>Ga0181612_129850_pt1 | contig 30429 bp, 18 predicted proteins | sample HoacroProtozoa21_FD_119630 | JGI IMG/M metagenome (GOLD analysis project Ga0181612, IMG submission 119630) | Hoatzin crop microbial communities from Cojedes, Venezuel. Combined Assembly of Gp0051906, Gp0051904, Gp0051908 | reverse complement strand
TTTTTTTTTTTGGTTTGTTTGTTTGAAGCAAGCTTTAGAAAATTATTTTTGTGCCTTCTTTGGTCTTAAAAGGTGCTGAATAAGAATAATCAGGTCTTTGAGGATTTCTGAACATTGAGCAGAGGAGAATTTTACTTCTGCCATTGCAGCTGGTGTTGGGCTGCACAGATAATCTTAGAAATTATTCTCATGTCTAAAGAGTGAAAAGTTTGAAAGTAAATTATGGGATTTACAGGAATACCTAGATTAGTGACAGTGAGGTTTCTAATCTAGTTGAGTTTTCTTGCAGCCTTGTATCTGCAGGCCTGTAAGTGTGTCTCTAGGATTGGCCGTTACTCAGATAATTCATAACATTGGCAAGCATAGGCAGAAAATGCGTAAGTGCTTCACAAAGGTCTCTCTAGCCTACTTGAGTTTAAATAATGTGCCAAGCTTAAGCAAACTGAAAGGATAAATAAGTGAAAGGCTGCTGGTGCCTCTGAACGGTGATGGAATGAAGTTGGTCCTTAAGATGCTTACTCCCACCCCTCATCTGGCCATTAGCTTGCACTGTGTGCACAGCAGATATTCTCATTGCTCAGGGACCATGATGGCTGACAACTGCAAGCGCAGAACAACATGGAGGGGTGGTGTGTTTGTAGAAAACTGTCTAGCATCAAATATGTAGGGTTTCACTTGTGTGCTTCCTTTGAGGACTGCGTACACGAAAACATTATAACAGCACCTTACTGGCTTCTGTGAAAATAGAAGCTGCTGGATGCATGGCTTATGTCAGAAGTGCTTTGTGGGTGGCTGAAGAACCAGTGCTGAGATTCTGCACTGACTTCCGTGGCCTTCCTCTTGGGTAATATGTTACATCCTCGTGTGCTGGAGCAGATGCTGGGTGGCTGCTGTCAGTTCTACAGGGACCATGGGCCTGGCTGGTTGTATTGGACTGCGCCTGTCTGTGCTGTCAGCCGAGTACTTTCAAGGTGCTGGACTGAACCAAAATAGTCTTGTGCTGAGATAATGTCACAGCGTGCAAATCCAGTTTGAGGAGAACTAGAAATGCCGACCAATTGGAGAGGGAGTGTTGGTAGTTGAAGCATTTCTAGCTTGTTACCCTCCCTGTCATGCCGGATAATGCTGTTAGCGCCAGACAGTTGTATCAGACTTGCAGTAATAGGGAATGGCAAAGGAGCTCAGCAGAAGTGAGAAAAGGCCAACGATCATATGAGGTGGAAGAAGGCCTGAGGAAAGCCTGCGGTGGTTACTGGGACTCAAAGAACATGACTTTTTACCAGAATATTTTTCCTATTGAAAAATGTTTTGGAAAATAAAAATGCATGTTGTAAAATGAAGTTAAGGACAACTTGTGTACTTTTAATGTCTGTACTTTGTATGGCGGTGACTGGAGGAAGATGTGATGTTTGGACAGTGGTAGTGAGCTTGAATATTAAGTGGTGTGCTTTGGTAGCAAATAACTAGAAAGCAATTCATTTTGATTTGTATTAGCAAAACTCTGGTATCTCTGGGGAGGGTATTTGTTTGTTGAAACTGTGAAGCTCTCTGTTCTACCTCTTGCATTAGTGTATGGTCAGCTCTCTTCCTGTAAACTGAAACTAGCAGTTACATTGCAACAAAGTAGCTCTCATAGTGTTTTTGATTTGTCATTCACAGTAAAATGAATGCTAAAATGCATAGGGTCATGAAGGAAACTCTGGAAAAATATATTTCAGTGATTCAGTAATGGAGGATGTAGAACAATTGCGTGACTTACTGAGCAAATCTTTCTGTGGCCTGAACTCAGATGAATGTACTGAGTAGGTAATCATAGTCGGAATGGTATTGCAGGTTCCTTCCCAGTGATCACAGTTCAGGTGGGGAGAGTGGAAAAAAGAGGAGAAAAACATCTAGGACTTCAGAGGATGTATAGGTTTTGCCAAGGATCAGCAGCCGTGAATACATATAGGAAGGGTGAGGGTTACTGTTGAAATATGAGGATTTTTTTTTTTTGCTGTAGGAGTTAATTCTTATCGTCAGAAGGATAAATAGGATATAAATAAGTAAAATTTGAAATCTAGATGGGGTTCCTTTGGTATACTGAGGTTTTGTTCAGTGAACATGTAGATGGGAAGGGAATGGATAGGAAAAACACAATTGCTGCATAAACTGGTAGTCCTGAAAAGATAATGTTCCACGCTCCTGGTGGTGTGTTACATTGAAGGGCTAAGATGCAACTGGCCTTTGTTTGTTAAGTGCAAAATGATACCAAGTGAAAATGACTGTCTTGTATGAGTGTTTGGCCAGGGAAGAAGAGTAAATGGATGAAGCTGTGGAAGAGTTGTGGACTGAGAAAGTATAAGGACTCTATGTATCAAAACCACGCGGAAGCTGTCTTCACTTCCTGCAGTTGTTTTTGTGCTGGTTGGACAATGACAAGAAGAAGTTTGTTGAGCTGATCTGGTTGTCATAACAGATTAAATAACACTTGAATAAAGTTTAATTTTGTTTTGAAAACCTGATTTCTTGTGTGTAATTTTAATTGTGGCTGGTGGGGTGTGATTTGTGACAGTTGGGGTGGTGATGTGGGCATCTCTTACAGTTTCCGTGTTAGTGGAAGGAAACGTAAGTTTTGCTATTTTAATGGTGAAATAAGAAAGTACAGTTAGGATGATGAAAACATATACATCTGTAAATTGTGCATGCATTAACTGAGAAAATGGCTATGGTGTTTGTAGTAATGGAATTTGGATCAGGAGTAAGAGTTAACCTAAGATTGATACATGTGGGTTCTTTTAAAAGAATGGTGGTTTAGACACAGTGTGTCCTGTACTGCAGGAATGATAACTTCTTACAGTCTTGCTGTACAGTGTGTTTTCCCCCAGAAAGGGAGAAATCACATGATTGAAATGGAAAAGAGCCAACTGAATTTTAATCTGAGAATTGGTCAGCTTCGCTGGTATAAACAGGTTAACCACGTGCTCCTACTGCTAATGGCATTCGTTTCCTAATATACGTGACATCCTGTTGACATTGTTTTATGTAACACAGAAAAGGGCACACTTTAGCTGAAAAGAGAACCAGAGTGGAGTTACATGTGTCATTTCCTTGGTGCTGTGTATGTTCATACTTTGGGAATCACTGGCCTGGCAAGATTTGTAGCTAGTTAGGCAGGACGCCTGATAGTAGTTTTTTGAATTGGAAGCAATGTTCCTGGAAAGAAGATACTCTTGAATTCCAAAGTTATACCAGGGAAGTCCAGGAAGTAAATGCAGCATAGACCTTGTGATACAAGTAAAGAGGAGCCAAAGGTTTCTGTGGTATTATCAATGTTTTCTTGAAATATTCAAAGTCCCTTTAATTGCCCTAAAATACTCAATGTTGAACTGTCCTTAAGTATATCTATTTGATTTTTTTTTTTTTTTTTTTTTTTTTAAATTCCAAGTGTCTAGCCACGGAACTGGGTTTAAGCACTGTAGAATCTCTTTAAAATCATCTCCTGTTGTGGATTCTTTGTAGTACGTAGGTCATTAGGCAGCTATATGTGGTCTGATTAACTAAAAATATCTGCTAAGAACTTGAAGAGGAGGCATAGAATTCCACAGTTTCAATCACATTATTCTAAGGGTTTTCATCTCCTGCACACAAAGGAATAGCCTAGTTGTTACTGGACGGCAACAGTTGACACGCTTCTGCTAGTGCTGTCAGCATTCCTGCTGACATCAGTGGTATCTAAAACAGTAAACAGCCATGTCTGTTTTTCCTGCGCTAGTCTGAATCAGAATAAAATGCTAGTCAGATGGAGGGCAGCGAAGCTGGTAAGAAACTTTACGCTATTCAGAAAAGTTGTTGATGTAACAAAGTGACCTTGAAAACGTTTAAATGTTCAGGCAAATACAGCACTGTGTTTGCAGATCTTTCTGCAGAGGAGGGTCCTATTTGTAACTCGTACAGCAACACTTCAAAGTAATCTAGCATTTTATAGGAAAGAAATTAATTGTGTTACCTTTTTAGTCAGGGCTCTCTTTGCTGTAGTTAATCAAGAGTGACTGTACAAGTTCTCAACAACTTGGCTTTTTTCTTAGAAAACAGCAAAACAAAAAACCCTCAAAAATGTGAACTTCTAGATGCATTTTGTTCTGAGTTACTGTTTTTAATAGAAACTGAGCAACTGAGTCCTGACACTTGCTGTGGTAATTTATAAATAAGTTCAGGTTAAGACATTGATTTATTCCAGTTGTAGAGTGAATGTGAATATTGTTGCAATTATTTTCTAACTATTAATATCCTAGAGGGCATTCTAAAATGAGACTTCATCGCTTTCTAAAAGACTGTTGCAAGGTTCATATAGTCGGTTGAAAATATCTTCACTTTAGAAGATATTTTCATTCTCAGAGAACTTAAATCGGTTCTTGTAAATGCAGAGGATGGTATTTAAAATGTCAGTCAAAGCAAGCTATCTGGTGTCAGAAGCTCCTTTTGGAGAAGAGTGCAAGGTTAAGAAGTGATACATGCTGTAACTTTTTAAAGTGCGTACGTATGTGAAGATTTCTCCCTCTAACAGGGTTTTTGTTGTGGTGTGAATGTTGATGTATCATGGAAGAAATGAATACTACTCTCTCTTCCCTTCCAGACAATCGAAGGAAAGTAGAACCGCCTCTTGGAGGGCATGATCCTCGAACAGCAGTTCAGTTAAGAAGCCTCAGCACCGTTTTAAAGCGCCTCAAAGAAATCATGGAGGGGAAGAGCCAGGTATTTTTTCTGAGGGATTTGTAGGCCATACTATCTATAAACTGAACTGTTTACTGGGCTTCTCTAAGCTTTGCTTTTAGATACATCACAGGGTTTTTTTCAGATGTTTGAAGGATGAGTGAATAAACTCAGAAATCATTGTGTGAGTACAGGGGAAACAAGTTGACATTGACTTTTGACAGGATCTGTCATAATGTGGGAGCAAAACACTGCAGTTGCTCAGCTTCTTGAACATGGACCAGATGCCCTCATTTTAGACTCATTCCCACTTTTGTATTACCCAGTTAGTATTACCTGTTGGTTTTCTCCCTTGAAGGCTGACCATGGGCAAGTGAACTGCACGGAGTGTCACAAATAGTAATGAGAATTCTGAGGATGAATTAAATCTGCTACTTACCATGGCAATGATTGGTCAACAATATCTGCTTGAAAGGCTTGTCATGTTAATCAGTTTTGATTCAGCTGGAAAAGGGTCTGGTGGTTACTGCTGATTTCACCTCACTCTGCTATGTTGGACCATGCCTTTAAGAGGAGTATCTAGTTGAGAGAAGAAGCCACAACTATTTTTAAGTGACAATGTAAATAGCTGTGTCTGGGAGCAAGATGTGAATAGGCAAAAGTACATTTAATTAAACTGAATGAAGAGGAAAAAGGCTTTTGGCTTGATAGCTTTTACAGGTAGACTGAGTAAACTCACTTAGCTTCCAGTGCTATTCTGCTTGTAATAGTAACTTTGGTAGAAAGGGTGATATTTCTGAAGGTATAACAAAAGCCTTTCATTGCAGTAAGCAGGGCATTGAGTATGGCCCCTACTAATATTTCAGTTTGTGGCAGCTTCTGAAGGCTCTGGAGATTTTCAGACATCTATTCAGCTATTGGAGAAGTACTCAAACAGACAGGATGCAGCAGTAAATGAATACGTCTAGATCTTTCTCTGAAAGCGGTGTGTTGGTTGTCAGCATGCTGACTTCTGTACAAATGGTAATGGGTTGCTGCCCTTGACTGCAGTCATGCCTTGCCTGAGTAGTCACTCCAGGCAATGATTTCTTCCTTCTGTGAGCTTGGCCTGCCTCTACAGGAGACCATTTTACTGTTGTAGAAAGCATGTGTCAGACCCTGGAAGGTGCTGCTTTAATCAACCTCTGCTGCTAACGGGGGCCAGACTTCTGTTCTGAACCCTTCCTTGTAGGCAGTTCTTGACATGAGTGTTGGCTCTGGCTTGAGCAAGGCAGAGAGCTGGAAGGTGTCACCAGCAGTGGCTGGGTTTCTAAACACCCAGTTGTGTGCAAGTGGGGCAGAGGCACTGCTGCTTGGAACAGCCACTTTATGTGGCAGAACCAGAGACTTGGATTATTGTGCAGAGCCGCAGCAAAAACTGTTAATCAGCATCCCCTGCAGCTTTGCAGCAGTTCCTTGGCAGAGCTTTTCACTGCATCTTTCCCTGCTTGAAGCTTAGTGTTCATATGAAAAATTTCTAGGCTCTCTTGAACGCTAGACTGCCTTGAGCAGTCTTTGACCTCTTTCTGTGTGAGTTTTCTTGGGTGAGGACAGCATGAAGTTGTGGTCTTGTTGATCATAGCTGTTTTGGTCTCAGAATTGGTCTAGCAGATATGTCAAACTTCAGCTTGTGAACATCCAAAAATAAATCCCAAATCATGGTGTGCTTTTTTTTTTCGTTATGTGAAAATCAGAGTACGGATCCCCTTTCTTCTCTGTGGTTACTCTCATCTCGAGTTATTTTGAGAAAATGCTTGAAGCATGTTCTTTTAAGAAGAAAAACCCAGAGTATTCAGTCCCTCTGAAAAGGCCTATTGCCAGAACTGAACTCTAGCAAAGAGCGTTCACAGTCAGAGCTGTCATGTGACCATTAGCAGTTGTCTCCATCCATGCTAATTGTAACTGGTGTGCTCAGAATCATAATTGAGAGATTTGTCTTGCTCTGTTTATAACTACAACACCAAATGGAATTTTTAACTCCTTGTTTTCCAGTCTTAAAAACAAGACAAAAATTCCTGTGGCTGCACCCCATGCAGTCAATCAGTATAGGTTGTTATCTGCTGAATGTGTATTTCACAGTTGTCTTCACATAGCAGTTAACCTGGAGTTTCGAAACAACATCAATCTGGGACACAGGCTGTTACAACTGTTTACTGAGGTTCTGAAGAATTTGATCATATAATAAAACTTTTTACACGTATCTATAATACTTTCAAAGTATATTCCAGCATTCACTGTTGAAATAATCTTCCTGCACTGATAATTCCTGATAACTTGATTTACCCCTGGATAACAGCTTCAACTAAAGTCTGTGTTTTGGCAGGGTGTTGGTTTTTTTTTGGTTTTCTTTTGTTTTTTTTCTTGAACTGTGCTGGTTGAGGGTCTGTTGTACTAGGGGCAAATGAGAGGGAAGGGCAGTCAGTACTTCATGTGTTTGTTTCTTCTTGACCTTTATTTACAGCTCATGATAGTTTTTATTTGTTTTGCTTCCATCTTGGATCAAGAAGAAACAGGCTTTTTTTAATTTATTTACAAAAAAAAGGTTTTTTCTGCTGCCTTCCTTTGTAGGACAGTGACTTGAAGCAGTACTGGATGCCTGACAGCCAGTGCAAAGAATGCTATGACTGCAGTGAGAAATTCACCACCTTCCGGCGGAGGCACCATTGTCGACTTTGTGGGCAGATCTTTTGTAGTCGATGCTGCAATCAAGAAATCCCTGGAAAATTCATGGGCTACACAGGTAGGGCTTATCTGTTGAGAAGCATAACGTTCTCTGTGTGCTCAGCTGTGTTTGGACTACTGCATTTCAGGTTCTAGCATCTGCTAATGAATGCTGCACAGGTCTCTAGTGGGATTAGAAATAAACAAAAAGAATCACAGGACCTAATTCTACTAATTTCTTTGTGCACAATGGAGGATTATGCCATGCCTCCTTATTTTTACCAACACTATGTCCATGATGACGGAACAAATGTGACCACTATTTAACAAGAATGTTCACTACAAAAAGTGTGCTCAAGTAAAAGCTGGTCTTAGTAATGGTGATTTTAAAATGTAATGAGCCACATGTTCTAATTGATGGTTAGGGAAACTCTTTTAAATACCAGTTACCAAACTCTAGATATCTCCTGGTGGAGGTAATGATTTCCAGACATCAGCTGGTATGTCATATCTGACTGGCTATTGTTGTACCATGATTTCAGTGTGCACATATGCTCTTTCCACTCCCACAACCTGTCTCTCTCTTACCAATCATGTGTTAATGCATCATTTGACTTGGAGACTTTCCCTGAGCGTATAATTATCTGGGGTTTTTCTCTTTAAGGGAATACGAGAACTAGACTTACACATGCAAAGAGGTTTCGAAACAGGAAATCCTGCTTTTCCCACCACTACACACCTCTGATCCTGTAGGAACAGAGTACTATTTGTTCCTGTTCACTTACACTTTCTGGTTCCCCTTTTCACAGGGGATCTCCGAGCCTGCACTTACTGCCGCAAAATAGCCTTAAGCTATGCACACTCCACAGACAGTAACTCCATTGGAGAAGACTTAAATGCTCTGTCAGATTCTGCGTGTTCTGTATCGGTGCTGGATCCTGGCGAGCCACGCACACCAGTTGGGAGCCGTAAAGCTAGCCGCAACATCTTTCTGGAGGAGGATCTAACCTGGCAAAGGTAAAGTGAATAGCGTCATGCTGAGCTTCATAATCTTAACTGTGTTTTCAGGCTGACACCAGCCTAGACAAAAGCTGATGGCTTCCATCTAGAAAACTTGGAAGTTCATCTCCTGTGAAAAGAATCTAATCCTGAGCTTGCTTCTAATATTCTTCTCTTCAAGTTGAAACATGGAAACTTTTCTAGTGGAGTTTTAAATTATTTGCAGTTCTTCCTTTAACCTATTGAATGAGTGATTCTATACCAGTGGCAGAGCAGGCTTTTGGCTTCAGAGTTTAAAAAAGACAAAACCAAAAAATATCCTTTCTAACCACCAATGTATCTGGAGGCAGGTCAGTACAACACTGATGCTTTACCTGTCAGGTTTTGGATCGGGCAAGAGAATAGAAGAGATGCTGTCTGTGTAAAGAAGAGAGAAAAGGTGCAAGTGACCACCTGTTTCAGCTGAAGTGGGATTGAAAGAACAGCTATAAAGGTTCTCTGATCTCCTTTCAAAGTATATTGCTTCTTACTGCTCTCAAATGAGGGGATCTCTGTTTTTGGAGGATGAATAAAAGAACACTGCACTTCTCAAGTGGCATACAAGTTAATTTCTGAGGACCTTGATTTAATTTAATGCAGGGGGGGGAAGAAATAATCACATGTGGTGTTCGTACTCATTTCCCTAAAAAAAGAAGAACAGGCAGGTGTGAAACTACTGAGGCGGTCTTGAGACAGAGCCTTCCTTTAACTGAGGGGTAGTGTTAGTGACATGTGCCTCTGTCACCAGATCTCTTCTAATTATTCTGATAGTATTAAAAGAAAAACCTCAAAAACAACTGTCCAGAAAATGCTCTGACTCTTGCTTTGCATGTTGCTTTCCAGACTATGATGCTTCTATATGGAAGCAATTAAGCAATCAGCTTTAGACCTAAATGAAGGAAAGTACTTCTGATTTAATGTCATGGTCATCTAAAGCAATAATGTTGCAATGCTTGGGATAAATACTACCAAATTTTGCATTAGGAAATATGTGTGTATGCTTCTCTTCAGGTATACAAAATAATAGAATCATCATTAGTTCTGTCTTCTGATGTATTGTTAGTATCTTTATCACGGCAATTCAACAGCTTGTAGACATGAACATGTAAAGAAAGTATTTATATCTTTAATTTGGGCAGCTTGTAGCACTCGAAGAAAATGCTGCCTATTCTTGAAAGGCTAATAATTCTTTCTACATTAGAACACTTAGTCTTGTTGGGAGACACTGAGTAAACTTAGGCTGCTTTTGTGTGTGAGAGGGAGAGAGATTGAGATTAGATTGTTTATTGTTGCTTTAGGAGGATTAAAGTTTTCTTCAGTGTTTTATTGCTCTTAAAATGTAGAACTCTGTAGTGGACTACAGTGCTTTTTTTAATACTGCATTTGGTAAGTTTCTGATTGACCTTCAGAGGTTTAAACTCAAGACGTTGAACTTAAATGGCACCATGGTGGAAAGTGGCAGCTCACAGCTTCATAATGGAAGCAGACGTTTTTTTCTACTGCATGGCTTCTGTGTGAGAGGTAGTTTCCTTCAGAAGAAAACTTGGGAGTTGAGTCTCTTCCCAAAATAATATATCTGAGATAAGGCCCTTGGCTCTCCTGCTGTCATATGCTGTGAAGCAGTCAGAAAAGCGTTTAGGGGAGTGATGCTGTATTTATTTGTCTGATGTTGCTCTGCTCTTTAAGCAGTTGGAAGCTAAAGGCATGGGCTCCTGCTTTAACTAACTTGAAGGGCCGTGTCCTTGAAAAGTGAAGGAGCGATGCACTCTGGGCATGTACAGCTACTCAGGCAAAGTTGTATTGTGTACATTTTCTCATGAAGAGTGTTTATTGTGCTAGTAACATGTCTACATCCCAGAGCACAGCTAGTACGGCTGTGTTAGTTGGAGCGTAGTGGCTTACATCTGGTATAGTTTTGCCAGTAGGAATTTATATTGATGGTGTAAAAACATCTGCTTTCCTTCTTCCTGAGGTGGAAGGAAGAGGAGAGGAAAGGTGATAGTGATCAGGTTAAACAATTGCAGAAAGTTGTCAGGCTATCTTGGTAAAAACTGTCTAGAAATAGCCATAGGTAGCAGTGCTTGTATTGCAAAGATGATGTGTTGGGGAGATGGAGGCAATATCTCTACCTCCAAAGCGTGGAATAGCAGCCTGTAAAGAAGGAGGATGTGTAGGAAAGGGATATAGGGGAAGAGGGCAGGAAGGCAGGTTAATATGAGAAGTGGAAATAGGCTGTATTGTCCAATACTTCAGTCTGGAGATAGAAGACTGAAGTACTGTCCTCCAGATATCATTGGCCCACAGATGGGGAAAGATTTCCCTATTCACTCATTGATTTGACGATCGTGAGTATGAATGAGAGGTAACATTGAATTTAATTCCATTTAATTCTAGCTGTTCTGACGCTGCTGCGTGTGGCCAATATCTCAAATGTCTGTTACATGCTCCTTTCCCTTGCAGTTTGATTCACCCAGACTCTTCAGCTACCACGTTGTCTGCACGCCTTGGGTCTGTCCAGGAGGATGCAGGGAGGTCACCAGCTAGGAACAGGTAAACTAATCATATATGAGTATTTGCTGTTCTGGATGCACTCCTAGCACACTTTTCACTATAAAACCTGTATTTTGGGGCTTGTTTATACTGAGCATGCTGTTTCATGTCTAAAATGGGATACCCAGATGTAATGGTAAGGAGAGACCATTTATGTATGTATTAATAAACGTGCTACTTTTGAGGAACCTGTGGTTTGCTGCTGAGTCAGTAAAATAGAGGTGGTGGTGAAGAGGACAGAAAGGGAAGGAAGTGGCTAAGATAGATTTCTGGGGAAGCTGAAGAAAAAGGAGTAACAGAGGCTTGGTGACAGGAGGCAGAGACTGAGGTCATGGAAGAACAGATGTGTAGTTTTTGTTTGTTTTGTAGGTTCCCCCCACCCCATCTGTTCCCTCTGCTCTTCCGTTAAGTATATAATCTTGTTTAAGTTACCAGGCTTCCTTAGGCTAAAAGCCCATCATAGGCCTTTATGCAAGAGTGCTGGAATGAACTTGGAAATGTTAATGAGAGGTTTAGTACAAGTTGTGAATGCTTGAGCTTAATCCCACTAAACAGGCTGGTATTAGAAGAACAAGTAATTTCCACTTCACAGTGCTTCTGCTGCAGTTCTGGTTATACACTTCCATTATGGTTAAATTGGGGAAGTAAAGAGGAGGCCAGGATATGAGGAACAGAGCAAAGATAATCCAGTTTTCAGTTCTGGAGTCAGGAGACATTGAGAGACTTGTTTGCATTGGTGTTACAGTAATGTAGAATATTTAGCAATTTGGAGGGGCCTGGCAGCACTAGCGAAGACTAGGGAACTCAGCTGAGGGGGATGGTGGGTGTGCCTTTCAGGGAATGGGCTGCTTGGAGACTTTTATATTCTGTGTGGTGGGGACAATTAGGAGAAGATAGACACTGACTGCACAGCTGAGAACCAAAGATCTCACCCAGAGGGAGTAAAATACTGGCGAATAAACTAGTACTAAAAATCAGTTCTGGGCAAACATAGCAAGGAGTCCAGGGTTAAAAGCTCAATGCTAAATAACTGCAGTGACATCAAGAAAAGTCTGAAACCTTGAGGATGCTCTCCTGCTTCCTGTTTGAATTGATGTTGTCTATTTTAAAAGGCCTTTGCTGTTTGCTTGCACATGCAGTAGTAAGAGGGTTCAAAGCTGGACCTGGCAGGCTCAAACTGCTCATTCAAGTTAAATTTTAATTCTCTGTCTATTCATGACCTCACCGTAGTACTTACCTGTCTCGACTCATGTTTGAGAAGCAACGATAAGGTATAAACTATCTTGGTCAAAATTCTGAGCCTGTGGGAACGAAGGCATTGGCTTTGGGCTAAGCGATGCTAGCCTTTAAATCTTCTCAAAGCAGCTGTAGATGTTTCCTTGAGGCAAGCTTGACCATGCTTCTTTCTAGATGAGATGAAACAATAAAGTTGTAGGTTGAGTGCATTTAGATGCAGGTGGCAGAAGTTACTTAGTACTATTTGTTTTCTCTGCAGGTAAGTGATATGTGTTTTTTTTTCTCAGACTGATTACTTGTGAGGAAAAAATTAGCACAACAGTCAAATGTTGTAAGCGGAGGGATTTGAACTTCTACTTTGCAGACCCTTCTAAAGGGTAGGGTTTTTCATTGCAAAATCCCCCACTCTGTTTTTAGAAGATAAATACAATAAAGTCCCAGATGTAATTGGTGATGACAGACACAGATATGAAATCTGACTGTTTTAACTCTTGCTTAATGCCCTTTTACACAAATTAAAAATCCCTGCTGCTTATAGGTAGGTGATACAGTGAAAGTAGCTGTTGCAAAACAATTGGGAGGAGTGCTTAATGATGGTATTTCATGTCAGTCTCATCTTCCACATAAGAATGCTTTCTGTTAAGTTGCATAACTCTGTCAGTTCTAACCTTGTTTAACTTGAGAGCATCTGAACAGTAGAAGACTGGGAGAGTTTTAGTCTGACTTGAATGCCTATGACAAAGTTTTTTTGCTTATGACCCCTAGATGTATATGGATGTAATGCCAATATAGTTTCCTTTGATTCTGCATAAATGACTAAAAAGCACCTAACTAAAACCCTTTATCAGCCCAGTATTCCTCCTCAAAAGACAGAGGAAGAAAAAGCAGTGATTTTGAGACTATTGTACCTTCAGTGCCTGCTTACTTGCAGTAGAAAAGCTGAAGTAGGGTGGCATTGCTATTGCATACCTGGGCTCAGCCACATCATCCATTGGGCCGTTCAGAATTCTTGGGAATAATTAGAGTGTCAGTTAGCCAGGTAGCAAGCTCTGTGAAATTATCTGGGTTTCATTCCAAACACTAGAGGCTGGCAACAGTTGTGAGCGCTGAGATTGCTGCAAGCCTCTTGAGTCAGTTCAGCATTGGCACTTTGAGCTTCCCTGTTGCTGTATGCAGAAGCGCTTTCCATCCTCACTCCTTATGGTGCTGTTAGCATGAATAGCTTACATTGCATGCTTTTTGCTGCTGTGTGATTAGAAGTTGCACGCTGGTTATTCAGAGGCTTAGTGTAGTTGTGGGATATTGGAACAGAGGGTATCTGGAACTTGTATTTGCATTTGTAGCTTTGCAATGATTATTGCAAAATGGTGTGTTTATACTGGAGTGCATAGCCAAGATTTCCTAACAGCTGGGCTAAGATCAGGTGGATGCTCCATATCGCAGTACAAGGAAAATTTCCAGCTGGAGTGACCTCCAGCTTCAGCAGACAGTTTAGCCACCCTAGGGAACAGATGCTCAAACTTCCAGACTCTGCAAGCTGTCAGCCATATATTTCAAAGATCCGAGGAGGAGGAGTGCTAAATGGGTCAAGGAGAGAGGGAATCTCAGTGCCCTCTTACAGGGATCCTGGTGTTGGCTGCCCTTGCTGGTGTCTGTCTTGCCTTGACCACTGGAGCTTCTAATTACTCAGCATCCCATCCCTTCCCCAGTCTATTCAAATGCAGATGTACATGAATTGCTGTGCCTAAACTTAGTTCTAACTGCTTCCTACAAAGAGCTCTACAAAAGTTTATGTTTAACTTGGATGTTCCAAAGCAATACGCTTGCTTCCTAGGGATTCTTTCTTCTGTTTTGATGGAGGAGGAAGCTTTAAGCAGTAAGTCTGTACTGAGGAGGGTGAACCATGTCACAGGCTTAAGTTCCTTTTTAGCATACTATGAGATCAATGTCCACTCTGGGGAAGCACTGCACAATGAACACTTACACTTTGATTTTTCTCTCTTGCACTACAGATCAGCCAGCATCACTAACCTGTCACTGGATCGGTCAGGTTCACCAATGGTGCCTGCCTATGAGACATCCGTCAGCCCCCAGGCCAGTCGCACACATATGAAGGCAGAGACCAGTGAAGATGAGCGCAAAATCCTTCTGGTACCTTTCAGACTTCTGTTTGTCTTGCTCTATGAAGGCAGTGAAGTTTGCCTTTCTGTATCATGCAGCAGGAGTATCTTGCTGCCTTTGAAGGCTCTTGTCTGAGCACCTTTACCTGGACCATTTCTCCAGGTGGTGCAGGGATGGAGGATGGAGAATATTGGTGCTGCTTTGGACACATCTGTCTTCCTGAAAGAAATTGTAGTTTCATGTGGTGCTTGCATAAAGGTGTTTACAGTTTTAGTCTTGGGAAGTGTGTTACGCAATGAGGAGTTGGTGTATGGTGGCTCCTTGTGGGTTAAACCTCTCATAATGGCAGCTGTAACGCTATGACCTGATTCTGTATTTCTCCAAGTTCAGATTTTCCCTTTCATAGGCCACATAACTGATACTTTAAATGGCTGCTTCAAAATGGTTACACCATCATGAATGAGTTAAAGCTGTTACAGCTTATTGGACCAAAACATAACTTGGCCCCTCCTCTTGTTTGCAGAATAAATGTAACATGTTGTAGAAGATCGTAGTGACTTACTTGTTCAAAGAAAAATTGGTGTGCAGCAGTGTTCTGTGTAATCCTGTTATCCCCTCCCCACAGAGGCAGTGATGTATGTGGCAGTTACTGTACAATGTTCATTTGAAAACAGTGTTCCTTTTCAGTGAGGGAGGGGAAATGTTTCCAACAAAGGGGGCAAAAAAGATGCAGAGAAGGAAGGGAGTGTTTTCTATGAGTTAAAAGATTCAAGATTTCTCCCCATTGCCAATTTAAAATCAGGAAGGCTAGTTTCTGTGTTGTCAGGTATTTGTCTGATCTCAGCAAAATGCATAGATGTGTTCCTGAGGGTGCAGAAACACTCTAGTTCCTATTCAGTTGCACAACTCCTTACCAGGGTGCTCTGTAAATGGATAACCACAGGAGGGAGTAACAATTTTAAGGCATGTCTTTACACCACCCTGCCCTGTGCGTGTATGTTAATGCAGGAAGAATGAAATTTAAAATGCTATGGATGCAACTTGGACCAAGATGATCAAGCCCCAGGGCACTTCAGCTTCACATTGTTTAATTTTTTTGTATGTTTCCTTTCTTGGAGAAGAGGATTGGTATTATCGCTTTTGTTCATGTAAGAGCCAAAGATGCAGTGTCATTGTAGGATTTTCTATGAATTCCCACTGTTTATTTAATGCCCTTAGCTTGTGGAGCTGACTCTGTACCAGGAGTTAATTTACAGCTTAACATATTCCATTCAGAAGACTAATGAACTTTGCTCATGAAATAAAAGGTAGGGAAGGATGTACGTACACAGGGGTAAGCACATATTTCTGTGAACTAAAGGTCAAAATCCTTGAGTTGAAAGGATTTGTTGTGTTCTGCCAGTTTGTCCAGTTTACTGAATTCAGCATGTGAGTTAAGGGTAAATTGCAAGGCAGCTGAACTGTGGAGTTGCCAGTTGCATCATATCTTGTGATCCTATGATGTGTTCGATTATTGATCCTTTTAACTCTATACCTGGTACAGAAGGGGAGCTGCTGACATTGGTTTTGAGATAAGACCCAGGACACCCACTGCTGGAAATAAGAGCAGAAAGCCAGTCCGCTAACAGAAGTGGAGCAAATCTCTTGGATCTCAGGGCACCTTTCACCCTTGGGAAAGTGCAATAAAGTGGGTCTGGCAGTTAACTGGAAAGCTAAAACCAGTTCTAATTTAATGAAAGCTTTTTTTCCCCCTGTTACACAAAAATAGAAAGAGTAAAGCCCATGTGAGAAAGTGAGCTGCAGTGTCTCTTCTCCACCCCTTGGGGTGCTCTGTTGCGCTCTCAAAATAATCTCAGGTCCCAGTTTCCACTCTGCAGCAATGGATTGTGCTGTGCCAAGCTGGGGTGTGTATGGGAAAGTAAAAGGGGCCAGGTGCAGAGAGACAGCTCAGTTTGGATGGAGCATAGCTTACGCAAGAGTTGGTGCACATGCTCAACAGGCCTGAAAAGAAGTTTGAGGTATAGGCTGAAGTGTTCCAAGTGGCGAGGGGAAGATATCCACTGATTCAAAAATGGTTAATTGAGTTGGGGGGGGTAAACACATTTTTGCTTAGTGTCAAAAGCTAGAAGTGTCTACAAAAGGCTTGATACTGGACAATAAAAAATGAATCCTCAATAAGAAATGGTATCCCAGTGCATTGCTGTGTCAAGTACTTGCTTCATATCTGGCCTTGATAATGGACTAGTATACTTCACAAAGCCAAGATTGAGCACAGATTATGTAGAAAAGCCATCTTCCAAAGGATGAGTTTTCATTGTCCTCTATTTACAGACATGACCTGAGTTTGAGAGTAGGGTACAAGAGGGTGATAGTGAAGATGCAGGTATCTTGTAGGCAGTACAAAATCTTGCCACATTAAAAACAAAACCCCTTAACTCTTTATTGCTTCCTTGTTCTCAACTTTATATAAAAGGAGGGATATAAGGAGCTGATCTTATGTCCGTCTGCTGTTTCTGTTTGCGCCTTCGCATGGGTTGTGCAGAATGGCTTAGATTTTATGCCCGTTTGTGGAGGGCTCTTGATCTAGAAGCTAATCTGAGAGCCCAAGTTGATGCCCTTGAAAGCAGTGCTAAGGTCAGACTAATAAGTAACTTGCACATCTCCCTGTCCAGGACTCAGTCCAGCTGAAAGATCTGTGGAAGAAAATCTGCCATCACAACAGTGGGATGGAGTTTCAAGACCATCGCTACTGGCTGCGGACACATCCCAACTGCATTGTGGGAAAAGAGCTGGTCAACTGGCTCATCAGAAATGGGCACATAACCACAAGGTAACCCTGATGCTTTAGGACAGCAGATGTCCTCCGTCTCTGTGACAGGAGGTTATGAGTTTATGCTGACATAGGGTGCCTTAGCCTGCAGAGATAGACCCCTTTGCAGGGAGATGAGAGAGAATATTCAGGTCTCTTCTTCACTGTCTACCAAAGCAGATGGGGTTCTGACTCTTTGTGGACCAAAACAACGTGGCGTGTAGGTGGCTTTCTGGTTTGGGAGCTGGTGTGGGAGGCAGCTTATGGGACAAGTATCACTCAAACAGTTGGAGAACAGTGAATGCATTACAAAGACTGTCCAAAAATGTTCACTGATACTCCAAAGGGCAAGTCTGCCCCTGGGATCAGAGATAACTAATAGTGTTTGATAGCTAAATTTTTGGTGGGGCTGACAGGCTCTTAGCCTCGTAAATGAGTATAAAGAATCTGGTGTATTTAACTGTGTGAGAGGGAGATAGAACAGATGGTTCTTAAGTGCAGAGCAACAATCCTCACTCAGCAGAGATGCTCAGTATGTATAACTTGAGCTAACAATATTGGAGGAGCACAAACAATACATCTTAATCATCTGTTGGACACCTCAGCTGAGTTTAGAGTACTGGCAGTCACTTCATCTAGCTCCATACTTGAACCAGTACACTCTGCTGCCTCTCCAGAATATTTTAGTGTCTGGATAAGCATGGCAATGGGATACTGCTTTTTTAGCCTACTTGTACCATAAACCATGTGTGTTTAGAACTAGACTTAAAAAACCATCTCTATTCTTACACCTTTAGGGTCCAAGCCATTGCAATAGGACAAGCGTTAGTTGATGGACGCTGGCTAGAATGTGTCAGTCATCACGATCAGCTCTTCAGAGATGAGTATGCTCTCTACAGACCATTACAGGTAAAAGCAGTAGGAAAGCTATGGTTCTTGCTGGGTTTGGCTGCTGACTAGAATCTTTTCTAATCCTGTTCTCAGCAGCCTTTGTATGTTTTCTACATCAGCTCTCTTGTACAGAGAGTTTGGGTCCAGGCCTTTTTGCTTAGTGGATTAAAGCCTGAGAAAGCTGTCTTTGTCCAGAAAGCTTTGGGGCTGTCCTTTGTGGAGGATGAGCTGTTAACACGCAGTGCTGCCTAAAATGGAGAAAATGGTCTCTAATCTAGGCCGGTGCCTCTTATGGTAGACGTCTACCACAGAGGCTTTGGAATGGCGAAGTCTGTGCTTGTGACAGCTGTGCTATCATGTGTGCAATTACTGGTGACTGAGACATGATGGTGGTCTTCTACTTCAGTTTCAAAATTACTTCTTTAAAAATTTCCAAAGAATGGCTATTTTAGATATACAGTATTGAATCTTCTTATGTATTATATTGGTAATATTCTTCTGCTCTCCAGTGACAGCAGTAACAAGGACGTCAGTACCTTAGGCACATGATGCAAGATTGGGAGGGAGTTTTTGTCATGCCTCTCAAACAGGACTGGCTAGCTGAGGGGGAGGCAGGGAACCAGTGACCAGAGATGCTGTGCTACCATATTTCATTGCAGTCAGGCTTGCTGAAGGGTAAGAGCAGTCACTGGCCTGAGTGATTGGATTGTTTTTTTTATCTTGAACAAGATACCTGTGAAGCCTCTCTTTACATGAAAGTGTTAAGTTGAGAGTCTTCCATGTTCTGCAGCTTCTCACAATAAAGAACGGCTCAGCTGTCCCATGGACCTCAGTCAGAAAGCTTGCAGCTATTAGTATCTTATCTTCCTCATGCATTTCAGCTCTTAGCCACAGTCACATCGTCTTCCATTGAGATTGCTCTCAGCTTCATCTGGCATCTTAGCTAGTTAACTGCACTGTCTCAGTTTGCTACTAAAAGCTTGCCCTTAACTAGCAAGTGCTTGTGGATCCCTGTTTGTAATTATTTGTAAGGGGCTTATGTTATTCAAGGTTTAAAGCCAGTTCTTGTTCTCATCAGCTGAAAGAACTGTCTGATCTCATTTCTCCTGGACAAGAATCAGGAGAAAGTGTTGTCGACTCAGTTACTTGCTGCCCTCACCATAGCCAAAAGAACCATAGTAAGAACTTCCTCTTGAGGTGACTGAAGGCATCAGGATGGCTGACGGAAATTTCTTTGATGCTCTCCAGGTTCTCTGGCACTCTAGCTGGGCTTTGTTTTGACATGGTAGCGCCAGCTAGAGCCTGACTTGTGAGCAAAACTCCTAAAGGTACTTTGGTCAGTCACCGAATTGCTCCAGTAATTTAGAATTAGCCTCCACCAAAAGCTGCATGTGCTGATTTCTGGGCAGAGGATATGATCATCACCCACCTCGGCTGGCGATAGGAAGCATTCAGAACTGCTTCGCTGGATGTGGTGACAGAAAATGGGTAGTATAATAAACTTGCCCTTCAGTGCCACTTAGTCACAACATGTGTGGAGGTGGGGAGGAGGTAGAGACTAAGCACGTGGGAAATGTAAAGAAATACTGGTTTCCTGTCCCGAAGAGTTCCTATTTCATGCCAAGTGGGGTGGCTGTATGATTAACCTGGCTCAGCCCACTGAGAGTATCCTCCAAATTTTAAAATTTCTGACCTGCATTTGTAGCAGGCTGCTTTCTAAGGCTGCTTAGTATTTCAGCAGAGCTGCACTTTAACAGCATTTTTTCTTCCCTGTCTATTAGAGCACGGAGTTCTCGGAAACCCCATCTCCAGACAGTGACTCTGTTAACTCCGTAGAGGGGCACTCTGAGCCATCCTGGTTCAAAGACATCAAGTTTGATGACAGTGACACAGAGCAGATTGCTGATGAAGGAGAAGATAACTTAGCCAGTGAGTTTCACCTGAGTCTTGTTCTCACTCTACCTTCTCCCCTGTTATCCCGAGTCCTTTGGGACATGGTAGTTTAATCCTGTCTTGCTTTATGTGTGTGTGTATGTGTTTGTGTGTGTATGCATGGGGCTGTAAGGATCTAAGCAAACTAGAACCTAGCTAGTCTTCCTGATTCTTATCATGGATACAGTATTTTGAATTTAGTGGAACTGGTAAAACTTCATACTTCTAATGGAGAAGAAGCATGTAAATTGCTGCCTTCTGTTCCTTGGGCAGACTTATGCTTGATTCGGGCCCTATAGTAATGCACTAAAGAATGCCCGATGAGTTAGCATACACACATGAAGATAAGATAAGATTAGAACTACGAAAATACTGTATTCCTGTAGTATTGCACACTGGTCTTTATGTATTAAAGACAATTTTTCTCCTCTCTGGTCCCCTCATGATACCCATTTGAACCCTTCTCCTCCCTGTATCTTCCCCCTTACCCAACACTAAAAGACTCTGCCAGCCCTAGCAAGCGCACTTCAGTCAGCAGCTTCCAGTCCACAATGGACAGTGATTCAGCCGCCTCCATCAGCCTGAACGTGGAGCTGGACAACGTGAACTTCCATATCAAGAAGCACTCCAAGTACCCACATGTGCCCCCTCACCCTGCCGACCAAAAAGGTACGAGGTAGTCACCAGCTGGAGTTGCACATGATGGAGAGCTGGGGCCTAATAATACTGACCTGTTTGGACACTACTTTTGTAGCTGTCTAACAGAGGGGGAAATACGATATTTAACTGGCACTTGCTTGCAGTTTTGATGTGCTTACCTCTGAGAAGGCTCAGTAGACCTGTTGAAACACCTTCTCTGCAGAGTGTGTAACTTCCCCTGTGACTTTCTCTTTGCAGCTGAAGCAAAGTCTCCTGCCCATACATAACAGGGCAGATCCACATACACAGTTTCTGGCTAACTGAGGTGGAAAAATAGTGTGTGCATAAACCAGTTTGGTATATGTCTCTACAGTTTGAGACTAAACTGGAAAAGCAAGCAAGACAAAAAAATGCCAAAAAACAAACAAACAAAAACTTGGAACAGCTCTTTGCTGACTTACAATTGTACCTTAATAAGCTTACATTTGACAGAAGAATCTTACTGATGAGATAGAAGGCCTAACATAATCCGTATATGTACCATTTGTTCAAAAGAGAGCATCCACTTAAGCAAAGTAGGAAGAAATCAAATACTCAGTGTTGAAGACTGCTTTTGAAAGCTTTTTATCCTAAATAAATACTAAATGGAAAAACTCTAACTATGGCAAGGACTCTATCCATGTGGAAAAAATAATGTACCTGCTTGTTGACAGCTGCAGTCTCTAAGCTGGACAAGGGCTGACTGAAACCAGAGCTTGCCACTGCCTTGGGCTTAGTATATTCTAGTTGCTTTACATGCTGGGTAGCGATTGATGTCTTTGCTCTGCTTCCTTACCTAAAGTTACATCAGCTTTGTAGACTTCTATCTTTGGCTGCTTTTAAAGAGTTTCTTATTCTTAATTATTGTTTCACCCCACTCCTTCAGTGTTTCCAACTTTAAAAGATGATCCAGTGTTAAATAATTTGGACTCCTTCTAATGACTTAGTCCTGCTGTAGAGTCTAATGGATCTCTTCTGTTGTGGATTACAATGCAAGACTTACCTTATGCTTGCATAGAGATTGCATTTTCTGAAATTGTACAATAGTCACGGAAGAGAGTGATGGAGGAGAACTGGTCACAGCTGACTTTCAAAGCATGTTAGACATGGGAGAGAGAGTAAGGCAAATTAGATGGGGCATTTATCAGTGCCTGTTGTGGTCACCTTTTGTTGTTAGCTAAAAATATGTCTAGAAGAGAGGAGCCGAGCAGGTTCGAAATCTGCATTGTTGTCAGATGACTCACAGTAGGGATGGGTTGTCAACACTACTGTCACCAGCTTGTTATTGGTTCCTTTCAGCTTGTTTCCAGCTTGTGCCCTAATCAAATGAAAAGTTAATGTATCTGCAGAGAAGGAAAGGTGTGGAGAGGGAGAAAATATCAATGAATTCATTTTAGGAAGGGGGGATGCTGGATTAAGTGAGCTTGAAACAGGCCCAGGTGTGCTGTAGTATCCTCTGAATTTACAGCTGTAGCAGGTTTATCTTTATCAGTGTGTGCTGGCAGTAAAGCAGACGGTAGTCAGTTTGGCTCTGGCCAGTGTTAAAGGACTTAGAGTGGTAGTCCTGGTTACAGACATCTCTTAGTCTTTATCTCCTGACGCAAGAAGCAGTACATGATGAAGGGGAAGCGTAAGAGAGCCTACCTCTCTCAGAAACTGTTGACCAAATCAAGGCTTCTCGTAGGCAGAACGGAAGCTCTTATGAGGAAGATTTTGATGATGGAGAGTTCAGAGAAGATCACCAGAAAAGGCAAGTGATGAGGGGACTGAGAGAGACTTCTGCCTTTGAATTATATATGTTGACAGCACTCTGCCAGCTTTGGTGAATCTCTGCTGACTAGTGTTTGTCACCTGTTCCTGAAATGTGTGGTCTCTTAACCAGGTTGTTCTGTAGGAGTGTAATTTGTATGAGAGAACTGGAAACAATTCCTTTTATGAGAATGGATTTCCACTGGGGATAAAGTATCAGTAATATGCCCGTAACTGGGATAGGGTGGAGGTGTGAATCATTAAAACACACCATGGAAAGGTTGGTATTATCCTGCAGCTTCCTGAAAAATCTACATCCTCTGAAAATACAGAGGACTTGCTGTACATCTTTCTTTGGATTCTTGGCAGAAGAGTCTCTAGAGGAAAGACCTAACCAGGGAGCAACAAGTTAAAATGAATGACATCCTGAATAGCAAGAAACACTTCTTGGCAATTGGGAGACTGGAATTTCATAGTTACTTAGATGTTTGTTATTCAAGGCCTTCAAAATTTTGGTGGGGCAAAACCTTACAGTGCATACTGTAGTGTCTAGAGTAGTGAAATGGATGACTTCTAAAACTGGAAATGTGAAAGTTGGAGTGCAAAGTCTTTCACCTTGTGTTCCTGATTTATCCTGGATGTATTCAACAAAAGATGCCATCCAGGATGTTAGAGTATCATGATGATTAGACAGCCAAGACTAGACAGTTAAGCTTCTATGTAAAATGGAACACGGCTATCTTAAGAACAGAGTACTGTAGTCAATCAGTGACATGATGTGTTTGCTGCTGTCAGGGGTCAGTAACTTCCGTATGACCATTATGGACACGTGTATTTGGCTTGATTTCACTGGAATTGTCTTTTGTCCTTAGACTGGATGACAATGACTTACTTCATTATTTCCAAGAAAATTAAAACTGAAGATCACGCCCACCTTTTAAGGCTAGTAACTGAGTTTCCTCACAGCTGTTTAAGTTACAATGATTGGGGGAGGGCTGACAGGACAAAACATCAGTGCTAGAAGTGCAGGTCAGCTTTGATCTAAGCGATTAGTGAGTTTCTTCAAATGATTAAGGGATATGCAATTTCCACTAGTCACAGAGGTCAGCTGCTTTGAAGCAACGGCCTGTGATGTACCAGTAGTGTTTTAAAGCAGAGTGGTTTGTATATAGTCTGAGTCTAATGGCAGGCCTTCTTGTGATGTGATAGGCTGACTAATGTCTGGTGTGTTTCCATGTAATTCTAGTGACTCCAAGTTAGCTGGCTTGTAGTATCTTATAAGTGAGTATAGTGACTCATTTGTAGTGTCATCTGCCTAAATATAATGGTACTTTATAGTGTGTATCAAAATGGGAAACAAATGCTTTCTGCATTTAAATTGAGGGAAGAGATTAAGTGACTTATTTTAAATGTGGGTTTCAATTGCTGTTTTTAAAAAGCTACAGTTATCAATACAGGAAACTTTATTTTCTAAATGTCCTTGCAGCCAGATATCCTTGATCCTGGTAGCAGGTATTTTTGGTAGTTAGTTTTTGATGCCTGCATCTAGTTGGGAGGGGAAAAGAGAAGAGGATCCGAATAACCATGACACAGTTCCTTATCACCATTGCTTGCCATGGGTTAGCATGCTGTTGCCAGGAGCCCTTTTGGTGCACCTTCTTTTGAAAAGGTGCACCTCAGTTTTCAGTGGATAGCTGTGGATGCATGCACCCTTTTTTGTGTATCTGGAGGACAAGCTGCGGTTGCTGGCCGGTCTGTTTTGATGTTTAACTAGAGCAATCTGTAAGGTGTATAAAATCTGTACCTGCTGGTTTCCACTGGAGACCTGTGAATTTCTGTGTGCATTGTGGTATTCGTTTCCAATGATGCCCTTGAATATCAGACCTAGGAATTTGTGTGTTCTGGGGTGGGTTTTTTAGTTCTTTTTTTTGTTGTTTTGTTTTGGTGAAGCTGTTCAGGGGAGCTTGTAAGACAGTCTCTTGACAGGCTAACTACTTGCAGACAAAGCTGCAAAATATGCCACAGCACCCCCCTCCCCCTTCTGTGGAGCATGATGCACATAGGGATGATGTGAGGTAAGACACTGTGTGTGTTAGCCACTCCCATCATCTCAAACTTACACCTATGAGTGTGTTATCTGTCCAGTCTAGGAAGAGCTATGGTATCTTATCTTGTCAGGAACTTCCCCTGGCGCACAACTGGAAGCAAAGTTATAGGACATAAAGCTATATGGAAGAGAAGCATTCCTGGTTTGGAGGTGTCACCTGTATCTTTGTCCAGAGCATAACTAAGGTTAGGTTTCAGCTGGGATTAACTCCTGCCTTGGCCATACTAGTCAGGGATGTGTGTCAGACCTAGTTTGAGTGTGCTCACAGTAAGAGCTGTTGCCCTGAGGCTGTTGGAAGGTGGAGAGGAATGGAGGTGCTAGTATACATGCTCATGTGTAGGTACAGCATGATATGACTTTCTTTAGGTAGTCTGTGGGTGAATGAATGCTGAGGGTGAGCCAGCTTTTATCAAGCAGTAGGTTGCTTGTAGCGCTAAACTCTTCATCTAAGCAAGAGATGGAAGGAATCTGCAAATAACCATCAAGTTGCAGAGGAGGCTTGCAACTTCTTTGGTAGATTGATCTTCTATTGAGTATCAGTTTGCAAACTGGGCAACTGCAGATGAGCCCAGATTTTTAAACTGGTGACATATAAGGAGTCTCTTTAGTGCTGCTGTTCAGAGAATTATGATTGTGTCCTGTCAACTCTCTGTTGCTTTCTGTTGGTATCTGAAAGCTGCCTGGCTTTGTATTCTGTTTGTGGCACTAGGCCTGAACTGTTCTCAGAAAAGGTGATGAAGGGTTAGCTTCGAACTTCGGATTGTCACGCTGTATAAGCAATTGGGCTATTGCTCTTGTTTTCCCACTGTACAATCCCTTTTCGTAGAAGCAAGGAACCAACTAAAGGCACAATAAGCTAATAGCCTCTAGAGAAAACAAGCCTTTTGTAGCCAGCCAGCCTGCATGAAAGATCAAGACCTACCAAGCTAAACAAGTATAGTAGATGAAGCTTCATCCTGTTTCCCATATGTAAAGAGATATATAACTCTTGCTTTCCTTTGTTGCTGGGAGTCCACCTCTGTCAGTGTGGATTCCTCAAAACACTTTAAACTGTTTTAGACTTTAGACTTCTAGCTCTTGAAAGGCAGGCTGTCTTTTGTTTCCTTCACGGTGTAAGATAAATCTTACGGCTGGTCTCTCCCTCAGTTTGAGATCCTGCATTGGAGTGTGAGAGCAAAATGGCTTCTGAAGCTGCATTTTTAGACCAGAGTGAGAAGGCTGTTCCCTGTCTTGATATTGCCATGGTGTCTGCTCGCAGCTTAACACATTTGTATTCAGATGTAGAAAAGTGGTGTGTGGGTCAGTTGGAAAAGCAAACTCGTAGCTCCTAGTTCAGTCTTTGCTCATGTCTACTTTGTTTGTTTTGTTTCTTCATGGTAATAAGTACTATTTTATTGATGTCTTAGAACTTTTTGATAGAACAAGGAGAGGATGTTCTTGTCTTGACCACTCATCAAGCTGTTGCTAAATTGGTGACTAAACGCTTAGATGAGTAATGCTGCCGCTTCTGGTGTGGGCGTGTACATTGTAATTATATGGGCACACCAGTGTAACCTGTCATTTTTTTTGTCTCCGCCTATCTCCCTCTTCTCTCTTCTTTCAGAGTACTTGAATCCTGAAAACGGAGGGCAGCAGATGTTGTCTATAAGTGACGCTTTTATTAAAGGTAAGGTGAAACTTCAAGTCTTGCTGTTGTCTGGTTTTAATATAATGATGAAAACTCCTCAATACTCCTTTAGCAGAGCGTTGACTCTTCAGAAATATTTACTTGACAGTAAATCTGAACTTCTTTGTGGCAAAACTGATATATAAACTATACTCTTAACTTTCTTGAATGCACTTTCAAGATTGAATTTCTTTTACTTCTCAGATTTCGTCATTCAAAAGCACTCAAAGAAAAGCTTTAACTTTTTTTTTTTTTTTTTTAGAGAAGTGCAAGTGCCGAGTCTGTTCACAGCTCCTCCACCCACAAACTTATGTAACAGACATGGATTTTAACTTTCTGGGCAAGAAAATGGAGATGCGATATGATTAATTGCGTTACTTTTACACAACAGCTTAAAGTTTAATCTCTTAAATCTTTCTGGGTTTGCTGCCATCGCCACCAGTACTACTTCTGAAATGAAAGGCCATTAGATGCAGTTGTACGTTTTAAGATCCACGTGCCTTCCAAGATTTGTAGCTAGGTATACTTGTGGGCTTTTTTCCTCCAAGTTAATGCAGTTGATTTTGTTGAGCTCATACGAGGAAATAAGGGGGAAATGCCAATATCTGTGCAGCCAGAAAAAATAAAGTCTTTCATTAAACTTATGCATAGCTTTTAGCTGAGCTTTTGAAGGAGAAAGGAAAGGGGAAAAACCAATGTAACTTCTGTTAATCTTCTACACAGCTAATTTTGGGTATGGAGCATCTGGAAGAAGTTAACTGTTGTTTTTAAAGAGTCTTTTTTTCAGTGGTCCTGCTCAGATTACTATTGTATAAGGAATTTGCAGTTGTATTGTGCACTCTGAGGAGTTTTAAACTTGAACTCTGAAGGCTTACATGCTTACTGGTGAAAATTTATACACTACTAGCATAAATGACTTATAATATAGTCAGCCACTATGAGAATGGGAAAGTTTACAACTTCACTCTATAATATCATAATACCTGTGTGTGGAAAAAACTTAGTAACTCTTTCAAGGCACAGAAAACTGCTGAAAGAACCTCTAATCTTGGTACTGCAAAACAGAGAACAGTTCTAAGAAGTTACTGCACAATATAGTGATTGAAAGTGGTAGGCCCCCTCCAAGTGAGAATGGTCTGATGCTGTTGAAACATGTTTTCTGTTTTGAAAACCAGAAATGGCTACAGTTCATGATGACATTTAGGATTTAAAAAGTTGTATTCAGTGGATACAGCCTTCATTGGCATCCTGTTTATTGTAGTGGAGAGATACCTGTGTATATGATGGTTAGGTGGATGGAGGTGAGATGATGTGCTGAGATCTTTTGAAAAGCTTGTGCCAGTTTCTTGGCAGAAGATCCTTGAGAACTCTTTAGTATTAAATACTGTGACACTGGCTTGATGAGCCAGCCTGCTGGCAGCTCCCTCTGCACATGAGCAGCAAAGAGGTGGTGTGTGGGATCAGGGCTGCAAGCCACATAGAGGTTCAAAAGTCTGACATATGAATTGGTAGCATAGTATTTCTTTAAAATACATTTGGGAGATGTGCCAGACAAGACTTTTACTAAGATATCTGATACTTGTGCTGCATATTCAATACCACTGGTACATAGATGTCTTCAAAGCAGCAGTTTTAATGTCTTTGACCAATGTTCTAAGTCTAAAAGGCATTACGATTATGTGTTATACACAATATTTGGAATTTGCTGCTTATTTATAGCCAAAACTGGGGTATAAGATTTTATTTTTCCTTGTCTTAACAAACTTGGTAATAATTCAATTCCAGAAGAGAAGTCTTCTCTCTATACTGGCAGTACAAGAATTTTAGTAGTTCACTTCTTTGTACACTCACCACTGTTATACTCAATACTGTTTGCTGCATTACATTACCCGTGACATCTAACTCAGACTCAGTATTTCAAGAGGCTTAGGCTTATGTCTTAGTAAATTCTTTCCTTTTCAAAGTATCCTTTCAGAAAGACACAGGTATTCAACTGTGACCTTATATTAACAGGGTTTGTTTGTTTCTTGCAGAGTCATTATTCAACAGGAGGGTGGAGGAGAAGTCCAAAGAACTCTTTTTCACACCCCTAGGCTGGCACCACAGCAATCTGGATCTGCTAAGAGAAGAGAATGGGGAGAAACAAGCCATGGAAAGGCTGCTGTAAGAAACAAGTAGAAAAAGGAATTTGCGTATCTTGAGTAGCAATTCCTGAAGCCCCTCTATTCCACCACCTTTCAGTGAGACTTGATCTACAGTGGACAATTCAAGGAACTAACCTGTATTAAGCATTTTTACAGTATATTTTGATTGATTTGTCTCCCGTGACTTTTTATATTGAAGTACAAGACCAGAGTTGACTGTAGAACATTCTAGGGAGCTGTTTCTTCAGAGGACTTCCTGCACTGTAAATGTTAAGAAATGTACTTTTGAAATGTGACTTCAGCTAATCACTGCTCTGTGTTTTTCTCACGAGAAATCTTTGCTTTGCCTTTTTTACAGGTCTGCTAATCACAACCACATGATGGCACTGCTTCAGCAGCTCCTGTACAATGAGTCCCTGTCACTCTCCTGGAGGGATATCATTGTACCTGTGGTCTGCCAGGTAGTTCAAACTGTACGGCCTGACGTCAAGAACAGAGATGATGACATGGATATCCGCCAGTTTGTCCACATCAAAAAAGTAAGTTTCAGGTAGTATATGTAGCAAAACAAAAGGATGCAGCTGCTGGCAGCACCCATTGTTTGAAGAGGAGTCCCCTTTCCACTGCCCCCAGCATGTTCAGTGGTGTAATTGGCCAACATGGCCTTTGGATAGGGTGACGTTCTAGAAAAGGTTGCACAGAGGAACTCTAAATCTGCTGAAAGGTGCTTTCCTGGTCAGCCCTGGAGCTGACCTCTTCTTTCAAGGTGTAGACTGCAGAAGGTAGCAAAGAGCAGCACCTCTGTAATGACTTGCTTCCTTTTTTGGTTTCTGCTTGTTTTGTGCTTGAATTGGAGATGTACTGAACGCTGGATAAGTAGCTTGCAGGACTCTGTGTAGCAATCTATTGCCCTATAACTACCCATTATGGAGGACTGAACTCCTCCCATGCCAAGTACAATGACTTTCTTCAAGAGGGAAACTTAGTTGTTATGGAATGGTGCATCCAGTTCTGCCAGATGGCCCAGTGTTGACATTGTTGAACTGTAAGGCTGAAGTTGTGGCATGCAGAGTTTCTTCTGAGAGGCTGATGTGAAACTAACGTCCAAGGAGGTGGTGGTGTGACTGAGGATCAAAGGCTCAGCCCTATTTTTCTTTGACAAAATTCACCTCGGGAGGCCTCTTTTGTTTGGAAGCCGTGTAAGATGTGAGGACAGCCTTAAGGTTCTGGTGGTAGCTCTGTGGCATCTTTCCAGGCAGCATCAGTTGTTGCTGCCTCTCCTGAAACTCCAGTTCAAAGACCATATGTTCAGAGGTGAAAGCTCTTTGTAGCTGTCTGCTGTTTTCACATGCTGATTACAGAAATGCCCTCTGAAACATGTTATTCAGAAACCCGTTTCATGTTGTTTATTACTCCTGTGATTCATTGTGACTGTAGGCACACCAGTCAATGTTTGATGTATTCAGATACTAGGTAGAATTTTGTTTGGTTTTGGCTTCCCGTCCTCCCTTTCCTTGCAACTTGTTTGTTGTTAGTGGAAGTGGCATGTCCAAAGGTATATGCTCCCCATGGCCTATAGAAGTTATGTTCCCTTAGTATCTTTCAGAGTGTACCCAGTTTAACAAATATGCATCTGTTGGAAGGGGCATAGAGATCCTGGAACTTAGTATTTCTTTTCATGTTGTTCTTAGTTTGCCAGACTTTAAAGGAAGAGAGTTGTATGTCCAGCATGACTGTATCTGATCTTTCATGTGATAATTAAGGGTTTAGCTGCAGCTTGCACATCAGCTACAACAGGTATTCTACGTGTTAGGTTTACTGCATTAGAAGTTATGGGACTGTGACAGTTCTAAAAATGTTCTTTGCTTTATTAGATCCCTGGTGGAAAGAAATTTGACTCCATGGTGGTGAATGGATTTGTTTGCACTAAGAATGTTGCACACAAAAAGGTAATGCAGGCTTGATTGATCAAGTGCTGGCTGTAGTGCATGCTGATGCAAGTGTGCTGTGACTTTCTTTTTGTGTTGTGAAGCTTTTTTCACTACTCATGAGGTTTGCTAGCTTTCTCTAGTTTGAGACCCTAAACAAGAATGGCTTTTATAGAATGGTTTGGGTT
>Ga0181612_173600_pt1 | contig 30453 bp, 13 predicted proteins | sample HoacroProtozoa21_FD_119630 | JGI IMG/M metagenome (GOLD analysis project Ga0181612, IMG submission 119630) | Hoatzin crop microbial communities from Cojedes, Venezuel. Combined Assembly of Gp0051906, Gp0051904, Gp0051908 | reverse complement strand
GAGTCCAACATCACACTAAAGCTCACAAAAAGTAAGGAATTTTGCACGTGTACAAGAAAAAAGCTTTGAGAATAATCCTATGGGACTTTCTGAGGTTGTACTAGTTCAGTGTTTATTTATTCTGGTAGCACAGTATTTTTCAAGTAACATTCCTGTCAGTTGCATTGCAGTGGCTTTAATGAGTCTTGTCTTTGTCCTAGACATCCTGGCTTGTGGTTAAAAGGAAAAAAACCCAAAAAAACAAAACAATAAAGAACTCCCTTGAATTTCAGTGGATGAAACGGGAAAGTAGCTGTGGCGGGGAGGCAGAGCAAGATTATTTTCTGAGGGATTTTTGACTTGATTTTATTTATTTTTAGTTGGATCAGGTGTAAACATGGCCTTTTAACTTACCCGAGTTGCCACTTTTGGTGTGTTTTTTTTTATACCTGTGAATCTTGCTAAGTTTCTCATAACTGATGGACTGATATTAAACAGTTTCATGATAGCTGAATAACCATTAACCTTCATGGCGACTTTCACTATGAAAATAGCTTTGCCCTTATCTACCCAAAGCCTTTTAAAATGTGGAAGTAAAATAGAGTTTCATCTTCTCTCTGGGAGGCCAATAGCTGAAAACAAATGAAACTTGCCAGTCTGAGGAGGAATCATTCTTTAACCTGGCTAACAAGACTGTGTTTTTTGAAGCCTGGAACAAGGAGCAGAAATTCTCTGAGTTTCCTGCAGGCTGAACTTCCTCAAAACTGTATGTTCCCATGTTTCTCGAAAGTCTACAGTTTTCTTAACATTTATCTTGTCTAACTCAGCTAACGAAGTACCAGCTGGTACTGCATTTGCACTGATGAACTGTGATACACCATACGTATACGTACATACTGAATAATTTGACTGGGGAAACTACTGAAGGTGAGCTACAGTTTTATAGCTGAGATTAGATGCCTTGTCAGGTGCTATGACAATGGTTTGCTTTGAGCCTCTGTAAAATTATCATTCATTGTAAAAGAGATCGTGTTCAGAAAGTACCTCCAATTTAGTAATCTAATGATTACTAATATCTAATAGCTGCACTCTAAAGGCTGACACATGTATCACCAGTGTAGTTTGATGCATTACATTTTTTCTCACAAATGCTGTCAATTTTCCAGTTGTTTAGTTCTCACTTTCACACTACTGTCTCCCAAACCATCAACGATACGGCATCGTATGGGTTAGGGAGACAAGAAAAATACGCTTCCAAATTAAATTTCTAGAAGATTACTCCTCTCTGATTACACATGGGCTTGTGATGCAGAGGGCCTGTTATCACCAAGATGTGATTCCAATAGATGTAATTCCATCTGTATGCTTCAGAGTACGGATAACTCGTCCGTACTTGAATTAAGCACGCAGACATTATTTCATGTGATAGGCACATGTTACACTGATCCTCAGGGAGAGCTTTCATCAGCCTTGTTTTTAGCTGAAGAGCTGTGGAAATACCAAAGCTACCTCTTTTTTTCTTTCAAACTGTTCGTTATTTCCCTATCAGCTCTTCCAGAGCAGAAGAGAACTCTTTTAAACCAGCTTACATTAAATTGCTTAGGTCATAAACATTGTGTAGTTCAAATCTTACGATGGCTAGAAAAGAAATACTAACATTACCCAGCAGTAAGCAGATTTCATCTACTTAGTTCTTCCCAATCCATTCTCACCTGATAAAAACAGGAGGCCAGTTGTGCCATCAAAAACTTGGGAGTGAAGCTGTCTGTCCCTTAGCTGCAGTTACGGAGTCTAAGTGTGGATAGAATTAAAACTCTGTAAATACTCTGTGGTAGTACAGCCTCACAAAAATCTAGATTAATTTTGGGCAACGGCTTTTAATAAAATATGTTCAGCACCAGAAACAGGTAAGGTTGATGTTACAGACTTTTGCTGCTTTCTGAGTATCTCTTCTTATGGAATTTTCTTCTTGCTAAGAAAATCTGGCTGTATATACCAGAACTGATCACTCTTGGCTGAAAATTACTCTGCAAATTCATGGGGTCATGTGAGCAGCTGTGTAGCATGCCCAGCATTTGCACCAAGGGCTTAGCCCTTTGCAAACTTGCCACTTTCCTATGTATGTATCTTTTCACTCATTCTAGTCTCTGGTGCAACATACATTAACATTCTAGTACAGTTTGTTGTGGTAGTTTGCTATAATAAAATAGCTGTATTGTCTCAAATTTCTGGCAAATTTCTGTTACATCCTCACGTGGGTAACTGGCAGTGGTACTGGCACTCGAGACCTCTGGATCCCATGGTGCCTCTGCTGTTGTCACAAGTATATGACCAGGAAGGACACAGCGGATTTATAAAATCTTGATGCAGCCCAGTCACTACGTGGCAAACGGACTCACAATAACAACTGCCATCCATACAAGCTCAGACCAGGCGTTCCCCTACAACAAGGGCCCAGGGAAGTGCTACAGAAGCAATGCTTCCCTTCCAGAATTACCAGTTTCTCTTTCAGGGTGACATTTTCAAACACATTTACCAATACATTTTTTTTTAACCTTTTTTCCCAAACATGCCAAAATAATGTAGTCTTCCAAATACCTTGGCTGCGTTAAATTACCTTACTGTTTTAGTCTCCCAACTACATATTTGGTCCTTTATTTTGCCGAGTTCTGCCTTTACTCTGAGTTAATGTTACACAGAAGATAAACAAATCCAACCTGCTTTAAAATACTGCCCTTTAAGGTTTGTTTCCACTTTTGAAAGTGCATACAAAGTGTAGAGGGAATTCCATGTTTGTGTCTAACTGACACTAAACAGCTGTATTTGCTTTGCAAATTGAGGGCACTTTTTTTAAAGAGGTGGCTGGCCTGAAGGTCAAGCCCTGTCCTGCCCTTAATTCCCTCACTGACCCCTGTACAAATCCCTTACATTAAAAGGGGTATCATACATCACTAGCTCTGTAATTAGAAGATAAAAAAAGAGTTCTGTTGAAGATGGGCCCAAGAGCATCTGATTACTTACAAGTATTGTGAACAGTAGAACACTCCTACAAACCGGCAGATACATTCCCAAGCATACGGAGACACAAGATACAACAGGGGAAGAGATACCGTCCTGACACGGTGACACTTCCGAGTGCAGCCACATAATGTAGTTAAAACGTGTCTGGCAATACTAAACCATGGGTGATGTGCCAAGGCCGCAGCGTTCCCAGAACCAGCCCAGCCCCTCCAAATCCACGCTTGCATCGCTCGTCAAAGCAAATTTGTTTACATCACAGTCTGAAGAGAAATGCTGTCTCTCACCTGTTAGTCCCGGTGCTGTCACGTACTGAGCCTCCAGCACATCAGAGGGCAGCAGGTACTGAAGAGCACAAGGTGGTCCTGTTGTGCCGAGTTATGACTTATGTTACAGATTTTATTTATTTGCAGAAGCCTGCTTGTGAGAAGCTGACATGGAATAAAATAACTTTCAGTAATCCTATCAAGTGGAGAAGCTACAAGGAAGGAGTAAAGGTCATTATAGTTGTTAGATTTTCTTCTTTTTAGGAAGGCTTACGTGAAGAGACATAAATAAATTTCACAAATTATGTAAGGACAGTATAATAAGATTCCTGTGTAATATCTGCATGGAAATTATAGTTGCATCTCACAGTGAGGTTCTAATTACCTCACAGTGAGGTTACAAGTCAAACTGTAAGGCAGCAGATAAATTTTGAAAAGCTATCTGATGGGTGTGCACAACACAGATTCTGGAATTTCAGTTCCATTTGCTCAAAGCATTCAGCTTAAAAGTGTGATAGGTAATTAACTAGGATAGAAGCAGTGCTTGCAATGCTAAGAAAGTCGGTGTTTACCTATGCATGTTTATTTTTCTGTCACCACTCTTCCAGATAGAGATGAGTTATTTGCCTTTTAGAATCAGGTTTTACCAATATTCACATGTGGAAAACTGTATACAGATATCAAGAGAAATAAAAATAATCAAAATCACCCACAAGGAATGCACCGCACTCCACACTTTGAAATTATTTTTCAAGGGCCACAGAGGAAACCAGTCAGTACTAAGGAAGCGTGCAGTCAGCTAACAGAAATTAGGCAGAGGAAACTGGTAAAAAGCAACAGCAAACAATAACCTAGGAACAGACTTTTAAAGATATTTAGGTGTCCTGCTCGTACTGACCTCAGTGGGAGGGCAGTTGTACTGACCTTTTACACCTTTCTGATTCTGACACTTAGGCCAGTAGTTCACTTGATGCCAGGTCTGGATTCTGACACCTTACGATGTTAAATAATAACTTACATTATAAGTATCTCCAGAATGGAAGCGGCTCTCATGGGAAGGTCCTGTTCCATCCACTTCTGGCACTAGGATCTAGCTAAAAGCAAAAGCCTAGTCCAGTCTAAACTCAGCTGAAAGGCTCCCACTTGTACCAGGTGAATTAAACACATACAATTTCAATAAGATCACAAAGGTTAGGCACTGCAAAGCAGAAAACAACAAAATATTTTAAAAAGAAGATTTTAATTTTTTGGAAGAAACAGGTTTTCCCAAATACAGAATCAGAACATTAAGACTAAGTAAGATTTTTATTTTAATAGAAAACTCTGAAGGATGTAGTATTTGCTCAAATATGTACCTCCACATTCTGCTGCATGTTGCTGTAACAAATTTATTAGTCACAGCTCTCGTTATGGACAGATGGTTCCTACAACAAAAATATAGAAAAATAATTTGGATTCAAGTCTAGCACACCTGCGACTTTTCATATGCAAAAAAATAAATCCAACTAGTCATAGAAAAGTGGCTGATAAGGATGGAGAATAGGACTGTGCATCTGAATAGCCATGACTATATACATTCCAAACTTAAGAAACTAACATTTTTCCTCAGCCTCATAAAAATAGTTTGTCAATGAAAAATACCAATATGTAACACATTTAATGCAATTTATACTTGAATTTAAAGATCTCAGATTATGAAATAATAAGCTAAAATAAAATGTACTGCTTTTTCACATCTTCTATATAACAATACTCTCCCTGTATACAGTGCGCATGCATGTACATGTATACATGCACAGAAAGACAGAGGTGTATAGAGAAATGCTGAAAACTTCTACAAGATTATCTGATTTCACTGCAGACCACAGCATACAGACTTCCTGGGATCCTTCTAACACAGGCTGCTCTAAAAAACCAATAATGTTGATGGGTATGACCACACATCTACAACAGGTTTTTGCTATTATGGATTTAATTATCAGTTTCTTTTTCCAATCTAGATTTAATTTTTCTAAGAAGTAAATGCTGCTTTGGTAAGATTCTGTACTGTCATGACAAAATAACTGTGAACATATTGGGCCAAGCCTTGAAAGTATGAATTAATTTTAATAATTAGTAAGTAATAAAGATACCAACAAGTTTTAAGTTGCAACAGATTTAAAATGACTATGTTCTGACTTATTTTCTTCACCAACAAGCATCTCGAGCAAGAAACTAAAATGAAGAGATTAAATTTCTGTGCCTGCCATCACTGTGACATTTTAAGCCACCAAAGTCACAGCTGGCACTGAAAGAACAGTGGCATCAGCAGAGACCTCCATCCTTGCAGGACATAAATTGCATTGCACCACCCTGCCAGCGCTGCCATGGAAGGGCCTGTGATCTGCAGTGTCTGGCGTGGGATGCTTTCGTCGGGTCTTTTCTGAATGTGTCGGATTCTCTGTGGTCCTTGTAGTTGTAGACTGCTCTTGGTTTTTCATAGCTCCTTTATTTTTAGATCTGAAGCTGTTATGCTGCTGTCTTCTGTGTTCAGACCTGGAACCGCTCTTTATATTATTTTGATCTATCTCATTACTGGCACCTTGTGACTTAAGAGACCCATTGAGCCGGATGTTTTGGTGCTGTGGGTTGAATCGTCGTCTCTGGCTAGGAGGCCCATTCTACCCGGAAAGAAATTGGGTAATTGTTAGATTATCTGAATCCTTCACAACTGATGAGAAATGTAGCAATAAGAACTATTGAAAATTGCAGAATAAAATTTTCGCTGTAACTAGGAGACAGAAAACGCTATACAGTTTTGATTGTTGCCGGAGCTCTCTATTTGTAACACTTAAAGACTGAACAATGAGTAACATACTACATCCGAGTAGCCTGGAAATATAGACGGCAAGTTCACCACTGATGCCAAATTAAAGTCTGCCATGATTCAAGAGAATACAGAAAAGGAGGTGAAGTATGGACATCTGAACAGCAGCAGTTAAGAAACATTGAAGAACTTGATACTATTTTCTCCCAAAATCACAAAAATACCTTTCCTAGTAATATTGTGTAAAAACTACAGTAAGACTGCAGGAGGAGCAGAAATTCACATGTAGATTAAAGTCAAGCTAAGAATCCACATGGCGGGAGAGATGTCCACTGTGGTATCTTGCTCGGAGGAAGCTTTGATCCTCAAAGCTTGGGCAGCCTTCCTTTCAGCGTGGGAAGTGGCTGAATTGCTTTGTTTGCATGACTGCCAGGGCAGTGATTCCATACATGCACTGACATTATGTAATGCTCCTACATTTCCCTTCAGGCACCTAGTTGAGCCTAAAATCCCTGCTGGGACAAAATTCAGACTGACTTCAATGGCAGCTTTACCTAAGCACAACAGTGCAAGGACATTCTAAGGTGCTTTTATAATGAAATAGCTACCAATATAGCACAATGCTATAAGCTGTGTTGTACGTCTTCTGAAATAATATGCTTTTAAACCTAGCAGATTCCACTTCCAATGTCTGTCTAATAATCATGCTTCAACAGCACATCAACCGACCATTTGTCAAGGATCAGGAATAAATGTTTCACCATCATAGGGCAATTAGCTATTATGAAGGGTTTTTCTCTTTTAGTCTATTAACTGCCACTAGTCACTTCTGAACATCAGACAGCAGTCTTTGCTGGTATGGCATTTCTGGTATTTCCACCTTGTATGTTCCCACTGCCTTGAAAATGAAGCTGGAAAACATACACTTGCATAGTTTCAAAAAATATTAATTAAACGTATGGACAGCAAACCACTATTTGATTTACAACTGTCAACGCTGCATATTTTTCTGAAATTTCTGAAATAATTTAGTTAGTTCATAACTGGTTTCTTACCTGCTTGTTTGTCAGTATTCCTTGGGAAGAAGATTCTGAAGGATTGGAAGAAAGATGACTTTGTACTTTAGTGCTGGCTGGTTTATTATCAGAGTTCTTGGCATTGCTGGAGGACTTTCGGGCGTGCATATTTTGCTTGCCAGTTGTTGCATGCGAGGTCATTGAAGACAGCACTGAACTACATGGTGTTCTCAAGGAATAGCTGTTCTTTGGATGAGAAACTATAAAAAAAGTATTCTGTGTTATCAGTTAAATGATCAACATCTAAACATAAGGCTATAATCTTACTCTGCTTACAGTTAATTTTGGTAGCATCATTCCAGGCTTACTTTAAATACTAAAGTAAGCTAGATAACTAGGGTTGGAATTAGGCCATAGTGTTTTACTTCTGCTAAACTGCCTCATCGTGAAGCGTTTCTGGAGACAGAAGAGCCAATATGGTGGAACTGTGCTAAAACTGGAAGGAGCCTGGCAGAAGGCTAGGCTTTGGTCATCCAAAAGAACTTTTCAAAATTCATGGCACCTATTGGTTTGCTTGTTGAGCTGAATGCACATGCTGTCAGGACTGCCCCATGCACTGCTGTCCTAGTAACGCTCCGAACAAGAGTCTTCAGGCAGCAAAGGAAGAAACTCGGGAAGGGAGTGGTATGCCAGTGACAATCTCAGCTGCTTGAGGTTAAAGGAAGTTGTGCCTGCGGACACCACAGACTAAATCCGATTCCAAATTATTCTTTGATCGTGGAAGGCTGAAGAGGCTGATGCTTGCTGTCTGTACGTGTACTAGCTACAACACAGGTAACAGCCATGAAAGCTTCCTTAGTATAGATAAATATTTCTTAAGAAAAAAAAAGTCTAGTGCCTGTTGCTTGTTCCTTTCTAAGGAGATGGTTAACGAGGGTTCTTCTGTACCACAGATATCTATAAAAACTGGAACTGAATGAAAGCACTAATCCACTTCATGTAGATCATGGCAGTCAGCACTATCGGGAACCACTATTGCTCACCTCAGTGTATTCCTACTCCCTACTTCTTTGTATTTTGAAGCTGCCTGATTTCTTAACCACTTCCATCTCTGGATGTGAAGTGCACCAAACAAATGCTTGACTCCTACCTCTCTGCATTTCCACAAGCTCTTCAAGCTGCCTGCTTCTGTGCAATGCCCCCTAAGCAGTCTCAAAGAGGACTCTGAGGCTATTGAAGTTCTTGATCTTAATTTGCTGTTCTGATTTTTGCGATTATGGAATTTTCCTGTTTCCTTCTGGTACAGATTGCAAACCAGAGGCTCACTTCAGTGAGACATCTGTTGTTTTATCTATGAGGTACTTCTATTTTTCCACTTTCAGTATAGAGAAAGAAGATGCGGAATAATTTCAGCAACTGAGCATCATCTGTTAGTTTTTTTGAGGCTCTTATTCACTTACGCTAACATCAGCTATTTTTCCCACTACGTGTCCTCTTCAGAAAAACAATGCAATGATCTGCACAATGAATTGAATTTTCTGTCCTACGCTCAGCGAGGCTGGCTGTCACTGAGTTCTATGGCTCTCTCTTGTATTAAACAGACTGCTGCACATGGAAGCCTGTATAAAAATCCAGGTGCTTTGTCATAAAAACATATTTTTGACAATTATGATTACAAGGAAGGTACAAGATGTACAACGCACCATCGGGCATTCTGGATATCTATCAGTCCAATAATTTTTATTTCTTCCTGTCCATTGCGAGTGTATGTTGCCTACCCTCTTCTCATGCTAGAACATGCCTCCCTTCATACAAGCTCTGTGGTTTTGGTTGTTGCTTTCATTAAAGCCCTCAACAGTGTCTGTTCTTAGCTATAGGCCTGCTATAATCTCCATCTGAGGGGTGTCTGCAGCTCCTAGCAGGGTGTGGGCCTCACTGTAAGATGCTCCAAACAGAAACATCTTTTGCACTGAAGAGCTCTCACCAGAGACATGCCAACAGCATGAATTGCTCATCTGAGGTCACTGAGGGCAGATGAGTGCCAAGTTCTTCAGACGGCCAGTGCACTATCAGCCATTTGTAAGATGGCACTGCTTCCCTGCTAATAGCAGGGATGTGCTTGGGACTTCAGTGACCTGACTGCAACAAGTCAGCATCAAACTACGCTTAAGTAATGTTTTACTGAAATGAGGTATAAATAATTAACTTGCAGAATTAACTGCAGCTGGAAGTTATTTAGGATAGCAGTTCAATGAGTTCAAAAAAATAGGCTATGGTTGTATCAGTAGCAGCTGTGGTTATATATAGTCAGGATAATCTTCACAGGATTTTCAATCTAACTTCAGGGTATGACATAGAGTCTATGAGGTGACTGTGAACAATTAGATGCGTTACTGGAAGCTTATGCCTTCCCTTGAAACATCCTGGGTTGGCTTCAGTGAGAGACAGGATATGGGGTTAGATGGATCTTCAAAGTATTCTGCAAAAGCCATTCTTATGGTCTAATGAATTAAACTGGTTATGCCTCGGAGGAGTCAGTTCTTTAGCTGTGCAGTCAGAAGATCGTATTGGCAGACTGTGTGGTATTTTTTCTTTTTTCTATTTCTAGTAACTCCCTGAAAACATTCATTATTTTTCTTCTCAAAATTGTTTTCCTTCTGCCAAAATGCACTAGTTCAGCATTGCGTTAACAGTTTTTCTCCTGAGTGATGGTACTGATAAGGGTATCATGGGATAGGGTAACATCTGGGGCAAAGCGTTATAGCATTTACTTTTTTTGGGGAAAAAAAAAAAGGCATGACAAAGATGAAAAACAGGCTATCTCATATTTTGCAACGGGGACATGACACTTGGAGCAGAAAAGGAACCTGACTTGCCAAGAAGAAGGGCATATGATTTGGAAACAGAAACATCCAGGACTACCTTTAGCTCCCGAAAAACCCAGTGAATACTGTTATAAAACTGGGGAGTTACTTCCTAGCAGGAGAGATCTGAACTGGTCTCATAAGATGCTCACACAGAGAAGCCTCCGATTTACTAGTTATTTATAAATTACTGAATTTGAGTGTTCCCCAGCGCTGATTTTTCACTTCCACTTGGAAATCCTGTTTAGATGGAAGACTCCAACTGATCTAAGTAACACCTGGAACTCTCTGACAAAGAGGGCACTGTGCACGTGCAGATGGACTGTGCCGCACATGCACAGTGAGTCTAACGTGTTGCAGACTGTGACGTTGACTTGTGTGCACAAAACAAGCCTGCTGCATCCAGATATACTGTTCATGTCAGGCTTGCTGCATGCACACTCACTGGCAGTACGCATGCCATTATTTCTGCCGGCATTTCCTGAACAGTTACATGGAATACTATGCTCTCAGAACTTCGGTGTGAGAAATCACCAGCACCTACTTTCTCCACAGAGCTGAATTTGGGTCTTCAGCTGTTCTGTATCACAGGAAAATCGGGCAGACCTGCCCAGCTCTTCATCATATTTCCGTTCACTCACAAAGTGCTGCAAAAATATAGACAAGTTAACAGTAATTTGCGTTCTGAGCAAAAGACTATACGGATGGTACAGAAACTAATCAATACTCATCTTAAGTTCACTTTAAGGCTCAGCAAACTCTTGACTTTGCCCTATACAACAGGATCTCTGTGCAGAACCCAGTTTTTTCCCATCCTTACCAAATGACATGTCTCGCAGCCCAGCAATAGGTGGATCACTCCCGCACTTGGGAAGTGGGTCATTTCATCAGAGCATACGCGTTTGATCACTGAACCTGAAGCTATCGGGTTTACCTGTTAACAGGGTCTGATAAATGATATACAGCAAAACTCCCCCTGGCTCCACTTAGGAGGGGATATCTTACACTGCTCTGATAGCGTCTGTACACTGCTCAGAGGTGCTATAATGCTTCAAGAAGGTATGCTTTCCCCACGGAAAGCTAGTTACACTTTGACCCATAGCAGAAACGAACAGCATGGGCGCATTAACATGACAACTTTTTCTTGGCGTTTATGCAAACAGCTAAAATATCCAAGCAGAAGTGAATGCCTGACCTTAATTTCAGCCCTGAGTTCAGACAGTTGTGCTTCGGCCATCTGACTGGCTAGGTCCGTCAGTCTCTTCAGCTCCTCAGCTTTCTTCTGCCGAGCAGCCAGGATTTCCACTGCCAAATACCAACAGTTAATGCTAGGAAGGTAAATTGCTCTGTAATTCATTACTCTTTGGGCACTAACACATCATGTGTGAGACAAACACACACATCTCAGACCCCTGACTTCAACTGGACTTCCAATAGGCTGCTTGCACAGATTAAGTCAATCAGCGTATTTAACTGAACTGCCTGATGTTGAAAAAGATCCGGAAATGGGATAGCTGTCAGAAAATCAAAGTTAAACCAGTCCTTCAACATTTAGGTAAAAGGGGGCAGAGACACGTTGTTTTGAGTATGCCAGTGCTTTATTTTTACGCACAAAACCAGGCAGCCTTCCATGGAGACATGGAAAGAAGCATTACATTGAGTCAACAGCCTTTTTCTGAAGACAGACATAATTTTTTTTTTTTCACATAGAGACATTTCAGTTCCTCAGAAAAAAATCTGTTCATATATCATTTACATTAAAATCACTGGCATTGCAATTTTTCTTTCAAGTACAGCGTATACACAGTTGCCATTTCTACAGCAAAGCAGTATCACAAAGGCCAACAGTCTTTATGAAAGAAATACTAAGTATTCACTACTGCCCATCTTGTATATTTTACGTAAGGATGGGGTTAATAATTAGGTTCTTATAGGAGAAGATTCACCATGAACCACAAAGCAATGGTCCACTTACATGCAGGATAATATGACATTACAGTTTTGGTGGAAAATTAAATATATGCAAACTATTACCTGTATGGTGACTCAGTGTAAAAGCAACAACTGATTAATTGGCTGGTGAGATCAGCACTTACGGCAGAGAGGAAAGATAGTATCTAAACATAAACTAATAACAATCATAATCTTTCGTCTAGAGCTTATGTCTACAGGCAGGGTGAGTGGTAGTTGTTGTAAACTATCCTGAGGCCACAGACTCCATGACAGCTGTGCAGACTTTGGCTTCTTTGCCCTCTTTTGCCACAAATTTCCACAGCAGACTTGGTGAGTCACCTAACCAGCTCATACTTTCTAATGCCATTTTTTAGGTGAGAATTAATGATATTTCACAGAGAGTTTGTTTCTCAACCCATTATCATTTATTTAATCAGATAGTCTCAAAAGAAGGTGCTATCATAGAATCATGGAACACTCTGGGTTGGAAGGGTCCTTTAAAGGCCATCCAGTCCAACCCTGTGCCATGAGCAGGGACATCTTCAGCTAGATCAGGTTGCCGAGAGCCCTGTCCAACCTGGCCTTGAATGCTTCCAGGGATGGGGCATCTCCCAACTCTCTGAGCGACATGTTCCAATGCCTCACCAGGCAGAGCACGGGCCGGCAGGCGCGGGGAGGCAGAGCTGCGGCTGCACGGCTGCGTGGGAGCAGCCAAACCATGCGATGGAGGAGGGCATCACACCGGGCAGGGGAGGCAGAGGGTGGCTGCACTTCCTTTGGCCCTGCTGGTAATCTGCACGGACGTTGTTACTCTATCTATCTCTCTAGCTGATCTTTTAATTTCATTTTTGTGGAATACCATCTACAAGTCTGAGAAACTTCAGTTCTACTTGATTGCTTATTCTAGGTAATGCCAATATTGTTTCTCCCCAAGGTGAGCATCCCCTTTGCTGAAGTGACTGCCCAAAACATACGATCTCATCTCATACTGGCACTTGTCTCTGCCATGAGATGCTAGCCAAATACCCATTTAAAAAAAACCCCCGAAATTATCATATCTGGAAATTTCCCCAGGATTGACAGTAAGAGTAAAATTACCCACTGTAAAATAGTCCTCCAGTGCAGCAGAGAGATGTGAAAATAAATCATAATGTAAATCTTGGTTAGCATGTTACAGTCCTATCACAACTTCCTGCCTAAAGCTCTGAAGGCACTTTACAAACCTACAACAGCCTTGAGAGATAGCAGAAACAATGCTGTTCAGGACAGACATAGGGGCCATCCAGCGTCACACGTGGAGTCGGCACAAAAGCAGGGCAACAGAACCTGCCACATGCATACACAGCACATTGCATGCCTGCAGGTAAGAACTGGGTTTACGTTCCACAAAAATTACTACTGTACCCAGCCAAGATCAGTGAAGGGGCTCCATGATACCATCAGCCCTGGATGGTAGATTTGCAAAATACGTTTTTGTTTATGCAGTTAGGGCTTAGATACACGTCTGCTGATACCAATGGGAATTTTACCATCGGGTTTCCTGGGAGTGAGTTCATACACTGTAGCTAACTTTGGCTACCTGGTCTCCACAGGTAACCAAAAAGCCGCTGATAAGTTTCCATCCACAACTCTTCCCCAGAGTAACACAGAACTCCAAATCCACATCTATTTTATATTAGTACTAGGAAAGTTAGCATACAAAATTCTAAACACAAACTAATGCCAATCTTTGCTGTAACAACTCATGTGTTTCAGTTTCCACACATATACAACTGCAAGAGACTTAGCTAGCAACAAAGGATTTAGATTATTTTTTTAAATGAAAATTGAACTAGTATACATTTGTGAACTAAGTGACAATTCTAAAGGCAAATGAAGCATTCAAGAATGTTACATATATTTGTGAGCCTCCTTGGAAGGACCTTAAATTCACAAAAGGACTGTATGTATACATAGCAGTGATATTTTCATCTGCCAGGCAAAGTATCATTCTAACAATACTTTGGTTATTCTTTACTTTCTTGCTTAGTGCCCTCTATTGAAACACATCCCCTTGGTTACTGGGCAATGAACACCATATCTCAGATGGGGTATAAGACAGATATTGTGGTATCCTAATACATGGCTCATCTTGCCTATTTTTTTTGCCCTAAACCAGAATATATATAAGCCATGCAAAAAACAGAGATAACATGAAAGCCTGGAATCAGATCAACTCCCACAGTTTGTTCAGAAAATGGATTCCTGTAAACAGCTTGGTTTTGATTTTTTTGTTGTTCTAATTCATAAGCTTGATCACTATCCCTTAAAGCTATGCAAGGCCTCACAATAACCTATTCCCCTAGTAATTTCCAGTATTCTAACTCATATACATATAATATAAACAAGCAAACAGTGATGAAGAAATGGAAATGAAGTAATCAACAAAACATAGAAATAAGAAAAAACAAAAGAGTGGTCAAACAGCTCTGATAGGTAAGGAACAAATCATTTAAATCTAACTTCATATGAACTTTTAGTTTACCTTAATTTTGTAATATTGAAATTTTGACACACAATCTTTACAGATAGAAAACATACAGAAACTATCCCGGGAAGTCAAAGACTTTTTCGATTGTATAAATATACAGTGAAAGATGCTGGAATGCTGCTAAACAAATTAATGTAGTGTGTAATTTTCTGCCAAATAAAACAAATGTTTCCATGACTATTCCAGCAGTTCCCTGTGTATGTTTTTACTTACTGGCTTCTTCTTTAACTTTATCAATTTCTGCCATTAATGACACTTCTTTGTCTACGATGCTAAAAAAGGAAAAAAAGAAAGAAAAAAATCACAATTCAACCCATGCTATAAAAACTATAATTACACAAAGACTTCAGACCTTAGTTATGGGCTGTTTTGAAATTAATAAGACTTGGAAAATGGAAGCTGAAGAAACAGCTAGGCAAATTGAGTACAACAAATTAGCGATAATCAGTGTATGCTGATTTACACAAATATCTCACTGGCCTGTGCACGTGTCTGCACAGATGTGCAAGTCACTCTGATTTACCTCTTCAGCACTGCCTGGGCGCAGCAATCCTCAAATGACTACATAGTCTTTTTCCTAATTAAGCCAAATACACCACTGCTGCTACCCAGGAGGTCTCAGGGCAATATTAAGAATACAGCTTAGCTCTCAGTGCAATATTAAGAATAAAACAGAGTTAAAGTCATGTGGAAAGAGGTCCTCCTCTTCCTTAAATAGAGATATTCTTGCAAAATATGTCAGGGTAAACAAGAAAATTGTTTCTGATGTAAATAAGCATTAATGTATCTCCATAACAGAGGTTAGCTTCCTTGCCCCCTGCTCTCTCCAGGACTGGAAAGATGTGGTTCCACTTTTACCTGGCCTTCCTAAAGGCTCGTGTGCCTCTCCTTTCACAGGTCTCTGGTGCGCAATCCCTGACAGGACTTCTAAGCTGTCAAAGTGCTAACTGAACAGGTGGGTCTACTGAGAGCAGACAGTGGGTCTGGCAAAGTGTTCACATCACCAACCCAGTGATGTTTTTCAGTGAAATAACACCACTGCAGAATGCTCTCCAGTGGATAGTGCTCTGGCGTGCCACTCCATTTTCCCCCTCACTAGATTACTTTTAGTCATGTCCATGTTTAATAAACACCACCAATGTAAATGTTTGCATAAGTGAGTAAATGCAAGCCACTGGGGGGAAATTGCAAAAAGTAGGTCAAACACCAGGAATAAATCCAGGCACACACTCAAAAGAAGAGTGGAGTTCTCAATCCTTTCAGTAAAATCATCCTTAAATGTAAGCTTTTGTACTCAGTGAAGACACTGAGTTATATCTGAACTAGCTTCCATCAGAAGGAAGACAGTATAGAACACTCGAGAACAAAACATTTGTCTACAATGCCCTTAGCAAGGAAGGAAAGATCCTAGGGAGTGCAGTGGGCAGCAAAGACGGCAGACTTACAAAGAAGAGAAGGACCGATGGGTCATTAACTAAACCAGGGAAAGATGAGGGAGCAGGCAGGGCGGGGAATGCACAGCAGATACACAACTGACTCACCCAGAAATATACCAGCTAGAACGTGTTCAAGGGACATGCAGCCTTCCTTGAAATCTTTCCATAAATTAACCAAGCTCATACAGGAGGCTTGCAACAGAGGTTCTGCAGAGTCCTACCCTCGGGTTTTACCAGTCAACCATGCCACCTTTAGAGGAGGAGATGCTCCTACCTTCACACTGCTTCCCAACAGCCAATGAGAGGGACAGAGTCAAGCATGCAGCAAGGCAATAAAATTGCAGCCTAACACATTTTTCTGCTTCGTACATATAAACAAGGCTAATAATATTGTTCTGGCCTGCCAGATCAATTTAGTGTGACCTACACGCCAGAGGAAATAAAACAGCAGTTTTTTTTACGGTAGAGCAGATCAGTTAAGAGGCACAACCTTACAGTGAAAGGACACACTTGTTCCATTTGGCCCTCAGTATTCTCCAGGCATAAGCATTAAGCTTGGACTCCAGATAGGCAGGTGATGATTCCAGCTTGCTGATCGAAATAGCGATAGCTTTTCAGAATTAATCCTTTTTCAATCAGCTTTTGTAACTACAGAATACAATAAGCTTTCTTGGCTTTCACAGCAGGTGGCTGAAAAGAGTCTTGTAAGTTCTCACCAGTTTCTACTCTCCACAAAAAAAGAGATTTTCATCCTCTTTAGTATTTTGCCCTAAATTTAAAAAGTCTGCCTGTTTTCACTTTTGCTGTCTCTGTTACAGAAGTGCCTCCCTAGTGTTCTACATAGGTTATATAAACATAAACCTCTGGCTGGAAAAAGATATTTGAGCAACAAGCTCACAACTCCAGAGCTCATCAGAACTGCTTTTTGGCCCAGTTCATTCCACAACTGTCCTCTCCCCACTCCAACAACAGATCCTTGATAAACTGCTTAGCTCCTAACATTTTATTTTGATGCCAAATAAAAACACTTTTATTACCATAATGAGCCAAGGCCATAACAGTCCTCTATTTATCATATTTTATCATCAGATCTCATCTGTTACTAGACAGTTTTCCACTCCCAATGTTTTAGTGTGGTCCCTGATGCACGTTTCAGGAAAGCATTTGGATCTTTTCATAGTACCAGCCAGGACTCTGATGAATTTGAAGCAGAACAAGCACCTGAGTACTTCCCTTGTAGCTACAAACTAACATTGATAAAACTAAAGAATAAAACAAGAGGAAAAGTGCTTGGTGTCTTTGTCAATAAGAGACTAGTTAATGTGATAAGCTAAGTTTCTCTAATGGACAGACCTTCATGGGGTTGCCTTTCCCTGAAGATAATGCAGCTGTGCTAAATTACACCAGCTGTGGACATGGACTCTCTCATGTACAACAAAAGGAAAGGAACATGCTGATTCTCATCTGGAAGCATACAGACAGATTTCTCAGCTCGGAAATCATGAAATACCGTATGTCATGGAATAACGGGGTAAGTTAATGTTTCTTTAGGAATGTCATAGGCCAGCCAGTGCTAGGAAATGCTACATTTCTTCTTAGTTCACATAAGGGTCAATTATTAAGGAAAGAGAGTAGGAATCAATTTGATTACTTTCTAGTCACACAGAGCACTTCAGTGCAAAACTGACAAACTCCCCCTCAATCGAGAACTTGGCAAAGTTATAAACAAACAAAAATGACAGAGAGAAAGCTGGAAATCTGGATTGGAAAAAAAAAAGAAAGACAAAACAAATACAAAAAGAAAACTAAATGCTAACAGATACAGAAAGAGAAAGGACAAGAACACCATGGAAAAATCGATGGATGAAATCTTGTCTCTCGTTCCTGCTAAGATCCCACTGTTCTCACATGAAGCTCAGAGAGCCACTTTAGCTGAACAGTTTCTTAACTCATGAGAAATTTAACTGGTTTTAATGTATTTTCTGGAATAAAGCCCTGCTTAGCCTCAATAGGATGATCATGATCAGACCACAGTGCTAGCATTATTGAGAACTGCTCAAAGCTCAGCTCAACAATGTCTCCTGGGAATGTATTTTCTTTCAATGCTTCTTAGTGTGTACTTGATACCAAAGTGTTGTCTCAAGCTGGTACACTCCAGTGCACAGCCTGCAGCCATCAGTGTGCTGCAGAAAACTGGAGACTGGGTGCTAGAGGAACTTTCTGCACACTCACGTATCACCAGATTTGGGCTCTAGCAGGGCAAGGAACAGAATGCATTTCAGATCTAAAGACACCTCAGGAAAAATGTTATGCTAATTCCTTCTGCTCTAGTTACGCTGTTTCTCTTGGGTCTTCTATAGATGTTAGGAACCAGGGTTAAAATCATAAACATGCTTCTTTAGCTGAGGTTCCGGAGAGGTCAAACCCTTATCAAGTTTTTTCTGACTACTCCCAGCATTAACATTTTATCAGGCTCCCGCCATCCCTTCTCCCTCTCTCCAACACCAGCATTTAAGTATATTCCATATACCATTTGAGACTCCTGTGACAAACATACAACTTGGCACCGTCACTTCCCTCTCTGAATGTACCTGAATCTAAGCCCTAATTATCAGTCTGTAGGATCGCCTGCTGTAGTAGTATTTGCCAGTTCTACTGTTTCTTGTGATACATTTATAATACTCACTGGAGCAAATACTGGGACTCAGACCCCCTCTCCCATCGACCAGGCTCAAGGACAGATCTGAATCAAGAGAGTCTTCTACTCCATGAATGATGCTGGAGCCAAAACACAGTAACACTACTACATCTTTCTTTTCTGTCTCCCTTTGCAACACCTCTCTTCCAAAAGGACCGATTCTGTTCTACTCTTACCCCTCACTTGGTTCAAGATCAGGGTCCAGGAACCAAACTCCAGCTATCAGCACGGTATTATTGTTCACCGCAGGTGAATACCTGTAGTTTGGAGCACAGAATTCACCACTGTTTGATTTTAATATCCAGATGAAATTTTGAGGTGGGGTTCAGAAACGAGGCAATTTTCTTGAAGGAACACAGCAAGGCAGAGGCTTAACATAGAGGACATGCAAATACAGCCAGGACACAGCCAGTGCTTGTGCTGTAGAGATAGGAGATGCAGCAGAAGAGATAGCAGCTCTCTAGGATTCATTTTGCTGAAGCAATTCTGAAAGCAAGAGCGTAAGTGTTCTGTTCCCCATCAAATGGACAGTACTTGTGCCTTGGACTTATGCAGGCTGGCAGAATTCACACTAGTATATAATGAGAATAGAGCTGCAAAGGCCAAACTGCAATGAGTTGTCGGTACAGCAATGATAGGGATAAATGATGGTGCCAGCTGCCTCATTTCACAGTTTCATACCCAGAACAGATTCAGAATTTGTTCTGACATTAGTGGAAACAAATTAATCTTCCTCTAGTTTACTGCACAAAATTTAATGCTTGCACAGTGAAAAAGAAAAGATATTTTCAATCAGCTGCAATATCTCAAAATCCCACTAAAATTATTAAAGTTATTAGTGTCTCTTTAGCAAAGCTGCTTCAGATTGCCAGGCTGGTTGATTTATAGCTTTACTGACGAGAATCAGAAGGGTTCCAGATGACCAGCATCTTCCCTTTCCTTCTGCCTCTTCTAGACATTATGATAAACCTATTGTGCCTGAAGAGACAGGGAAATAAAAAGACCCAGCTGGCATGGAGGCAAACATGCTGACACAACTCACAAAGTTAAGCCACAGCTGCATGGCACAGAGGTTACTGTTAAGAATGTAATTCAAACAAGTCCTTTCAAAACCCTGTTAAACCCCCCAAAACGCCAGTTTTCTCCTAGAGGTGTTTAATAAGCTGTGCTCTCTCCTGAATTAGCTCCATGCACAGCTCGAGAATGAATATTGTTTTGGAGACTGAGGAAGCACAGTCAGCTGTGGCATTCTGAATGCCTGCAGCAGGACTCTTCACCTGGAAATGGGAAAGAGCTAGTTTTTCAGGGGCACCCTCAGAGGTCTGGTTCAGTGGATGAGACACTGGAACACTAAGGCAGCATTCGAGTCCTTTTTTCATGAGGACAGGAGTTAGTTGTGGGACACTGCTGGAGTTTGGCAGCTTAAGCTTCAAAAAAATAAAACGCACCATTCTCCAGTGACTTTGCTCTGTCAGTGGGCTTTGGAACAGACCCCAGCAGCTCCTTAAAGATGCACTGGTTAACAGTCTGCCGATAACCTCAAGCCAGTTGGAGGGACACTAGTACTGTCATTATGTCTGCTGTATCTGAGCTGAGATTACATGCAAATTCATGGGATAGTCCTGACAAGCTCACCATTGGTCTTTAAGTATTATGCCTTATTTCACGTACACATTTCCCTTCTAGCATGAACATACTCGACTCAGAGGTGGGGTGAAAAAACAACTGATAAGAACCTCTAAAGTCAATTGTGTATTTCACAAAAGAATCCCCATCTCCATGCAAAAACCAGAACTGTCCCAGTCAAACTTTCAGCATAAGGAATTAGAATGATGTGATGAGAATGTAAATATAAAGCCCAATCACCTGTAATGGAGGTGATTTGCAATACAAACTTTATAGGATTACCGAATAGCCATGCTATTTTGTAAATGGAGACATTACTTTATATTTCTTTATAATTATTTAATTTATAATTACTTTATATTAATAAACCTGCAGGGAAAGCTGTTGTTACATTACATTTTTTGCAATGTCTCTGTAAACAATACTTTTCCAGTGTTAGCTCAATAGTATTTAAATGTTCATGAAGCTTGAACGCTGTTACTTGATCACTGTATTAGCATATGCACAAGGTTTACACAGCAAACCAGATTACATGAATTTTCATTCTGACCACTAATACAGTCTGACAATAAGAAGATAAACAAAAGAGAATAAATCAATTTCACTGACATCCTTCCCTCTGCAGTATACTGTCTTGTAAAAGTAAAAAGGCCTGAAGGCTTGTAGTTATTCAAGTTTATTTTGCATTATTCTTTATCTACCTTCACTAATATTGTTCTCTCTGGCTAGCACAGTGAGGCCTGGTAAAGCCATCATAATTAAGGTCTATTTGCATTTTGCTTTTAAGATCTCTTTACAAGCAATTAGAAATTTATTGCCTGATCAGAAAAACTTGTTTAAGCCAAAAACTGACATGGAAAACCTTTACCTGAAAGAACGCTTCTAAATTTTATTTATTTAGAAATGAATGCATTACCTCAGGATTTGGCAGTTTTAACATTTGTGAGTATGAGTTGTACCATGGCTTGTTAGCATCCTGCACATTTTTACATAAATTTGTAAATTATTTCTTTCCTACCTGAGTCTCATTTCTCATCTGACTGCTAAGGTATCTGAGTATCTCACTGGTTTCAGATATTTTAGCCTAAACACACTCTGGCAAGGCAGAAGACTCTGGTCCCTGTTGCCAGGCTCCTGCTACAGAGAAGAGGTAACTTTCCGAAAAGTGTCCTGGAAAGTGGCCATAAAGAAAGGAGAAGAGTCTGGCTCTTTGGTCTAGCACCGGCTTACTCCCTATATGTGTTTAAGAAGTTAGATTTCTCCTTAGTCTAACAACAATGGGATCAGAAAGGATATATTCACTTTTTATCAGCAATGACATGCCCAAAAGCAACAATCTACCTGCGCGGTCCCAAAAAGCACACGTGCTTGTGTGTTACTGAAGCTGACAAATGCATCCGTGAATGACCAGGAGGGAAGATGGGAGACGCAAGGCCATGCAGTGTGAACAACACGCTGAGAGACAGCGTAATCCACCTTTGGATATCACCTCTGTAATCTGTCTTCATGAGCTTAGTAAAAACCACGGGGATGAAGCACGTACGCACGGAAGACAAAGGAGCCGGAAGGGGGACGTTGTGTATCTCCCCAAAACCTAACCCCCCCAGTTCCGTGGGCTCTGTCTGTTCTCCCCACTGACCCACAACAAGGGCAACCCCCAGCTGCTGGAGGGCACAGGAGGAGAGCGAGTGCTGCTGGGGTCCTGCAGGCAAGCGGCCAGCCCCAAGCCGAAGCTGTGGGGTCAGACTGTCCCAGACCCCGGGCAGCAGGGGCAGGGCCCTGAGGCCCTGGTCAAAGCACCGGCCTTTGAAGGCATCCGAAAAACCCGGCTGGGCGCGAGGAAACCCAAATGCCAGGGAGAATTTTCCCCTTCTCTGCACTGCCAAGGCTACGGACTGGATCACGTCGCTGATGGGCAAACAAACACCAGAACAAACCGCAAGAGGGTTTGACAACCTGCACTTTAGAGGCCTAGGGAGGAGCAGAGGTCAGCTGGCAGACAGAGAGAAGGCCAGTGAGGACTGCCTGGAAACGCAGGGAGAAACAGCGCAGGAACTCTGCTCAGTGTAAAGCAGTACCAGTCCTGGCCCTTCCAGTCACCTGCCCATGCTCTAAAATACCACGGAGCTAACACAGACCGGCAGCTCTTCATCTGGTGCCACTGGTTCTGGACTATGGGAAACAGAAAACCATCATCTTTGCAGTCTGCCAAGTCGGGGTCCCAGAAAGGGGACGACTGCGTTCACTCACTGCTCTTCAACTGTGAGCACTGGCAGCATTGCTCATCACCTGGCACTGAGTTAGTACAGACACAAGTATGTTCTTTTAAATGGCTGCTTCTCCCATTCAACCACCTCTCTACTTTGACTTTAACTTAGAAAACAATAGAAAAACTGCTTTATCTTCCCCAAATATACAGTACATGCTTCCTGGTTGTTCCGTGAATGCATTTTAACATATTTTAAAATTGTTAGTATTGCCAAACTCGATTTTTCCAGCATTATGTCAGACTTATTTTTTTATCCAGTGTATGGTGGAGCTTCCAGGTGCTTTTTGTTCACTCAGAAAAGAAAAAAATCATCAGTTGTGGTGGTTTTCATGCTCTTTTTCAAGCACTGGACATACCAATGTGTCTGAGATGCAAAGAAGAGAGGAGACTTCTCTTTCTTTGGTCCTGTTCTGCATTCAGTGTTATTAAACCTGGCCCTTATTATTTTCTACAGACTAGTTTCCATTTGTGGTTGGAAGCAGACCTTACGGACAAGTAGCAGATGTTTCCTTTTAGTTCTCCATATGACTGTGCGGATGCCCAATATGTGAAAATGATTTTCTGGCAAGAGGTGCTATGAGGAACTGTGGCTCCTTTTGCGCTTTACACATTTCACTCAGATTTCCTGGGGCTCTCTTTTTATTCCCAAGATATTTGATGTTCTTCTCCTTGCCCTACGCTACTGTGAGACATGGCTATATTCCGACATGTTTTACATCCAAGCAGAAAGTGGAGCAGCTTATGTTCTCACTCACACAAAGGTATTCCTGAAAACCATACACCAAAGCTGGATGCACTGAGGAGAAATACGGGCTCAGGGAGTACTGTTAGAAGGATCTTCATCTTAGCTTTCAGGTGCACCTAGGAGTCTGAGAAACACTGCCCTTCAGCTTGCTCTGCCCAGCACTGTCATAGCCTTGGGGAAAGCAATGGCACAGAAAGCCCTGCAAGAACAGGGCAACGAGCGTGCTAGGTCACAGCAGCAGCACAAGCTCCAGGAGACTAAAAAAGACTTCTTACAGAGCCAGGCAGAGTGCCCTGGCTGGTCCGGTCCATGGCCTGTAAAACGCTCTGGTGTCTTCTGGCACAAAAAATACTGTATACAAGCAAGTCATTATCACTTGTTCTGAGCATGCAGAGAATTACTCCCATTGGTAGGAACTTATGTGAGGCTCTTTAAGAAAATGAGCCCAATGCAGTGTTTTTAAATAAACATCTTTCTGGGATTGTTTTTTGGCCCCATTTCAATAAAAAGTCAAATCCAGAAGAAAGCACTGCTGCAGACACCCAGGGTGTAAGTGATCCCTCCCCACCAATGCCAGTGGCCTGATGAGCCCCTCTTTTCTCAGGTGGTGCTGATGAACCTCTCAAGCTGATTTACCTACCAGCTGTGTAATTCTGCAAAAGCAGCTTTGATCTTCTTCACTGAATTATCCACTTCCTCTTTGATCATCATACGATACCTGGTTAGAGAAACAGTGCAACGCTGCAAGTCCTTTACTGATTTTTCAATGTTCGGCCCTAAAACAGAAAACAAGAATTGCACAGAAGTCAGAAGCTGGTTTTGGCTTTTCTGAATAAGGGAGCAGGAATTGTTCAACATGTTATTTGCCCAGATAGATTACGATGAAATGGTTATCCCACTGAAGTACACAAATCCAACCTTTCCACAGTCCTTCCATGGTGCTCTTCAGTTTCAAAACACGTTTGCTCAAATTCATTCCCAAAATCAAGTAAGTGCTAAACCAGCACTATTAAAATGATTTTAAATTTCATTTAATATAATGTTAAATAGACCATAAATTGTTCTGCTCATTTTTGTTATGCTGAACATGGTTCTGCTCTCACTTTCCAATACATCTCTTCTTCACGTATGTTCTTTTTTTTTTTCCTAGAGGCCTCAGCTGTCTGACCACCTCAGCACACAGCAACCAGGGATCTAGTTTACCTCTTTTTTTGACCGAATCATCTGTCTTTGTTTCAAGTTGTGTGGCAGCATTGGATGATTTAACTGAGGAAGATTTTGACTTTGGCCTGCCTAGGTTACACTGGAGTTGAACTGATGACTGAAGAGACTTATGCTGTTCTATTCCATCCGTAGTCTTTGAGTTTAATTCCACAGATACGCTCTGGTGCTCTCGTTCTTTGTCTGCAAGAAAACAGAGTTATAAGATGAAGGAAGACATGAGCCTTACTGTTAAGTCTGAATGACTTTATGTTTATACACTGGAAAAACCAACGTTTTTTTCCACTGGCATACATTCTACAGAACCTTGGAAAGCAATGACAAAACAGAAACAAAATGGTTTTTGTTATTAAACACTAATATGAATACCTCCATGTTTCAACACTCTAAAAAGAAAAACCCATTAAAAAAAAAAAAATCAACTCTTCTATGTTGACATGAAAAAAATACCTCATAACACAGAAAGCATACTACCGATTGTAATCTTTTCCCAAATTCTAGAGAACAGAATTAGAGATGAAGTCTGCTATGGAAAGCACGAGACTTTAATGTTGAAATATAGATAGAGATCTATATATACACACACACACGTATCACACACGCAAAGCATCATCTAATCAGCATTTTAAATGCCCTGATTAAACATTCCTACCTGAAATACTTACCTTGCCTGACTAAAAATTTCTATCAAAAGCAGCTGCTAGGAGGGACCAAGCAGGAAATCAAACAATGTCAAAGATCAGGCTCCTGGGTTCACCAGCTTCAGAGGGCTAAAATAACAATGCCTGAGCCTGTCTGGCTGCCACAAGACGACCTGGTTTACTCTTTTTACTTCCCCTTTTTACTCCAAAGGGATTCAAGATATCAGCATCATCATAGAGGGTCAAGCAGCCAAAGAAGGGCTATGAAAACTGACAGGTAAGGTCAGCTATTACTGTCACTCTGAATTTTAGTTAATAAAACATACACAGAAAATGCTTTGCTGTGTTAACTCGTTTTTCTAATCTTTATATTCGCTTTGATGAATGAATGAATGAATGAATGATAGTTTGTTCTGAAGATGCTCTTTATGCATCACTATTCAGCTGATGCTGTGTGGTGTCTGGAGAAAAGGGGCTTGTCAGATTAACCACTGGATTATAGCCCACAGAGCAGGATTAACACTGCTGGGACTGAGGATACTGCCTACAGAGCTTCACGATACCAACTAATGACTTCTTTGTGCCCTGGCTGGGCACTAGGATGGGAGTAGTACATTTTGGGTTGTTTCCATGGCAATCACACAACACCAGAGGAACAAAGAGGAAAATTAGTGCCCACATTTCTAAAACAGCTTTTGTTTATGGGCTTTAAAAGGTGAGTCCGCAAACAGGAAAAAAGTATCTTACATAAAATAGTATGTGAGAAAATAGCTGAAGAAGCTAAAGAAATCTGTGTATCTGCGAGAGCAAGAAACAACATGTATGCAGCACTGAACATATCAAAGGTTCAGTGCAGATACCAGTCTCACACATAGCCAGGAACTCTGTCCTGAGTTCACTGCCATTAACCCCGTGCAACCCTGACTGCATCTCACACTAATGCAGATAGCTTTCACTTATAAAGACTGTTATTTCTACTGTCAGTTGAGGCTTGCCTTGTTAAAGAACTCCAGCAGACAGTTAGAAACAAGCAGTCTATCAGCTAAACTATAGAGAAAGGCCAGGGCTATTGGGGTCTGTCCCAAAGATTAGATCTTCTGAAATTTGTTGTTAAAGAACAAAATTGTTATTTACTACATATAATTAGCAGCTTTGGTATACTTTTCAAGACAAATGACAAACTGAAAGCTTTTTGCCTAAAGTCATCCAGAACATCTAACAACTTTTAAACAAACTTTTGTCTGCAATATGCTTTGACACTTTCTTCCAAAATCACACACAAGCTGCTTTGAAAACCCACAGCAAGATGACCAACATAGCCTAGCAAACAATACCTTGGTATGGTACAGCTGAAATTTCAAATTTGTTTGAGAACAATCAACATAATAAAAAATAGATTGAGAAGATCTGCATCAAATCTCTGAAGACTTGGGCCATCTAAGAAACATATGTAACAGAATCTAGGGTCAAAGTCTCTCTCAAATACTTGAAAGAGAAGCCAAAGGTATGGGTGATAGTGTCTACAAGTAAATCGTACAGGATTCGGTACATGGTGGCTTGGAACTTCAGCACTGGTCTAATGCGTGACGTCTGCTAGATTAACTGTCAAATATTACCAGATCTGCCAGTAATGACAGCAGCCCAAATAAACTTGCTCTGAAATCTGCTGAGCTGCCATCTTCAAAATGAGTGGTTTATCTTTTTATAACAGCTTACCATTCAAAATCTTTTAAATAAAGTGAACCTAAATGGATTCCTCGGCTGAAAGAAGAAAACAAACCTGCCTTGAGATATAAACAGGAAGTTTGAAGGATTCACTAGAAATCATCCACATGAACAACGATTTTAAGAAGTGGGAAGGAGATCAGTATCTGATTTGTATATGGTTTTACCCAAGTCCCTGCAAAACAAATAGCATGGCAAGGCAGCATTAAATATCATTTCAGTGCATTCACGCCCCTTCTTTACAAATGCATGCACAGAAGGGGTAACTGCAAGTCCTTCAGATCCTGTGCTGGTAATGACTAAGAAGCAGAGTTAGAAGGTTTGTTCCGGTCATCATTTTGAAGTAATCTGGTTTATTTGGGGCCTTTTCCCCTTCAATACAATGACAGGGAGAATGTCCCTGAATGGACCCATAATTAAGTGAACCACTCCCTAAGGCCCTCCATGACGAGGCAATTCGGCTTTCCAGAGCCTTGAATTCTGTGCTTCATTTTCTCTAGCAGGTCTTGATTCCCTGTGGGAAACCATCACACAAAAAAAGCAAAAACTAAAGACTTCTCAGAAAAAGAAAAATGGAATAATGGCAAGAAATAAGCAGACCTAAACTAAAGGCAATAGCCACATGTTCTCCCCTATCATTTTCTAGCATGGGATGCATTATGGAGAAACACCAGTTACACTGCATCCTCCATTCTGGTCCCTGAAGTCCCTTCCAGGCAGCCAGGACTTGATGGCTCTGAAAGACCTAACCTCGAAGGCTGTGAGTTGGTATAAGCCAAGCTTCAACTTCATGTTCCTTATGGGGAGGAAAGCATAAGGGATTGTCAGCAGACACCTGACTGATCCTTCTGAGCTGTGACCTCTCTGAAGGTGGTGGTGAAATGTCTACAGTAGCATTAATTTGACAGGGAAGGAACCAAAGCAAACAAGCCAGACAAGGAAAAACAAAGGCGATTACAACACAAGAGGGAGCAATGTGAAATGGGTGCACTTTGGACCCACTTCAGCATTTCAAACTGCTTTAGAGCAGTGTGTGTGACTTGCTCAGAAACCTCAAGGGCACAGCTGCTGGTCCCCGAGGGATCCGGATTGCCTTACTCTTCTGTTTAGTTCCACGTGCTTAGCACAAATTTAACAATGTGTACCTAGGTGGCTTTTGACCTTAAGAACGTAGCTATGATACTGGCTGCAAAGACAAGGATTCTAGTGCACCTAAAAGTGAAAAAGAAGCTCTTCCCTTCTCTGTATTAAACAAATTGCCAGAAACTTATTTTACTATGCAAGGGAAACTTGAATATTAAAGTCTCAGGTTTTCCTTTCTCTCCATTTCCTTTCCTTTCCTTTCTTTTCTGCCTTTTTTCTTTTATTTTCCTCCCCTTCTCCCCTTGTTTTTTAAACAGGGGATATATGTAAAATTTTATTAAAAATGTAAAGCTATGGTAATGTCTTATTTGTCACTTGTAAAAGCAAAGAACAATTCTGACATACTTTTTGCCCTTGGTATGTACAACTCTACACTGTATCATGTCAAAGTGAAAAAAGGACTCAATCCCAATGCCACAGAAAAAGATCACTAAGAGCATGGGTCCTCTTCTTGCATTCATGTCTGCTACCCCCTAGAAAATGCTCCCCATGCATAGTAAATTCAGTCTATGTATCTTTATTCATGCATCTATCGCTTCAAAAAAAGCAACTCTTCAGAAGTTTGATGTCAGAGCTTGACATATATTTATATCATGGATGTTTACAACTTGCAGAATAAGTGGCAAGCATGCTTTTAGTATTATGAAAATGCAGAATTCTCTGGCATATGGCGTATTCTATCCAAAGTAAGTGGGAGTCTTTAGCAAGGATGGGAAGGAAGGATCTCTGATCCTTTGCGAGGCACCAAATTCTTAGGACAAAATTTCTTGATAAGTAGTTTGTCTGGCTGCTATAGGTTGCAGAGTTTTCATTTCATTGACCAGAGGTTGGCACCAAAGTCATCTGGAAGCAGCACAGAATTCATTTCAGGACAATTATCCATTTGGCTCATTCCTTTAAAATGAGGTTTGAGAGCAGTATTTGCAACCATGGAAAAAGGGGTTTCAAGGAAAGTTCTTTTAATGCAGTATTACACACTGCTTAAGACACAGGAAGAAAATACTAACAGCAGCAATAATCTAGGGCTGTCAGAAGTTTGAAACGCAAAGAGCTGAAAAACCATTACCAGTACTGACAGCAATTAAATATGAGCTTTACGAAAGGATACTCGAAGGCAAAAGCTTTCACGGAGCTTCTCCCCCCAAAGAGAAGGTTTGTTTACATTGATGGTGTTGTAATCATAACTCCATACCTCCTACAACACATTGGGGAAGAACTTCCTGTGCTACCGTGCCCCAGAGTTTCAGAACCAGTGTCCAAACCCCAGCAGGAACACACATATACTAAGAGGCTACCAGGCTGCCTTCCCTCCACACAAAGGGCCTCGCTTCCCTATTAGAAGCAGCCAGTGGAGATCTGCTGTGACTGGCCTATTCAGGGAATAAGAGAAAAAGGAAAAATGGGCTAGTCTGGACTAGGCAATAAAGAAATCCTGTAATATGCCACAAGCTCATACTGCTCAGATAACTTTACTCCAGATAAGGGACTTTATCACTTCTGTCACCACTTTACACTCAAGCCATTTTCTAACCCTGCATTCTGAATATTCTGTATCATCTGGGCCTCTAATTATAGTTTGATCCTTTTGTCTCTAGAAAAAAAATACCTTTTGCAAGGAAACATATTATAAGGCAAACTGTGCTCAGACATAGATCTACTTGCGTGACTAATGGCTACGTGCTTTATTTTGCACAAAACCCTCTCTCCAACTCCTTTTTATTATATTCTACTTCATGGCAATAAAAATACCATGATCTTTATGTAAATTAGGGTTTGGCTATTGCCACTTAAAAAGATGTTTTGTGCCAGATGAACTGACCTGTGATTTCTGGACAGACCAGCGCTGACTGTACAAATCCTGGGCTTTTGTTGTCAAGAGAAGCAGCTTCCAGTTTCTGACTGGCAGAACCAGTGCAAGTGTTGTCCTTAGAGCATCCATGCAGATGGCAGTTATATATTCCCTGGGGCTCTTGAGATGCCTTCTCAGGTCCACCATTCTTGTTTTTAGGATCTTTATTGCCTTGGTGTTGTTTAGATTTGCTTCTTTTTCTCCTGTTGTTCTAAAAAGAGAAATATTGCAAGAACAGAGACATCACTCAATGCAACTCAAACTCAAAATGTAATCAGTAAATTGTCCATGATCTTAAGACGCCATACAAGTGACATCAGCATAACACAACTTGCAGGCCATGCTGTGCTATACAACACAATGCATCTGTTCAGCTGAATATATAAACCATTTCAAATAAAAACTGAAGCCCCAAACTAGTTTTCCTCTTCCTTCCATACAAAATACTTGCATTGCAAAACAGTAACAGAGCCTTTACTAAGATACTGCTCAAAACGTTTGCAGTCACTTAGGACAAGCAGTTCCTAACCACCCGGGGGACATCCACGCGGTAACCTGGACAAACCCTTATGGCATCGCTCTGATCAGGCAGAAAGTGATCAAGAGATCAGAGAGGACGCAGGCTGGCCACTGCTGCTGTAGCTCTCCCAGCCATAAAGCGGGGCCTT
>Ga0181612_169959_pt1 | contig 30456 bp, 20 predicted proteins | sample HoacroProtozoa21_FD_119630 | JGI IMG/M metagenome (GOLD analysis project Ga0181612, IMG submission 119630) | Hoatzin crop microbial communities from Cojedes, Venezuel. Combined Assembly of Gp0051906, Gp0051904, Gp0051908 | reverse complement strand
CAGAGCAAGAGTATGACTTTATGAGGTAAATGCAAGGGTGACAGCTGCAGAAATCCTGGACTGAGAGCTGTGAAGGAGCTTAGTACTGCACAACATAGTTCCAGTGATGAAATCTTTTTGGCCTGTCTCAGTTCTTTTGACATCCCTCTTTGATAGTTTTTAAAAGGTAAAAGGAAGGGTACCTCAGAAGAAAGAGGTGGGAAAATGGAGTGATTAATTTTAAAAGAAACTGTCCCTCCAAAGTCTCTACTTGCAGTGGTCTTTGTCCATGGATATCAAAGCAGGAGTCTCTATGTCATTGTATAGCTCAACCTGTCAGCAATATTTAACCAGGGAGGAAAAATAAATACATAGAGAAATACCTATAATTATACTGAAAACTCGAGCAGTTGTTTTTAGCAAGGTAGTCTGAGAAAGTGAAGTGCATAGAGTTGTCTAGCTGAGACTTTAGAAGGTGCATTTAACGTTTGTTTCTAGTGATTTGAAGTTCAAGAGGTGCAGCAGACAGAGCCTCAGTCAAGTGAGCAAAGACCCAACAAATACATTGTTGAGTAAAACAGGGCAGTGTTGGTCGTATCTCATACAGAGTCAGGTTGGCTTGGTTCTTTTTCAGGAATGGTACAGAGGTATAAAAGAGATAATTGATAGAAAAACAAAGGAGCCACTTTTAGAAGTAAACTGAGAGCCCCTCACCAGCCATTTCTAATTATCTGGGTTTGTGGCAGAGTTTCAGAGCCCTGAGTGTGCAACCAAGGTTTCAAAACAGCTTTGGCCTCCCTGCTTATACAGCTCAATTACATTTTTGCAATCACAAGGGCTTTTTGAATGTGGGGAGTTAGAATCTTGTTGAAAGCAGTTGGGTTCCAGAAACTGAAGCAAGACATTGTCAGGTTATATTAAAAAGAGACACTTTCATTAAAAAAAAAAAAAAAAAAAAAGCTTCATTTGAGTCCTGCCTGGTCCCCGAGAAACGGTGAGAGAAGTGCAGCGTGCTTTTAGTACAGTTGTCTCTTTCTCACCTTGCCCATTACTATTTCTCCCTTATGGAAAATTTTCACGTGCCTTTGAACTACTAACTTCTTTCCCCAACAGGATTTTACTTTTTTTTTCGTGGAAATACCCTGAGCTTTTAAGTTTTGGTGGTTTGGGGTTTTTTGTTTTGTTTTTTGTTTTGTTTTTTTTTTAAATTATTAGAGAGTTTAGGAAACTCCAAAAATTGGGCTTAGCTTCACCCACTATAAAAAAGCCGCTAAACCCCTCTACGTGAAGCTTCACTTTGGTACACGTTTTGCTCGTCCCATGTTCAGATTGCGAGACACTGAACTATAATAAGGCATGCAGTTATTCGAACGCAGATCTACTCCCACGCAGCACGACAGCACTCAGCTGAACCCTGAATGTTACATTCCCAATCACAGTGGGGGCTTTTTATGTTGCTTCCACTGATGAACTTCAAAGCCCTCTTTTCTTCCCCACTGTTTTATTTCTATCTGAATTACTGTAATCTTGTTTGCTCTCATGTAAAACACTTGTTTTCACTGGAAGGATTTTTTTTTTTTTAGTAACTCTTTTCTGCAAACATCCTAGTGTAAGGATCAAAAAAAGTTTAAAAACATGGCTAATCCTGTTGGAAAGTAAGGGGATCAAGTTTTTGTTTTCCAGTGTGGAACCAAGTAGCTGTATGTTTAACATAAGTAAATACTAAACTAGTCCAGTTTCGCAAATGGGAAATTAAAACAGAAAAAATAATTTTCTTGTGCCCAGGGCCCAGGCCACTCACTAGACTGGGATGCTGAGATACTTGCCATTCCAGTTCCGTAGTGAACAGCACACTAGAGGGGCACGACCAGCATCACAGACACATTCACTTTAGTACTGGGCATAAAAAATTACGTGTCCACGTACAAAGGCTCCACCGCAATTCTGCAGCAGAACTTAGGGCTCTGAATTCTGACCTGCTGCCTGGAGTACTGAGGTGCATTGAGATCATCGACAATGACTTCACTGGACTTTTCCAGTCTCGGCTCAAAGGCAGAACGCAGACTTGAACATAGGTCCACAGTCTCCATCACACGCTATTTCATCAGCCCTAAACACTACAGATCAGGGACCAACCTCTCTGCTGACCAGCAAGGAGTAACCTTAAAGGACATTACTTATCTGAAATATTGACCAAACATAGCTCTGTTTTCCCCCCACCCTGCCAACACATATACACACACTTAGAGAAGTAAAAAAAAAAAAACAACAACAACATTTCTTTCTCTAAATTTGATCTTTATGACTCAAAACAGTGTGAAAGCGGTAATCCAGCTATGGGCTTTTCTCCCCCTGTTTAAACTTCTCAATCATGGTGATTTTGGAGAGCATGAAAGAGCCCAGATGCTCAAAACACCTCAGTAGATTGTCTAGAAAGGGATCTCATACTTTCAGTATGTGTCAGAAAGACTGCGGAGACAGCAGGTTAGGAAAAAAAAAAAGTCTTACTCTCCCTCTAGGAGAATTCAGATGTAACACTGCTTCCGCATAAATTTTCCTCCTAAATCTGCAGATAAGATTTCTTCACAGCTGTGACTTGCTATCTTTTACTGGTATCAATATCCAGTCTCTTGCTCTAAGACTTCAGAGCTGTTGCTGAGGTTGGGCTGCTGGCAAGTGACATTGGTAGCACTTTCTTTCCAAAACAACTAATTCCATCTGCTTTCTTACTCCTCTCCCTGCAGGCACTCACTACAGCACCAATTCAGGCAACATATGTACCACACCCGGATGTGTTACAGCAGGTAATGATTGCTGCAGAGGTGATGTTTGACATGTTGTTACTTCTACCGAACCGGAGTAAGCTACAGTTCAGGCTTTAGGACTGAAGAAGCTGAAAAGGAATGTAATTTCCCCTTGGGATAGATACACACTGCTATTACTGTCAAAGGCAGCAAGTACAGCTGTCCTCAAATACAGTTCCATGTGTAAACACTGAGAAAAAACCCACCCTATTCTTACTTCTCCATTGTATGCTTCCTTTGTCACCAGGAGTATCATTCATAAGGAAGTAGTACAGGAAAATTCCCAGGGTGGTTAACAGTTCTATGGCTCTGGCCTGAGCTGCAGACACATGGTTTGACCAACGCAGTCTCTATCTACAAAGTATAATAAAAATCCCCTTAGACCCAATTCTTTCTCAAAAAGAACGCATTCTACACATGGGGCTATTCACCTTCTTATTCCTGGCATCTACTTGTACACCTCCATGATATGCAATGAGAGGTAAGACTCCAGCACAGAGGTTCTCATTTTCCCCCTGGAAACACTGGCTTTGTAGGTAGGGCCCCAGCAGAGCACTGGGCAGCACGCTCACGCCTCTGAGGTGCTGTGCTGTGGCAGAATCATTCTGCCGTTCAGAGGATCTCTCTAAAGCAGTACAATTGCAGTGAAAGTGTCTGCTGTCAGTTCCTTCCTTGCATTTTTAAGCAGAAAATAGGAGCCTTTGACTCATAATGCATGAGAATGAGTCTTATCCACTATAAGCAGCATAAGCAAGGTGCCTTCTTGCCAGGCAGCTTTCTGACAGTCTTTGGTAGTCCCAGAGATTACTGGGCAGTCTGTGGAACTCAACTCTCCGATTTCAATACCTAGCTGCTAGAATAATTCAGAATATGGACCCAACAGCTGACCCTTGCAAGGATTTCTACCAGTATGCCTGTGGGGGCTGGCTGAACCGGCATGTTATCCCAGAAACCAGCTCCAGATACAGCATTTTTGACATCCTGAGAGACGAGCTGGAGATCATCCTGAAAGGTAGGAACAAGGCTACTCTATCCTTGGTTATGCATTTTTGTTTAGTTTCAGAAGTTATTTACTGCACATTATAGAGAGAAATGAACTTCCGTAGAAGTGTTGATTGTGATTTTTTTTCCACCCCCTCCAAGTCCTTTAATCTCTACATCTCTTACTACATCCATTTCATGGGAACATCCTGTTCCCACTAAAAATTACCCACAGGTGATTTGGTACTAACTTCAAAAGGAGCAGGACAGGCTGCATGCACGTCCTTCTTCCTGACACTTCTTCCATTAATAGCTCCTTTAAAGAGCACTCTAGTCTCACAGTAATTGAGGCCTACAGTAACAAGTATTTATCATAGTTCTGAATTCTCAGTGATTTCTATGAAAAGATCAAAGCTCTCCAGGGCAAAAAAATCTCACTGCAATGGTTCCTTCCCCAGGTGTGTTGGAGACTTCAGATCAAGGGGACAGAGAAGCATTTCAGAAAGCTAAAATACTTTACAAGTCGTGCATGAATGAGAGTGAGTCTCTTCTCGTTCCATTGATTCACTTGTTCAATACCAAACGTACGAAAGTACCAATGTACTTCTAAGCAAAAGTCATCACTGTCCATGGCCTTGCCTGGAAAACTGATCTTCCGCTGAATGAAGATGGCTTGGTACATCGTTAAGGCTTAATATACACATTCTAGGATGTACAAAGGGTGGATGCTTGTTACCTACCTCTGGTATCAATGCAAAGCCTTCCCTTCTGAATGCAAAAACGTGTCCCTTTTCATCCTTTCCAAACCTATTCAGTCAAAATTGGTACTGAAGCCCGCAGAAGTATTTTCATTACTTTTTTTGAAGACTAACATAGGAGACAGATGATTTCATGGTATCTCTTTTTCTGCTGTGACAAATTCAGTTTCAGATTTAAACTGTTAGGCCTATTACACATTTTTCTTCATTTTTTTCCTATGGAAATGATACAGTATTTGTTTTTCCTCTCAGGTCTTATAGAGCAACGAGATTCATTGCCTCTGCTAGAGGCCTTAAAGATGGTTGGAGATTGGCCAGTGGCTTCTGCAGACTGGAATAAAACCAAAGGTAATGCTCTACCTGAAAGAGTTCAGTACTGTTAAGTCAAAATCATTTATTGTACCAAGGAGACTACTGTCATTGTAGTAGATTCTCCCTTTTAAATTTTCCTTCATAAAGAAAAGTCAAGGTATCATACTTATTTAGCACACAGTGATCTGTATAAATATATACCCATATTATAAGGAAACCTAAAACACCAACATGAACAATGAAAACAAAAATAATATAATCAATACAGCTGTGTTCTAGTGCTTGCATATTAATTAGGGTTTGGAGCATAACTGCCTAACTAGGCTAGGTCATGGTGATTTATACTGTGCATAGACAGTTGCATATATCTATTAAAACATTTACTGATTACTTTATATCAGAGACAGATAAGGCCAGTAAGAACAGTCTAGCCATTTCTAGCCACTGTAGGAATGTCCTGTACAAATATTCTCACATCATGTCCAGTCTGGTCTCAACAATTTCAGCAGTAAACTTTCAAACTATACAACTTAATCAGTCCTGATACATATTGATAAATAATGCATATTTTCCCTTTTATTTACCAGAACCAGACTGGAGCATGGAAGAAAAACTCTCCATAATGAACTCCAGATTTAACAAACGTGTCCTCATTGACATGTTTGTATGGAATGACGACCGGGATTCCAGCAGACACATCATATATGTAAGAAAAAGTCTGCAGAGAATTATTTATATGCCAGAATCATACTGGATAGTTACTTCCACTGCATACAGATTAGCTTTCCATAAGTCAGTGGGTATGCACAATACTGGCAAAAATGTGTGCAACAGTTCTGTTCCCCAAGTGGCAGATCTCTCTCAAAGTCATATTGGGAAACACTTTATGGTAGCATAATTTTTGTTAAAGAAATAAAAATCAATGGACAGTTGCCGATTTACAGCATTTAAGGATTGTAGATTCTTGTGACTTGCAAAATAATGGTGAGGTTTAATATATAACAGGCAACCATGTTTTTTTAAAACACGTAAATAATATTTCAGGGTTTGTTCATGTATGCTTATGCATGAAGTCTAGCCCTCAAGTCAAGCAGCTTCTTTTTAGAGTTGCTTAAATTTATTCTTAGACCTCAGTGGTTACTGAAAGATTTTGTTTAATACCCCACGCTAAGTATCAATCCTGTCCTTATCTAGAAATCCAGACACAAAAGTTGTGCCTTCCATCTCACCCCAGTTCCTAGAAAGCTAAAGTTCTGCGATTGTGTGGTGAGAGTGTGCTGTTGTCATTGCAACACTGAAGGGAAGGCACATGCAGCGCTTCGTGTTGCCTTTCAAGGATGCCTTTGGAAAACACCAGTTCCTGTTCATCACTAACTAAAGAATCATATATGATTTCCTTCAGATTGACCAGCCAAGTTTAGGAATGCCATCCAGGGATTATTACTTTAATGGGGGCAACTATCAAAGGGTAAGTATTCCTTGTAATTTATTTACTATGCGCTACTAAATCACTTTTGTTACATATCCCTGTGTTTTGGAAAACTCAAATATATGAAACTTTGTGTTATGTTACAACCAGAATTAGACTGTGACATTCACTGCTAGATTTTTTCCTAATTATGCCAGAATTTTGTAAAGTTTACAGAAGGACTGAACAACTGTATAAATATCAAGCCTCCCCAGAACTGGCCATTCATACAGATGAGAAGGTTCTGGGAAGATAAAATCATCTTGTTTTAAAGCTTAAAACAGTCTCTAGTTTTGAAGGATAGCTTCACGTTTTCAGCACAGGTTGTCTTGGATTTGCTTACAACTGCCTCTGAAGCCACTGGTTCTGGCTGCTATTTTAAAAGGTACTGGAAAGATGGATTATAGATATGGGAGAAGAATTGTTATACTGGATCATATTTGAACATACAATACCCAAAATACATTTTGCTGAACACCAAAATGCTCAGAGTTTTTCACATGTTCATTCAGGGGAAAAAAGTTTTAAAAAGTTTAAGAAGTGGTTTACATGGACCAGCAAAAGCATTAATGGAACAGATACTCAGCTAGTAAGAATCTGCTGCCACTTACTCCCCCCCCAATCCCCAAAATTACATGAAAATTGTGAGAGATTATTTTCTAGCTGCTTTTCTCTGCCAGTGCTCAGAGCAAAAACATCAGGATTTCTGTAAATACATAGAAAGCTGTCGCAAACATAGCCAGATAATTTATCAGTTTCCAAGATGAAAATAGGGCTTTAGTACATTTTATTTTCCTCAATTATGTCATACTAACAAAGAGGACTTGCAGCCTACCATCAGACTAATTTTCCTAACGCGAATGGAAGGGAATACAGAGAGACAGTAATCAGCATTTTAGACTCTTGTCTTGTGGTTGTAAAGGCAGATGAAAACATCAGGGAGACTAGTTTTCTTCTGACTTCAACGTATTTGACTATACTCTCATATGTAATATGGTCCTGTGAAGTTTTCATGAGATTGTTTCCACACCTTCTGCACACGTTTATAAACTACCAATTTCTGTTAATCTGTCTCATGATACAAAACAATCTCCATGTCATTCTGCTGGGAACAGCAGAGAGCTGCTGGAACTGGGATTCTATTCTGCAAGTTTCACCTATATAGTGGCAGTTACAGCAGAAAAGAGGGGTATTTATGCATTGTTGCATGAAAGTCAGATTTAGATTGACTTGTAGGAGGTAGAAAATCAGGTACAGTACGTAGACGATCCTAAATTAACAAAAGAAAACCAGTTCTGCTTAATACAGTTTTAATTTGAAGCTATAAAGAAGCGCTAAGGCTGCGTTTTTAATCTTAATGAATAAGGAGGAGACACAACCCCTTTTTATTTGCTATTTAACAGCTCGCTTCCCACAGACAATGAACCCAACGCTGATGTCCCAAACCCTCCCCCCCGTGCTTAGACCAGCATCTTTTGGCAAAACTCCTGCTGAGGCCTGTGGGAGTCTGGCCTGATTACGGCCTCAGCATTCAGCCTAAAAACACAAATAACAACCATGTAAGTGCCCAGACTCAATTTCACAACTGTTACTGTATTTATCTGGTTTCCAAGGTCTACAGAGGAAGAAAAGTATGCAAGAAGAATAGGTAGTATTAAGCTTCCCTGTATCAGTACTCCCTCAGCAGCCACCTATCTTTCCAAGGTCCATTCTAAGGCATAAATCACAGCCACACTCTCCTATTAGAAATAAAGCAAGAGGTATCACTGGGAACCATCCAAGACAGAGCTTTTTTTTCAGGCAGTAAAAGCTGAGAGTTTAGATGATTTATGGTATTACTTTCAGAGAACATCAACCTTCCACATCTACCCTGGTATTTTGGCTAGTAGGGATCACTATTCCTGTAGTGTAACTCAAAGGACAGAGCTTTCTCTTTGCTCGGGTAGTAATTCTCGCCCAGAATGCCAGAGTTAAATTGCACAGGAAGAGTTGCTTTTTCTATGTATTTTGAGACTGGCAACTGCACTGTAAGGTATTCCAGGATGAACCGAGGTCCTAGGAATTGCAGTTGTATCTATTATAGTAGGAAAAAAAGGATGAGACAAATGGAATAAGGACAGTTGCATTCAAGACAAGGGCAGAGGCTGTGACCTCTGGGCCAAACTTTTTCACAGCACACTGTGAAGCTAAAATAACACAAAGAATGGTTTGCTGAATGAGAAATGATAGACAGCGATCCTTTTCTTTGGAATGCTACACACATCCTGTTTCTTGCGTGCAGGTGAGAGAAGCTTACCTGCAGTTCATGATCACCATTGCCAAAATGATCCGGGAAGACAAGAACACGTCTAAAGACGATTCGTTTGTCGAAGAGGAAATGGCAAAGGTTATGGAGCTTGAAACAGAGATTGCAAATGTGAGTCAAGAACTTCTCAGGATGTTGGGGGGGGGAGGGGAGAGAAAGCAGCACAGGACACCATCAGATAAGCTTTCATTTTCAAAAGAAACTGTTTTATTTGCATATTATTTGAGTGTGTATATGTCCACATGCATGCAATTTCAGCCATTGACACTTGTATTAGTTGATTCTAGTAATAACCTTGTGAATGTCTTCAGGCAACTACCCCAGCAGAAGAAAGGCATGATGTAACCTTGTTGTACAACAAAATGACCTTAAAAGAGCTACAGGAAAAGTTTGCATTGAACGTAAGTGTTTAATGAGCAGTCTGATACTTGCAGCCTCCTCTTATTACCATGCCAATTGAAAATGGCTTTGTGAATTTATCAGTGATGCAACAGAGAGGTATAAAATGATTCCCATTCTTAATCTTCAGAGTCCCTTAAAAAGCATTTTTCTGCTGAACAACACTACAATTACATTCAATCCCATGGACTGTAGAAAGTCCAGACAGTTACTAAGGCACTTAAACACCTGGCATTGGTATATGTCTTTCTGTCTGCCTAGGAATTTAACTGGACCTTCTTCATCCAAGGTGTCATGTCTTCCGTAAGCGTTCAGGTTGACCCTGAAGAGGAAGTTGTTGTATATGGCGTGCCCTATCTGCAAGAGCTGAAAGCAATTATCTCAAAGTACTCAGCAAGGTAAAGAAATTGGAGAATATCCAAGACAAAAAGTCACAGAACTATTGTGGAAATGTAAATTATTGGGCCCACTTGCTAGTCCTGCCAGAGCTTCTCTGACAAAAGTGACAGCACTTCCCTGTGAAATATGGGTAATGTCTGCTAAGCTCCTAGGTCCCCCAAGTACTCTGGCACTAGGAGTCTCACCTGCTCACATTCTTAGAAAAGGTTAAATGGGAAGAAAAAAAAAAAAAAGCATCACAGGCTTTGCTTTTGTTACACTCTAGAAGAAAAAAATAAAGAAATTAATCCCTGAACAGACATGGTGGCACAGTCCTCAGCCTGGATGCCTCTACAGTCAGCCAGCCTGTTAAAGGACACTCACCTGTAGATGCTATAAAACTGATGGCTGGCAGCAATCATTTGCTTTCTTATCACCACTCAAAATTGAGATCCCTCTCTGTCTGCACTAGTATTGCCTTTCACAGAGGATTAAACTCAGCTTTGCTTTCCCACACAGCACCATCCAGAACTACCTCATCTGGCGATTAGTAATCGATCGAGTCAGCAGCTTGAGTCGTCGTTTCAAGGATGCTCGGGCCAGCTACAGGAAGGTATTTCCTCTCTTCCTAAAGAGGCTGTAGAGCATAGAAGAGAGTCCTGCAGTCAGCAAATCAAGTCCTTGTCGATACAACAACATTGTTGTGTCACGTAATCCCCAAACAAGTCCAAGAACAGCAGTGAACAATCGAAACCTTTGGAGGTTAACCTCCTCTTTAGGCAATGATTTAGAAGAGAGATGCATAGGCAGCACTAATCCTGTGATGTTTTGCATTGCAGGCACTTTATGGGACAACACTGGAAGAAGCCCGCTGGAGGGAGTGTGTGAGTTACGTCAACAACAACATGGAGAATGCAGTGGGAGCAATGTATGTCAGGGAGACATTTGCTGGTGAGAGCAAGAGGATGGTATGTAGTTTACCCTTCATACTATTGTACATCCACAATGTCTACAGTGCCTGTTCCCCTCCATCTGATCTCCCAACGTTTTTTGTCTGCTAAAAATACCAATCAGCCAAGAGTCAGAAGGCATAAGAACTCATTTATGATGCTCTTTTAAATGCTGAGTGCCATGTTTTAAAGCATAGAATTTGGGAACATCATCTTACAGTAGGAAGCCTTTCACACCTCCTTAGCTGTGCCTGGGAAAAATAGCATTTAAATGATTAATTTCTTCCTGCCTCTCTTTTAGGTCCGAGATTTAATAGAGAAGATTCGTGAAGTGTTTATAGAGACTTTAGATGAGTTACAGTGGATGGATGAGGCATCTAAAGAGAAAGCTCGTGAGAAGGTGAGAGATAACAAGGCACTTCAGTATTCTGTCATGAATCTGAAATCTTTGGACTTTTGTAGTATCGCTATTCTCAGTTCCTCTACAAGTGAGAGGGAAAAACTTTGACATTCACTATCCTGTTATCCATTATCCTATTACATTGTCCATTTCTTTTTAATCTTTTGTTAGCTCACATACATTTTTATTTCCTTTAATAAGTCTTGTGAACCATGTTATAAATGAGGAGAGAAGATGGCACCAAATGCATCTAGTAGAATGACAACTGAATACAATGCAACACCCCCAAAGAAAACTTTTCAAACATTTCATTGAATTTAGGACCATCAGCACCATTCCAATAGCACAGGGGGGGATGGGGGGGAAAACAAACCACCCCACTAGATGAGTGTTAAGCCCAGTGCCTGTCAGATGGTGCTGTAGGGTCTGCAAGTCTACCACAGTGGCTGGACACCAGTAGGTGAGAGGAAGACTGAATGTTTCATATTTTAAAAAAGTTTCACTAGGCAACAGGGTGCATTTGAACAAGGTCTTTAAATATTTACAACCAGTTTCTCACAAATGGGTGGACAATAGCAATAAAGAATTTGAACTGCTACATGTATTGCAACTTTAAAAAAAAAAAAAAACACAATTAAGAGGAAACATTAAACTCTTTTCTTCTAGGCAATGGCAATTAAAGAACAAATTGGCTATCCAGATTATATTTTGGAAGATCAGAATGAAAAACTAGATCAGGAATATGCCAATGTAAGTATGCTGTGTGAACCTCAATATAAAAGCCTACACTTATTTCCTTGCCACTTGAAATACTTATACCTGTGCAACTGTCATTTCCAAGTGACTGGACAGCATACAAAATTGATTGTGTTGAACATTTTAATAAGTAAATGCATGCAAAGAGCTAACTATTTAGTAGTATGAGGAATTCCTCTTTCCTCACAGCTTACTAATATACTTGGATATCTGTTCTTTAGTTAAACTTCAGTGAACAGAATTACTTTGAAAACATTCTGGAAAACCTGAGAGCTGGAGCCCAAAAGAGCTTGAAAAAACTTCGAGAGAGAGTTGACCAAGATGTGTAAGTTTCCAGACTGCATGCTGCAGCCACAATCTCAGTTCTGACATAGTGGTCATCATGCTGAAGTCATATGCTGTGGATAGCTGAGACTGATTAAGAAAGTATCTTATAAGATCTCAGACAGAAGCAAACAAGTAGTTCATTGCCTTTTGTGATAGGAATTCATCCTGTTCTCTTAGCATCTCTTTAATCCTTCATTAAGCTGCTTCACATTCAGATACTACATTGAAGCTACTTAGCACAAAAGCAGTGACAAATCTTTCTGACAACTGAACAAGGAGGAGGTGAGATATATCAGGGTACTTCTGAAAAATTTATATTCAGGGAAAAAAAAAAGCTTAAAATGTGCTGGCTGGAATTCTGTTGGAAATATGCCCAATCTTGGGAAAGCTGAGCCAATTGATGTCCATTTGCAGCCAATTACCTCACACTGCACCTAGTAAAGTATAAACATATTTTTCAGGAACTTCCTGTCATGGGTGCAGGTTTGGCTGCTTCATGATCTGTTCTTTGACTCCATAAATGCACCCTGAGTAAGTCTTGGGTCTTCGGCTGCATTGCCCTAGCTGTTACCTCACAGTTCTCTACTCTTAGGCAAATTATCAGCTAGTGCTAGTCTTAAAACAATCAAAAGCAACAATTTATGAATGTGCTACTAAGAGCTGCAAGGTGAGCAGCTGGCATCACTAACCAGTAAGAAGTATTACTACACAACATCACCAGGACAACCCCTCCAGTCCTTCAAGCACAGCTGAGTTCCTGCCAAGCCCATGACATGGATACGTCCCAGAAGCCCTGGCTTGTATGTTCAACAACAAATGCCTTGGAATATGACCTGATTTCCAGAGCTATGAGCTATCCACTCTGAACTTCTGATAGTCCAGTTAGCTGTGTTGGAGGTGTCCAGATCAGGAAGCCACCTGCAAAGCTACTGCTGAACACATTACTGACAGATACGCTGTAATGGAAGGCAGAAGGAAGGAAGCTAATGCCAACTTGATGTGGTGTTCACTAGCAGGCTTCCAGCCTGTGTGATGCTAGAAGAGAGTGTTTTGAGACAAAGGAAAGTAGATTCCAGTAAGAATTTCAAACACCTATTCACAAAATGTAAATTAACACAGAGTTATTAATAAGCAAGCAAACAAGAACTCCCCAAAGGGAGGCATTAGCCAAGTTAACTATTGCAAAGCTGATTCACTTTTTCTATCCTGCTTTCTGTGAGCTGGTTTTAACTCCGAATGCGAGCACACAATGCACACGCTTAGAAACCCCCAGTGAATTACTGATGAATAATTCACCAAGGGAGTTTTCTGATCAGTCAGCTAAACAACAGAGCACTTTTCTGCCTCCTCATTTCTTGGGGAATCAATCCTAGTGCTCTTCATAGCAAAATTCTTGCACAGCATTGGTTTTCTTAATCCACAAACTGTTACAGATCACCGCTGACTTTTACAGTCTGTCTACAGACACAGATGGTAGCCCATTAGCCAAAATTCCCAATACCTCTGCTCATTCTAGGTGTGGTTTAAAGCACATTTGTGGGAACCTTTTCATGGATTAGGCCTTCTTTGCCTGGTAGTTTCATGATACAGAAAACACCAATAATTTGCACTTTTTTTTCACATAATGAACTGCATCTTTCTAGTGATGTCTATCCAGCAGCTTGAAGGGTTTCCCCAAGGAGATGTAAAAGCACTTATCACTCCAGATCACTGTTTAATTAAACTGAAGGAGAGTTCATAACTAATATTGCTGATATTATTAGCTAATCACTGCAATTAAGAAAACTAGCCATTTTTCATAGTCATAGCCTTCTTGAGGGGGCCATTATTACAAGCTACCTGGCCAGCTACAAACATTTCATGTCAGGCATATCAAGGAGAAGCTTACGCACCAAAAACGTGTTTTCACAACAGGCTGGCCTTCAGAGCAAAGCTGTTTTGAAAAATTCTCAAGTACCCCCTTGAATTCAGGAACAGATTGCTCTTCCCTCTCGCTGCATGTGTTACACAAAGATTCGTGGCAATATCAGCACAACTCATCTCTACCACTTACTCCTTTTCCCCGGCTGTGATGAGCAGTCCTCTCTGTTCTATTAGTCCAGAATAACTGATTCGTCTATATCTTTCAGTTTTTGAAATGTGCTATATTTCTTAAGCAGGAAATCCGATTCCATTGCAGAGCAGCCCACAAGTAGTTATGTCAAAATATAGCAGATACAGCAACTAGGGCATCACAAGATGCTGTGAGGACAAGGGATGTGGGAAGAAGAATATGCAAAGCTGGTGCTGCTGAGTACTTATCAGGAGTTCATGGCTTCAGACTGTTACTGCATGGTTCATAAGAGCAGACTGACTAGAAGTGTATATCAGAGGTAGAAGAGAAGGGGAAAAGACAGAGAAATACAAAGAATAAAAAGTTACCAAGCTATTGGAGAGAGTTTCCAGCAGTAGCCTACTTAAAAATAACTTCTCAGAGTTAACACTCATTGTGTATGAAATACTTGACTCCAAATGCAGACATTTATATACCTGACTGTGATTATTAGTTTCAATTTTTCGACATACAACTTTGGTCTTAACTTCCAATTTGAGTAACTGCCTTCTGCTGCTCAGAACGTCCTCTAAATGCTAGTTTTCTTTTGAATGTGAACTATTCATTTCTTCTAAGCTTAGATAGCGTTAAGATGAGCTGGTAAACAGTTTCCATATGTACAGCCTGAAAGTGGCTGTTCGACATTCAAGAGCAAAAGCATTTCCCTCACTTTGACTTGGCATTGTTCTGAATGAAAGGTGCTTATAAATGAGACACCAGTTATTTCCTGGTATTAGTATTTCTTTACAGCTGTGTTCAGTGGTACCCTTCTTCTCCAACTCAGTCGTTTCCTCATATACAGCCTACATTTTTTTAACAAGAATAATTCAATAAAAAGAATGTGTGGGGAAAAACAAGAATCATGACTAACTTTGTGTGCAACATTTATTTTTAGATGGATAATTGGAGCTGCAGTGGTCAATGCATTCTATTCCCCAAACCGGAACCAGATAGGTAGGTTTACAACAATTTTAAACAGCTGCATGGAACTAATTAATAATTTTTTGCACCACAAGGATGCATGTCAGCTGCTCAGAGGCAAACCTGCCTGTGCCCTTATGGCAATCCTGGGCAAGGTAGACCGGCTGTTCTTTTCAAGCAGTCGCTTTGTTGATGGATGTTCAGCTTCCCCTCCCCACACTTGGCAGGCACAGCGTATGTACTGTAACTGGATCAGCCTCATGTTTGAAAGCCTGAGACAGTAACTGCTACTATACGAGTGCCAGCTTCAGAGACCAGAGAATGCTCAGTGTATTCTGGGCTGTTTGTACTTGAGTTTCCACATTCCTGATAAACATATGGGCAGCCCTCCAGTTTGCTGTATGTGCAGATGGTGCTGAAATTGTATTGATAAGAGGCATACCACACTAAAGAAACCTGCCTTTGCTTACAGAACGTCAGATCTGGGAGTTTTTGCAGAGTTGCTAGGCTGACCTTTCTTGTTCTCAGCAGAGAATATCATCAGACTTAAGACACAGTGGACCTGCCTGGCTCCCCATGCTCCCTGATCTCTGAGCTGCTGCAGGTGGCCAGAAGTTCAGGTTAAACCTGGAGATGCTGAAGAGACTTTGCAAAATTCTGAGCACCCCAAACAAGAAAGGAACCAAATCATTTCTACTAAGCAGTACTAATTAAAATGCCCAGATTACCAAGATCTACTATCCACATACTGCCAAATACCGTAAGAGGAAAAATCCATGCCTTTTTTATACCAGACAGCAGCTGTACCCTGCTCACAGGGCAAAAGCCAGAAACAGAAAGCAGCCCAACCAACTGACCAACCGTCACAAGGGAAAACATAGATAACTGCTAAAAACAGAAACATCCAAAGTGCTTATAACTTAGCCCTCCATCCTCATCAGAAAGAGCTGGTTTCTGCTTGTGTAGCTTCCACTTACCTCCATATTGTAGGTACAGTAAAAGCTGAGACCAGTCCTTCAGCCATGGCAGGGTGCTCCTGTAGCTTCCCAATGCAGATCATCTCAGAGCTATACTTGTAGTCAAGCTCAGGTCCCTATTTATCTACTGTGGTTTTATGCTGATCATAATCAGCTGTGAGCCAGCTTTCCAGGCAGGGAACTCAAGTCTTAAAGAAGACTGGTACCTCTGCAAGTTTGCCCTGATGAGTAATATTGAAGTCACTGGTTTAAGCAACTTAAAGATGAATATGCAAGCCAAAAATCCAAGCACAGCTACCCACGGTAGTGTAGATGTCTTAAATCCTGTTTCCTCCTGTCTCTAATCTGAGGAAAGCAATTTTCCACACTACTTTCAGTTTCCTGCTTCTGTCTTACTGCAGTCTGACTTAGAAATTTCATGTCCCCAAAACTATATGGGTAAAACCTATATAGTCGGAAGGGTTTTGTCTCTAAATGAAATATTTGCTATATAATTTCAGTATCTCACTTCTTAGAAAGTATCTTATTAGAATGAATTGCTTACGACCTTAATTCCTCTAGAAGCCTATATGCTTTTCATTTTACATACATGGGGCGAAGACTAAACCCCATTGACTCTATACAATGCTTTTGCCAGTCGACTGAGGAAGGACAGACCTCCCCCTACCCGCCACCCGGCATCCAGGTGCACTGGGGGGGCTGTAGGAATTACTGCTGTGCATGTTTTACACACTGACTATTGTTGGTAATCAGCATATGATTGCTAACCTTTCTTGAACAAAAATAAAGCAATAAAACATCCATTAGTTCCCCTATAAAATGGCTGTAAAACACAAACTGTACCTGTCTCCAAAAGAGAGTTACTCAACATTTTGGTCTTGACTTACTGCAGCATACGTTACAGACCAGATTAGGCTGAAGTTGAAATGTTGCTTGGTTCTCAAACAAGGAGATACTGTAGTGGCAGATGTGCTAAATTAAACATTTATTAACTTGTCATTTTCCATTTATCAAGAGAGAAACAGTTTCACATGAGGAGGCCTGACGTTGTTTCTAATCATTCTGTATTTTATGTTCTATCCTGATGCTTAAACCAAGCAAACAAACTGCCTGCAAAGTATGCAAAAATAAAGCTACCTTACAGTATCTCCCTCTCTCTTCCCCTTTTTGCAGTTTTTCCTGCTGGGATTCTACAGCCCCCCTTCTTCAGCAAACACCAGCCACAAGCCCTGAACTTTGGAGGGATCGGGATGGTTATCGGGCATGAAATTACTCATGGGTTTGATGACAACGGTGAGAAGATAACTGAGAAAATATTCTTCTTTCAGTTGCAGACATTGCACTGTAAGAAATGAGTCACACACCAGTGACTGAAGTATCGGTGCGCACACGATCGTACACCCGCTAAGGCACTATCCGGGAGCACGCTATTAACATTACGTTGAACATTTTGCGGTGAATGTTTCACACAAGAGGTAATCAGATGTGAAAAATAAATTGAGTCAATGAGAATTCTCAGGAAAAACTGTTACTTTTACAGCATCATCAGATCGGAAATACAATGCAAGCAGATATACTGGCTGTGAAAGTAAAATGAAATTTTGGAACTGTGTTCTTTGGATAGAAGAGCTGTCAGTAGTGTCTTGATCACAGGAGACTTTTTTTTTCAACGCAAACATTTAAAATAAATTGACTTTATTATCTTTCTAGAATGCTATGTAAAATAGTTTTGGCCAAAAACTCACTTCTGATACCATAAGCTAGTAATTTCTTATACATTGGCTTTCTTCAATGTGGTTATTTTATGTTAATTAAGCTTGTGCAGATTACACATAAGCACACAATATAGTCTTGGAATAAAAAGCATGCTTTAGCCAGAGAGCTGAGAACACAAACACCAGAACTGCAATTCCAGCTTCCTCCTGCTGTGGCAAAGTAGTTAATTCTCTTTGAACCTCAGTTCTGTCACACGAAAGGACTGCAGTTCATCTGGTCCATTCCCTTGTGCCAAAGCAGAATCAACTGTGACAAAAACACTGCCGATAAATCTCTGTAGCACAGACCAACTAAATCCAAGGAGGAAAGAGAGGAGGAAGTGCAGCTCTAACGTTAAAAAGAAACAGATACAGTCTTCCCTTTTCTCTTGGATTTTCATACAGGGAGGAATTTTGATAAAGACGGAAATATGTTTGACTGGTGGAGCAATTTCTCAGCCATGCATTTCAAGGAACAGTCTCGTTGCATGGTTTATCAGTACGGGAACTACACATGGGAGCTCGCTGGAGGACAAAATGTAAGTAAAAAAAAACAACATTTCACCCCACTGGTGTTTTTTATACCGAAAAATAATGAATGTAAATGGAGAAAGCATTAAATCCCACATACTACAGGCTAATTGTTCTGGAAATAAGATACAGGGGTGGTTTCTTGTAAACTGGGGATACTAGCGTAGCCTAGAAAACCAGCAATATCTGTGTGCCATTGGGTTAATGATGAACCAGGCCCACGTGTGGTTCTGCTGCCAGACCCTATGAAATGTTTTTTGCAAGGCAGGGTGGAAATCTGGTGTTTGCTGCTGTGCTTTGCCAGTCCCGCTAGCATATGTTCTCCCTAGCAGCCCCCATTCTGTTCATGTTATATTCGTATATATTCCCTCTATTCTAATCTACGGCTTTTACCCTGTTAATTTTTCTTTTTCATTCTCTCCTTTCTTTGCCCTAGCACAAAGTCACTGCTTCCTTCTGTTCCAGACTTGACTGTCTGTCTGTGATATGTGACTCTGCTTCAGCTTGTGGTTCTTAGGCTTGCTAATGTTACTGACTGTAAAGTAAATGAACGATTATTCTTTTACAGGTCAGTGGAATAAGCACATTAGGAGAAAATATTGCAGATAATGGAGGAGTCCGACAGGCTTATAAGGTAACTTTCAAATACACTGTGAATTAACTTTACCTCTGGGATTCAGCCACGGGGTTACCTATTCTGTCATTAAAAAATTGACAATTAACACGTTATGACCATATTCAAAAACTTAAAGCCTCTATTATACATCTAGAAGCTTATGTCCCCATAGATCCAATCACAGTGTAGGACTGCTGGCATTCTTGCACTCAGGAAAAGGCCACCTAATTCTCCTAGCTGTACTACAACGCTTGATGCTGCATACTTCTGTCTCAGGTGAACAAGGGCAACGTTCATAAATAGGCACAGTATTACCTAGGAAGAAGGTAAAACACTCTCCATTTTCTAAAGCCCTTAATTCTGAAAATGGCAGCCACAACTTCAGAAAGCTTTTCACATGGCAACAGAGCGCTAATTTCTTGGCAACACAGTTTAGTGATATTATGAAGCAGGGCAACTGGTTTTTGCAAGTTTAATTCTCTCACGCTTTTCATCTTTGATCTCAAAAGTGACACATCAGGTAGGACATGAAAAGAATAGATGGAAATACCCATCTCTTTCCCAAGAGATATCAGCCAAAATACCTGTCTCTAAAAGCCTACCTCCTTTTGTTGCTTTCTTTATATGTTTTATAAGCTTTACCAAAATAACAAAAAAGTCCCTTCTACCTTGCTGCTGTTTATTTTCCATGCAGCTAGAAAGCAGAATAAAAATACAAGGGCTGGTAAGCTCAGAACTGCCAGCCTTCTTCCAAGGCAAAAGGTTGCTTCAACCAGTCAGTTATTTTGAAAACAAGAGAAATGCAACTGGTGTTTCAGAGCACTACCTCCATGCTGTGGTTGAAAAACTGTGGTGTTCAGCATGGTTTTGCCTGTTAGAAACACTATTGCATATCACCTTATTTCTCCTGCTCTACCAGGGGAAGTCAGCTTCCAGACTCAGGGAAGTCCAGTAACTTTAATCCTCCAGGTTTACAAGCCATCGTTAATGAATAGGAACACAGGAGTTACCAGCACAGAGGCTCTTTCCGTGTGCAGCTCAGGTGTGAGCATGAAATGTTCTTTTCTATGAATAATCCTAACAGATATCATGGTAAAACCTGTTCTCTCTGGTGTTTTGAATGTGGCAACAGTTAAGGGTGTTCCTAGAAGAATACCCTGAATTTTCAGAAATCTAAAGTGACTATCCTGACTCTGAGGGATGCCATTAAAATGAATTACTTTGTTAAAGTGAGTATGTACATGGTTCTAAAAGCTATTACAAATGTGGAAGAGCAGCGTGGTATGATATAAACTGCCTGCATACAGAATTCTCTCATGTTCTGTGGTGCTGGATGTATTTTCACCCTCAGCTCTACCTTTTATGTTTTGTGTGCTTTGGGACTATCTCAGCAACCAAGAGGATAAGGTAACAGCACGTTTGAAATCAACCAGCATGAGGACACATTAACTTGTCTCCATTGTGTCAATATACCTAAAAAAAGAAAATTGGCCAATTAATGTGTAACAATAAAAGGTAATGGATTTAACATTGAGCAAGGTTATTATCTGCTATTTTATGAGCAGTTACCTGAAGAGATAAAAATCATCACCATAGAACTGTGGAGAAGACTTAATGCTTTATTGTCAGGTACAAATTCCTATAGAGGAAGTCAGTGAAAGCTGATGATTTTACTTCAAACTGCAGTCACGGGCATTCAGTCTCTGCAGTGTTATTGATTTGATATGCATCACCAGCTATATTTAAACATAGTATTAACAGTCACACTTTGTCATGCTTGCTGGCTGAGACACAATAGCAAACGAATGGTCCATCGAGGTAGTGGCATACCTGTCGCTGAAACAGTGAGTGACACCTTGCTGAAGAAATTCGGAACAGATCTCCCAGTGACTCCGTAAAGAACACCCATAGCTTCTTGCAGTGGGGGTCAACCAGCCAACAGTAATGACCGCTCTAAAACTCCACTCCCATGTAAGACTTTGGCCTTTTTCCCTGTTTTATAAAGGTTTTCAGTTTAGAGATTACTGTACTTAAGAAGTTGAATGCAAATTATCTTTGTTTTTCATTTTTTTACTAGAAAAGTCAACAGAGTTCTTATGATGATGACAGCTTTTTCATAAAATCAAGTGTACTATTTGTATTAGAAATATGAAAACTACGAAAATACAGAAGGGAAGACATGTTGAGTTCATATACGTTGTGACTAAATCTCTCACCCCGAAATAACTTTCAAAGTACCCATCCTGCCTGAATAGGCCATTCTGCTGCTTCTCTGAATTGAATCTGTGATCATTTCTAGGCCTACTTAAAATGGCTGGAACGGGAAGGGAAGGAGCCAAAGTTGCCTGGACTGAATCTGTCCCACAAACAGCTCTTCTTCCTCAACTTTGCCCAGGTAAGAACACTTGGATGCAGCCACTACATGCTGCATGAAAGCGTAAATTAGGTTATCCTAAAGGTTAGAGAGAAAATCAGTCCCAAGCTCCACTCAGACAGTGATTCACCATTGACTGCACCCATCAAGAGGTCCTCCAGACAGATGTGAATAAGGTGGTTTAGTGGTTTCCTTTAGAGGAAGGAGTTTTCCATAGCTTTTCTGAGGGCACTACTGAAACCTGCCGGAGTGAGGATACAGAGAAACAGGGCATCCACCAACATAAAGGTGTGTCAGACAACAACTTACGGGGGACATCTTCCAAGAGCTTGCCATTTCATGCAAATATTGGTTCCACTAGCATTTATGAGAAAACTCCTTTTGCTTTCCATACAGACAGGGTTTCATCCATTTTTTAACATGTGCTGGAGAAAACTGAATGCCTGAGAAATACCAAGCCAGCAGCCCTGAAATAGGAATACATATTCAGATCACAGATGTTGCTACAGATTCCACTTATTTTCCTCTATGCCACTTCATTACAATGCAGATAAGTTCGCTGAGCTGAACTTCATCCTTCAGACTGGATAAGAAACTCCGATATGTTTAGTCTTAGAGTAACAAATATTTAACAGTAGTTCCAATATTTGACAGTAGGCCAACACACTTATTGTTGTGCCTCAGACTCTTAGACTTAAGCTCACCTGTTTGAGGCAACACAAGGGTGAAACCAAGAGCTAATATATCTACTCCAAAGCACCAGATCTTGATGCAAGAACTTGATAAATCAAAAACTAATTAGTAAATAATTGTATCTCTTCTGCCTCCTCTATAAAATGTATTCTAACTATATTGTAACAAATTGGGATGGCTCCCCAAACTGAACTCCCTTTAATACTGACTCACTAATTATTAATCCTCCTTATCTAGGTTTGGTGTGGTTCCTACAGACCAGAATATGCTAGCCAGTCAATAAAGACAGATGTTCACAGCCCTCTGAAATACAGGTGGGTTTTACTGATTTACTAATGGGTAACTTCCTTGGTTCAACCCATTGCACCTACACAGCGCAAAAGGAGAGCGCGGCTCATTGCTAGCAGCTGTGTTCTGAAAGACAAGATAAATCTAGACTAACTTCCAGAATTTCTCCCATAGCTTGCAGGACACTGCTGAAGAGTACCTTCCTTTACTTGGCCTGGTAAATTTGCCAGTCTATAGAGAACGGACCAGAACCCGCTTACCCTGTGCTGTGTTTGTTTTAGCTTTTCATTAGTCATATTAGCTATATTTTTCTTGCATAAAGTACCCCATGTTCTGAGACTTTAATTGTGTTATGAGACTCTAAATCACTTTATGGACGTGGCTTTCTGTTTTCCAGAGCAACAATCTCCATGCACTGTATCCATGTAAACAAGCTCCTTCTCTTTGTTCAGGGTGATGGGATCTTTGCAGAACTTTGAAGCGTTCTCAGAGGTGTTCCGCTGTAAAAAAGGCACAGCCATGCATCCTGCAGAGAAATGCCGAGTGTGGTAACCAAAAAGAACACTGGCGAGAATGGCAGATACTCTGGTGGCACAACAGACAGTTCTTGCCAGCGACGTGCCTGACGTCCTCCCATTCAGTCACAGCCAAGGCTAACGGTGCAGCTACTGTCGTGAGAACGGAGGAGGCTGCAGCGCTGAAGCTCTCACCGTTCCGCTGGGAAGTACGCAGGTATCTCGGTGACTGATGGGCCCTGCTGAAAGCCACCCCAAGCTCCAGAACAGAAACGACTGTTTCAGATGACATCCTGACTGTTACTACGATACCGCATCAGGGTTACAGAGACTAATTCTTACATCAAAGCAAAACCAACAGACACCTATATGTCTATTTTTCAGAAAGGAACAATAATTTTAATACATCTTACAACTACACCTTCTGAGACTCAGCAAACCTGTTTGAGATGTTTCACTGAACTGGTTTCCAGTATTCCCATCAGTTTCTGGGGCATTCTTCTCGAATTTGGGTTAGAGCTAGTTTAAACTCTCGTGCTGTCTGTGTACTTGCACCTTGATCACCGCTTTGTTGTAAGAGACTGCTGCTTGTTTGGATATGTTACAAAGTGAGCTGGATGTTACGATGCCTGTCGGCTGCTAACTTAACGCAAAGCTGCACTCTCCTACTACACTTGAGTTCCTCCGCTCCAAAGAACGACTGCAACGTGACCTTAAAGTGAGATATTCTAGAAAGATCACATTTTTAAGAGTACAAATTCTGTTGTTACGGTTAAAATTACAGGGTCCCTCCCTTCAGAGATATATTTAAAATGATGCTTATTCTTGTAGAAAGTGTATAAAATACTTTTTGCCAAATAGTGAACATGTATCCATGGAAACAATTAAGCTATTTTTAATCCTGTGCCTTTTCATTTTGCCATAGGCTATTTTTCAGTATTTACACTTGAAAATGTAACAAGTATTAATTTTTAATTAAAAAAAAAAGAAATCATGGTAGACAATTCAGCAAGCATTTTACTATAGAGAGTTTTGGGTGGCTTTCCTCACTACGCATTCCAATATAATGATAGTATCTTAAACTGCCAACATTTAATAGTGAATTTTCAGTCTCTTCCAGGAAATGCTTTTCTTTCTAGCACAGAAATCACTGGCAAGCACGATAGTAACTACCAAATCCCACTATTCACTTGCTTCACAGATTTCGTTAGCGCAGCACTAGTGAAAGGTTTGGATACCTAAACAACAGGGAAGGAAATGAAGATCACTTAACAGAAGCAGCTTTGCCCTAAGAGAGGACCCACTGAATTATTCTGGCCATTTGACAGTAAGAGCTGGCTAAACACTGACTGAAACCCTCCCGATTGTTCCATGAATTTTACCTGCTAAAGTAAAATCAGTCTACTGATAAACTGCTACTTTTACTGTAGCTGAGAGAATATAGTTCCATTACAGTTTATTTCCATCTTAAAAGTAATCTGGGAAGATAACTTGCTCAGAGAATCAGCACTACCTCAGGGGTTAACCACTCTTCTACGCCCTTCAAAAGTTTGAGAGCCAAGTACAGGAGGGAGAATGAGCAGTAACGAGTTTAGTTGCAAGTTTGTTTATTTAATCTCTTTTCAAAAGCGTAAGAACCGAGTGTTCAGTGCCCATCAGTAGAGTTGCCTACTGCAAACAAATACTACACAAAGCATAGAAATTGGCTTTCAATGCAGTTAATAGATATGAAACAGTTTTTCTATTACTGCTTCTTTGCTGCACCTCAGATGACTATATGCACAGACCTCCTCAAGGGAATGCAACCTGAATTACATTTGGGTTTGGTGTTTATTTCAGGTGCGTCTGTTACCCGAGAATTGCACTTGAGCACATTATTTCTAACACAGATCCTGATTCAAGGCAGATTAAGTGTGAGGAAAGAATGCTTTTTTCAGATGGGAATTGTTGGATTCACATATGTAAGTGCCTGAAAACTTTAGGATTGACCCACGCTAAAAACAACAACAAAAAAGGTGAATAGGAGAGTGCGCTACCAAGCTCTGAGAGGCCTTTCAAAAGGAAAAAAAAAGTTACAATGTACTAGGATTAAGCTCCCCTTTAAGTTATTTAAAAGCCCTTAAAGGAAACCTGGAGATACAGAACCTGGCACATGCGTGTCCTGCTCACACCTCTGTGCAGCTTGAAGGGCTTCAAGTGTTGTTAACGCTTTTGGTTCTGCTGACACATAGTGAGGGGTTTGTTTCCTGTCAGACAGTCGGTGAGGTACTCTGTGTTCCTGGTACTTCACCTCAGAGCTGGACTAGTTTAGAACACAAAACCCCTCGAATTCACGGCAGTATTAGTGCACTGAATGCTTGTCCGCTCTGATAAGTTCCAGATCTCTGATACTGAACACCAAAACCTTTTGAAGTCAGACTTTAGAATGCTACTAAAACACAACAGAAGCAATGTCATAGAATATCACAGTAAATTATCCACACAATTTAAAGATTAACAAAGAGGGTACAGGGTAAAGCTAGTTGGGAGATCCCACAGACTCTGTAAAACACAAATGGACAGTAACTACTGTAGACATTAATCAAGGTTCAACTCAAACTACAACTAACCAGGAGCTTTTGGCTCCATCCAGGACCAGAGCCATGTAGTTCGCTTACAGGTGTAGCAGTGGATTGGTGAGAGGTGAGATTCTGATGTCCTAAAAGGCTTCACACCAATTACATGATTTTCTGCCTACCCTCGTTAGAGAGGCGAGAGGCCAATGTATCAGTGAGCTGGTGAGACTTCAGAAGACTAAGTTCTGCGTAACAACAGTGCTTCAAGATGTTTGCAGCTGGATGTTGAAGACAAGCCTAATTATGTTCCATTCTGGTTTTTATTCACTTTTAAAAGAGTTTTTGCTCTTGAATTAACCAAATGCTCGCGTCCCATGCCTTGTTAAAACTGACTGTCATACAGACTAGGTTTGTGTTTGCTCCTGGATTGGATCATACATGTAATAGGGTAGGAACTTTATTTTTCTAAATTGCTCCTTATCTGTATGAAAACTCACATTATCTACAGCCCTCCTTAGTATGAAGTGCTGTCCAAGCTTCATTCTGGCCATGAAGTGAGGTTCACCTTTCTCATCACATCTAAAACCGATGTTCATAGAAAGATCATTTCACTACTGTTTCCTGTTGCAAGGATTTTAATTTGTTTTAGCATTAAAAGACTGGTTACAAGACAGTCAAGTGCTCTGCTAAATCAGCTTTTGTTATTTAATTATTTGTGTGTGGTGGCAGGCAAAATAAACTGTATTTAACTGCATTTTGTCCATCTTCACTTACTCAGATTTTCCACGCCAGATTGCATGCGTACAGTAAAGCTAAGGCAGGTAATAAAAACCTCTCCCCTTGTGTAGCTGATATTTTCGTGGCCCTTCCAGAAAGCTAAGTTGGCCAAAGTGCCACCCCTCTTTCCTCTGTCCTCCCATGCCTTTAACAGCCAGGTGTTACAGTGCAACGGACTCACCCAGAAAAGTGTCCTGCCCTGAGATGCCTTTCATGTTTGCCCCCTGCATATCATAGTCAATAGTCACCTATCTTCTCAGCTTGTTCTAGGAAAAAGGAGTTCTCCTAGGACTGCTCAGGGGAGTCCCACTACACTGTGAACATACAGTTCCTTTTGCCAGCTTCCACTCAGATCCATCATAACAGTTAGGTCTAGATTAGTGTGACAATTACAGATTTCATAACAAGTTCAGGTAGTTTGCCTGCCGTCATGAATCTGTTTTTATTCTAGGGTTATTAAGAGAGTGACATTTTAAATACGACACTGTTTGATAGTTTAACTTGTCTATTAGGTCACCAGTAACAGTACCTCAGGATAAACTACAACTGGAATTCTTCAAGGACAGAAAAATTAGGTAGCCTCCGTCTTCTAGCAGCAGAGTATCAGAAAAAAGAAGCGAATTTGAGAGGTAACTTTTTAATGTAAAATCCAAGAGACAACATATGAATGAAAAAAAAAAAAAAGAAATAAACACAAACTACTGATTGCTGCTATGAACAGTATCACAAATCCAAGGATAGAATCTGTCCCAGTATCTTTCACATCTGACACTTACTCATGCTTGCAGCGGTCCAGCTATCATCCGAGACTATTAATGCAGGGAGGCACGTTCACTGCAGACAGGGAGTAACAAAGACTGGCCTCGCAGCTTCATTTTTGCTTAGACATTTCACGCTCCCGTTCTGTGTTATCCGATGCAGACCCCTTCGTTGCACTGTAAGAAACACAGAAGTAACTATGGCTGGGGAGCAGGGTCTCTAGCAGGTACATCCCCAACCTGCCGGAAAGGTCCCTTGCTCACCAGGCAGGTCACAGGGTGATGCACAAGGACAGAAGCATGAGGTTACGGAAGAAGAGTCAACCAAAGCTGTGACCAGGAATGCAGTGCTATTAACTGCTTTAGCTGGACTACAACAGCTACAAGTATACTACAACTATCACAATAATGTTAACTTAGCATTTACAGATGCCAGAAATGGTCCTAGGGCTTGTCAGACTTGCATATAATCCTGAGCTAAAAGTACAAGTTATTACTGTTACCATATTCATAGGACGTTTTTGGCCTTGAGAATTGCATTATTCTATATTTTGCTTAAGACTGTGAAACTGCCTGATACTGGATTGCTAGGCAGTCACTGCCTACTGTGAGGGAACTCAGGAACGTGTCAAGGGTATATGTATGCCAAGCAAGGGAAACAGCACGCAAGCGTGCAGAGGTCAGGTGGAGGAGGTTCACATGGCTGACAATTTAATTATTCTGCAAAATCATTAAGCTCTGGAGATGTGCCATTAGAAGTTCTGGCACATGCAACTGCTAAAGGGATAATTAAAATGTGCCTGGGAGGTTTTATTCCAAGTTATTGTGACAGCACATGGAAGTTACTTCATTTTTTCATGTAAGTTTATTACGCCTCCCACCCGCAGAAGCCTCCTTCCATCTGTCACTGTGTCTGCGCCAGCACAACCCAAGTGCAGAAGCCACAACCTGCCTTCAGAGTCGCAGTGTCCTTCTGTCTGACCCTCCTGCAGGCACAGCTCCCAGCTCCATCACAGGAGCTGCCGACGGACTTGAGGCTTCATACTTCAGCAGCTGTAGCACTGCGATGACTTTTCAGTTATGTTCAGAGCCCTGCATCAAACCATCTTTTTCTCCACCTGCACAAGTAAATACTGTATTTACTGTCAGGGAAGATTGAAATTGTTTGACTCCAAAACAAGGTCTATGATATTTTTTAAAGGAATTCCCAATAATTCAGAGTTTTCACGACTGAAATAGGGCTTCTGCACTCCAGCCCCCTCAGACACCGCTCACCCCCCACCGCAACAGAGCGCCTTCACCAGTAGCTACTGCTGTGGGCAGACGCAGGTAACTGGGCAGAACTTAGAAGCTCCTGCAGAAGATACTTCAGCCTAATGGAACATACTGTACCCAGAGGTGTTTTGCTGCAGATCTGATTCCATTTTGGACTCCTGGCCAGTGAAGCATCAGAGCAGCTTTAGGAGAACAGCGATGGAGAGGCCAGGCTCCCCAGGAGAGGAACACAGCCTGTCCTCCTCCCGTGCTGCCACCTGGTGACACAGCAGGCTCCAACTGCTGAAACAGACCGCAAGACACCACAGCAGCAGGGCTTTTCAGGCTCCAAACACATGACTGCTGTAGACATTAAATGCACTGCTGCTACGGCAGGCACCCAAAAACTATTTTTAGTGGGTAGCTTGGTGATCCCTGCCTGATGCTGCATCCCGTCTCGTCACCCTACAGCCCACAGCTCCCAGCTCATCTACAGCGACTTCCCCAGCTGCAGCTGAAGTCGCAGAAACCCAGAGTGCCTGCCCAGGCCCAGGTACCCGACAGTCTCTTAGGGTCTTTCCGATGGTTACCAGGACCAGCTCGGTTTCTCAAGCCAACAGGAAACAGAAGCTGAAATGTTCTTCGTGGTGGTGGCTCAGAACGCTGGGCGCAGGTTACCTCTTCCTACAAGTCTGGCGTCCCCAGTCTCAGGAGTAACGAAGCAGCAAAGTTTCTGTGCCATTCTAGATAGGCATCTCCCAATAATTATGGGGCTGGAGGAAGGTATTTCTTGGCAAAAACATCTTTGGAGCAATTGCTGCCTAAAGGCTACAGTAAATCCCTCCTCCAAACGACAACACTGAACCACAGCAATGTTTAACTCCTCTCCCTTCTTAAGATCTTCATCTGCTTTCACAGCTGTTTAATGAAAGGTCCACCTCAGTAAAAGAGTAATAATGAATAATTTAAGATCCAGAGTATGCCAATATACTAATTTAAAAATCCCGCAGACTGTAAGGCAACCGGAGAGCCGATGGTCCAGCAGCGGCCTGGCAGCACACTTGCAGCACCAGTAAAAGGTTTACACGTGTCTAGCATCTGCCCACCGAGGTTCACAAAGTGCTTTACAAACAAATTAACCCCCAGGGAGAACTGGCAGATCTGGATTACGCAGAGACGAACAGCAGTGAAATCTTTAAAACTTGAAAACCAAGGGCAACCTCTACGCCCACCAAAAAGCCAGGCACCCTGTCAGAAATATTACTGCCAGGTCATGACTTGCACAACTTGCGTTTTTTTGGAAGAAAACAACGTACATGTCAACCAGCAAGGTCCTGAGCAACACCTGCCGCCTCTGAGCTGCAAGCAGCACTCTGAGCTGTGGGATCTGCGGTCTGTGGAAAGCCACCGGGCCACCAGTGCGGGTGCAAAGCGCGGGATGCCACCGCAGTAAGAGCAAGTCGTTGGACGACGAGAAACAGCCAGAACTTACCCCAGGGCTGGCACGTAGCGCAGGGCAGGCTGAAGCTTCCGTGTCGCTGCTCTGAGCTCTCTCCATTTGGGGTTTTGGTTTTATCTTTAAACTTTGCCCAAGAAAGCTTTTCACTAAACAACGGAAGCAACCCTTCATACCCAAGTATTGGAGAGGAGCAAGCGGTGGTTAACAATTAGCAAATTCTACAGCCCCGTGAAACATTAACCAGCCACCAAAGAAATGATCTAGAGAAAAAAGGGCAGGACAGAAAGCCTGTTCATATCCAGCGAGTCGTATCAGACCGGCCACAGAACTGGCAAAACTGAAAAACAGGAAGGCACTTGCTGGGTGCCGCTGGCATTGTCGGAGCGGTGCGTTCGCACTGCCTTACCGACGTGTCTCGTGTCTCGCCACCGAAAGTAAAACCGATTCTACAAAGGCAACCGTCGGGGCTCGTGAAGCCCTTTCCGTGTGACTCTCAGCTGCCACCCGTGAACCAATGGAGGCCGTGTCTCCTTTAGCCGCAGATACCCTCAGAGCTTTGACATCGGCGCTGGAAGCACTGTGGGCATGCTTTTTTATATAACACCAGCCAGGAGTAAAAAAAAATGGCAGACAGTTTGCCCTTCCATGATTACTGCAATGTAAAGGTTTTCATAAATATGACTTGTATTGGAATTTTTAAACAAACACTAAAAATCACATTTTTTTTGTTAGAACTTTAACAGAAGGCAGTTCTTCGTGGACAGATCTGCGTGTACACAGCAGAAATTTTAAAAGGAATTTTAAAGCATTCTCTAAACGCTTTAACTTTCTGTTGCTTGCAGCTTGATTTCACAACAGAGCCGTACTTTGGCTACAGGTAGCAATGCAATTCTTATAAAACGTAAAGTTGAGTTTCTGAAATGTCACCTTATTTTGGGGGGGGGGGGGGGAAAAACCCCCAAAAAACTTTTTTTTTTTTTCTGGGGTTTTTTTTAAAAAAATGAAAAAAAACCAGAAATTTTTTTTGGATTTGGGCCCCTCTTTTTTTAGTGGTTTTTTTTTTCTTTTTTTCGTG
>Ga0181612_139137_pt1 | contig 30474 bp, 18 predicted proteins | sample HoacroProtozoa21_FD_119630 | JGI IMG/M metagenome (GOLD analysis project Ga0181612, IMG submission 119630) | Hoatzin crop microbial communities from Cojedes, Venezuel. Combined Assembly of Gp0051906, Gp0051904, Gp0051908 | reverse complement strand
CCATATTCCCCCCAACACACCACTCCGCCCAACAATGGAAAGGGGTTGATAATGGTTTTTAAGACATAAGATGTGGGGGAAGGGCCGGGGGACAAATTTAATTAAAAAAAAAAAAGGGGGGGGGGGGGAAGAAAAAAGATTTAAACTTACACTAGGAGTTTTAGTTCAGTTTGTGCTTAAGAGGCCCAAAACTAGAGCAATAAAAAGCTACTTATTCTACACTATTAACATGAGTACGAGATGGGGTGTTTCTCTGCTAAGGTTCTTTTTCACTAGTGCATGTTTAATTTTTCTGTCCAGCAACATCAGGGGACCCAGTTGGCTCTCCTGGTTTCCACCAGCAAAAGACAAATTAAGCCTGCTAATAGAGAACATTACAAAAACTGGAAAAAGACCAGGAGGATTTCAAGAGATTAAATCCCAGAATCATACTTCATACATGGCAAGCCTCCTTCAGTCTTCACGTGACCATGCACATGGATTCCAGCAAACAAGCACCAACAGCAAAATCCACAATGACACGATGATCAAGTAAGCATTCCATGTTTTAAAAAAGAAAAATAACTTTCAAAAGCGGTCCATGGAAGCTACAGGCTGTCAGCTTAAGCCTCCCATCAAAGCAATGTTTCATCAACAGAGGATACAGGATGAAAAAGTGCCATAAAAACGTGCCAGGAGCACGAGGGGAAGTATGACCTTTGTCTATTATGGGACACTGGAGTATGTCCTTTGATCCTTAATTATCACAGTAGAGGCAAGAAACTAGGCATGACTCCTGTGGATACCGTTTCTCCAAATAATTCATAGAGCAAAAAAAACATTGTGCACATCCACAGGAAAATCCAGAGAGAACTACTTTTCTTTTAGGAAGATAATTAGCTATAATTTATCAAAGGGAACATCCAATCTGATTATATACTCCAAGTGTCTTGATAACTTCAAGGCTGGATTTCTAAACTGTTCCAAAAAACCTGTGCAAATATAGCAAGCAATTAAGACACATCAAAGGTTACCTTAGAGTCACAAAACCGACGATCAATTCCATGCTGGCATATTATGACAGATTTTGGCCTTTCCAGTTCAAACTCCCGGCACACCACATGAAATACAAAGGTCTGCCCCCATTCCAGAAGACATGCAAGCTGTAAGCAAATAACAACATGTTGCCTAATAATAAGTATGCAAAAATGCGCTTCTGGTATTCGAAAGAGTACTGAGAGATCATCCCCCAAGACCGGGAGGTGAGCAGAAGTGAAAACAAGCAGAAGACCCCACCATAGTGTTCTGGCTGCATTACCTTGCTTACCCATAGTCTATTTCCTGTTACTAGAGTTTGCTTTTTATTTTTGTGTGTGTGCGCCACAACATGCAAGTCTCTCTAGTTTTTTTGAGGATAACACTGTGACATTAAATAATTTTCTAAAAGATTTCTTAATATAATTTCTAAAAGATTTCTTAATATAAGGAAACAGCTTTTGCTATTACAGTCAACCGAGAATTTCGTTGTAAAGACAGAGCTCCCCTTATTTTACCTCAAAAAGCCCACCTCGAAATACTCTATTACCATTCACCATTTAAATCATAGAATCACAGGATCATAGAAAGTTTTGGGTTGGAAAGGACCCCTAGAGGTCATCTAGTCCAACCCCCCAAATGTCAGGCTTCTTTGTATATAAGTAACAAAGTTACATTTAGAAAGCATAGGAGGGAACTGGCTAAACAGAACACTGCTGAACCTCACTGGATCTAGTAATTCGCCTATTGTTGACTTAAATCTTTTATATAGTTAGCTCATTCATAAAGGAAATGATTCATGACTCTCCGTCTCTATTACGAGAAGGAAATGGGTTTTCTTTGGCTAGCCAAAGGAAAGGGTACTTAAAATACACAATAATTTAACTGGAATTTAATGTAGCTATGACTGTCCTGCACAAAATCTGTCCTCCTCCATTTAGTGTTGTCCCTTCACAAATTCTTGCAATACATCACATTATGGGCAGAAAAAAGCCAATGATCCTGAAACAGCAAATTCAAGTTCTGCTCCATAGCAGTGCTGACAACAACAACAAAAAATTTTTACAAAATCCTGTATGAAGCATACAATTGAAAATGGCTTTGTAGGGGAAGAAATTCATGAAGTTGCATGAAGCATTCAGAAATGTTCTCTAACCTTTGAGTACTTTGAATCAACTAGGCTTAATTTTGAAGCATAGAGCAGTGGAGCAAATACTATAGCTTATCTAAATCAGTGGTAGCATTTTGGGAAATACCACCACAATAGTCTGTATATGTAGCATGAAAATGTGTCTAGAGTCTATTCTTTAGATTTACTGAAATTGCTTGCATGCCTTCTTTTGATTTTATTTGCTGCAGAAGTCTCCTAATGAAATAGGTGTTTAATTCTAGAAAATAATGCCAATTTTAGAGGAATAAGAGGACACAGAAGTGTCTTAACAAAAATTTAAAACACAAACCAAACAGTAACTACTAAATAGAATTTACGCCCTTTTCTCATGTCTCCTAATACACTGACAAAGCAACCTTTTTCAAGATCTGACAGCCCACACCAGAAACAAATCAGTGATCTGCCTATTGTATACTTGGAGTCATTATTATATCTGGAAAAATAAAAGTAACATAAATGGCACAACTAAAGGGAGTTAGTGCTAAGACTGACCCAAGAAAATCCAATACTGTGAAAGCAAACTATGTTCCAGTGAGACCAAGCATCAGAATTTATGCAGTGAGAAGCGTGAGTGAGCTACCAGCTACTCTCCTGCTGAGGCCCACACTCCCACAAATTATCTCATTTGTCTGCTACTATAAAATGTGATTTTGTGCACAGCTTTCTATGGAAAGCCAGAACTTTACATGCAAGCTAAACTCTTGCCAGATGGTCAACTTGACAGCCTTATTGCTGGCAGCATCCCTTCGTGTCTATGTATTTCCAAGAACCTTACATCCGAGGAATAATCAAATTGTCTTCCAGATTGCAGTCACAACTGAAGCCTTCATTTGTCCCTCCCAGAGAGTTAACCAGCGGGGGTAATGAACCTGCACCTCTAGAAGTTAGCATCATAACATAAAAGTAACCTCAGAGGAAGTCACAGACAACTAAGTCATCTCATATTTAAACCTTCTGAATAGATTTTCCTTTCTCCTCTTCATCACGTTACCGAGTTTATGGCTGAAGGTGTTCCAAAACTACTGCTCTGTTTACAAAGAAGTATTATTTACTCTGTGATTAAACCTCTGAAAGTGTACGTAGATACTGTGGTTGCCTTTCTAATCAGTATTAAAATACATTAACAGACTTAGATGTAACATACAAGTGTTTACATGTAGTGACAACAGTATTCACTACCGATTTGTTCATGCTGTGTTACCTCCATCCCTTCCAATTCTCATATAACGCTAGCCACCCTGTTGCACCTAGATTTAAGATGAATATCAGATTCAGCTCATTTGGTATCTCCTATCCATTTATAGAAATAGTTAGATTTTGAAACTATAAAACAAAGGTTACTTAAGGCACAGACGCATCCAAATTCAGCTGAGATCATGTGCTTTCCAAAAATCCACACCATGCCAATTTTACAAAAAAGAACAAAGGTAATACTTCAAAGTGAATAGTTTCTAGATGGTACCTGCGGTGCCGTAACTTTGGCTGTAAGACTTCCAGCCTGTACATCTATCAGCCATGCATATTCTAAAGTGTCACTTCCAAGAGGTAGACCTTCTGCTGAAAACATTGCGTGAGCGCGCAACTGCAGACCTGACAGGCTGACGTGACCCTCTCGAAGAACTTCATCCACTGCAGGTCGCTGTTAAGGACAAACAAATTAAAGCTAGTATTTGCAGAGAGTATGCCAATAGCAATGCAAAACCTGTGTAGTCAGAGATACTTCATACACATTCATCCCTACAATCCAGATACTTAGCTCCTGACAAAAGCTATGAGAAAAATAGAATTTTGTCTGCAACCATGCTGTCAGTACATCCAATTTCTGCAATTCTCTCTAAAGACAGTCCTACTAATCCCATATAGATTATTCCTCTGCAACTCCTGCAACTTCATACCATCGCTTTCTTCAGATTGCTGCTAAAGACAACTGCAATGTTGCAATCAAAAACCAAGATGTTAAGATTCTACATTCTCACAGGGAAATTCTTCTTTACTAATTAGATGTCAACAGAATAATTCAAAAATACGCGGGCTAACATGGAACCTCCTAAGATGTCGTTTAACTCTTTGCCATCAAGAAAGTTCATTATTTTGTCCAATTCTTTTATCTATTAGTCAGTCTACAGTCAGTAGTTATATTTAAGGTACTTTTGTGCTTGTGGCACACTGGATTCAAATTTGGAAAGACTAAACAAGCATCAACCAGTTCCTTTCATTAGATCACTGACTGAAGAGTCCAAAAAAATAGGGTGACATGCATCTTCATCCGTGTACAGTACACCAGTGTTCAAACACTAGAATGAGCATAAGATAAAAATAATTTAAATTTTATTTCATACAGGCCATTGGCAGCAACACATTTCAGGGCACAGGGACTGAAAACAAGATAACCTGTGAGGCACAGTTTAAGTATCATAGTGCTTTTAATGCAACTAATATGTGCATAAATAAAATATGAACTCCAACTATTCTCTAACCTGCACTGACTCAGGGTAACCTCTCGTGTTAATAAATTTCAGCCTAAACTCCTCACTAAGTTAAATTCATCCATATGGGCAATTCTTGCAAGTTTACTAAAATCAAAGTAGTGTACAGCTAGCTGGCAAGCCACAAACAACACTTCACCTTGTCTCATATCAAGTACTTTCTGAAGTATGGCTCATGACTCCCTCACGAGAAAAAGACTGTAGGTCATAACAGTATCTTGTCCTTAAGCTACAGAACCAGCTGTGTGACTCAGTCTAATAAAAGTCATAGAGAGTATGTGAAAGATGCAGTTATTCTATTTACAAAGACATGTGGTTTTAAAACTATATGCTTGAAAAAGTGAAACACATCCAGCCATTGAACAAAGTTTACATATGTCAGTATTTACAGTACCTTTTAAAACCAAATTCTTAAAAAAAACCCAACATACCACACAAAACAAACAAAAAAGCCCCCCCACGAACCAGAGATCACTCAACGGTTCTAACACAAGTACGAATATTACGCTCCGTTTCCTAGAGAATCTTCTCTAGAAAGATTTTAAGCAAAATTAAGAAAATACAATCTTCTCTTTTGTGCATTTCACCAAAATGCAAAGCAGAAATAAGATTTAAAAAAATATGCATCAGATTTTCCTTTAATCCCTCTTATGATTCATAAACCTTAATAAACTTTGTATGTGTACAACAGAAAAGGCCCTAACAAAAAAAGAATTCAGTTTTAAGATCACCACAACTTCCACAACACACACACACACAAACACATAAAAAACTTCTTACTACCTGATAGTTGTCATTCAGAAACAAATTCACTGGAGACAGCACAAGTTGAAGCATTGTTTCTCTAAATCCTTTCTTCATCTCAAAACACAACCTTTCCAAGAAAGCTGTAGGGCACTCAGGACCATCTGGACTGCAATGCTAAAATAAAAATTAAACACATCTATTTCAGAAACCGAAAATACACAACATGGTTGAAATTGTCAGATTACAAGCAAACCCATGAGCAGGAAGTACGCTAGTTTTCCTCCAAGTGGATACGCAAGAAGAAGCCTGTGCAATTTCAAAAACTTTTCCACAATTGCATAAACAGCAATTTGAACCCATTTGGGTGAACCCAATTTTTTATCTGGATTCTTATTTGAATTCCTGGGGATCCCTCAGAATGCAGATGCACAGAGCAGAATGCACCATTAGAAGACAGTTTTGCTAATTAGCAGAGAAATCATGATGGTCAATCAAAAATATTATCACATAGATCAAGTTCACTGAACAAAATGTCACATAAAAATTATCCAGTTCTGCCTCCCAGATAAGAAAAATAAATCATATCTCAAATTGTTTGCTTTAGATAGCCACAATTTTAGTACGGAGTATACACACACTTTGGTAAGCACTACCCTAACTTAATGTTCCAGAGAGTTAAATTTAACTGCAGATTATGAAACTAGAAAAAAAAAATTACACAAAACAAAACATTTTAAGATTCTAAAGTACTTACCACTGGTAATCGCCCATGTACCTTGTACAAATTAACAAGCACAGTGATATCCCATGGGCGTAAAGCAAGAGGGTGAACTGGCTTGACTGAACTTTCATTTTCTTTTTTGTCATTTTCCACTCCAACAGCTGTCCATCCAGAGCTTGAAGATGTTGACAGTGACAAAACAGGGCTTGAAATAACTTCTTCAAAATCCGTGTACATGTCATCTTCTCCAAAATAATTTTCCTAGGGAATGATATACATGATACACAAATGATATATAATGGTATACAAACCCAATCTTTTCCTGTTTGCTAGCCCTCCCTAAAATAAGCGGTATTGCTATAACCTATACCTGAAGAAACATATACACTTTCGTGTTATGAAAAATGGATACCTTAAGCGAGCAAATTTAGGCCAGTGCTTTGCAGGAAAAGAAGGGGCACTCAGTAATTCTCGAAGTACTGATATTCCAGATGCATCCAGTACAAGCAACTATTCTGAAGTACTACTACTGACATTTTAAACAGATTATTGTGCTTTTAAAGCTAGACAGCTTTGAGAGTAAGAACACAAAACACCCTGCAGGAAGTCACTCTCCTCCAACCTTCTGAAACTTGTTATCAGCATGTTTCAAAGTCTTAAACATGCTTCTAAAATATTAGTTCATAAAAATTTCTCCCCTTGGGTCTAAAACCCACCCTGTTTTTAAGCCAATCCCCCTCAATTATCTAAGACCAAAGTAACTGTTGTGGTTTGCCAAATTCTACTGGGAAACAGAAAATGCATCACTACTTTAAAAAAAAAAAAAAAAGTCATCAATTTTCTGTGATTTATTAAGTGCATGAAAAACAGATTTCTGATAGTTTGTCATCTCCTCCTCTGCTTAAAAAAAAAAAAAGGTTAGACTCTCACGAAGAATTTTCTGAATGATGCAGGTTGCATTTTCTTGCTAATTCAGCATGTGGGAAGCGCTGGGGACTAAGCAAACACTTTGCTGTGAAGCAAAATCCTTCCTGACCAAAGAGGTTAGAACAGAGACACAGCCATTACTCCCTCGTTCTTAGAAAGTAATTCAGTCCCTTGGCCTCTCATATTAACAGAAATATTCCAGCTATTACAAACTCCACTGGTGACTTGTGAGATGCAGACAAATGAGGACTAGACTGAAGATTAAACTGAAACAGATCTGAATCTTATGATGTTTCTTGCTCTCCTCCTTCCCTTTTCTGCACCTCCTTTGCTTTCCAAAACTACTTTGTTCTTTCGTAAGCACATGTCTGCAGCGCAAGAAAGCAAAGAGGAAGTGTGCAGCAAACAGAAAGCAAGTAACTGCAAAGTACTGATGTCCTGGAAAAAGGTTTGCAGAAAAGGCAGGCTCATTATCAGCCTTGAAATAACAACTCCTATGGATATGTAATTTTACCATTTTCTACTGAGTCTCTGAAATATTTTTGGAGTTAACGCGTACGACTTAAGCACTCCTCTGTGGCCAAACAAAAAAAAAAACCTTGAATAAACAAAGACAATCTGCTTTCCTTTTTAGCAAAGGGAAAATGTTAGGATAAAGACCTTGAAATATTTTTCATAAGGCAGGCCCAGCAGAGGGTGCTAAGAATTTCAGTAATTTACTCCTGGTACCTTTTGCTGGGGATGCAAGGACCTATAAATCATTCATTCTCAGCCAGTAAGCCCTCCAGTAAGAAACACAGTGCAGTACACCAAACAACTTCTCCCAAGAATAGAAAGCTTAACAAAACTGCATGAACGATGCACATCCAGGAATCTCTCCCACAAGTATTAGAAAAGCTCAGCGAAAACAAACTGAAAACAACAGATCAACCACAAGTCAAGAAAGCAAGGATAAAAAAAACCTCTAGAAATCTATTAAGAGACCCTGCCAGCACAGCTGGACAAAAAGATGCAAATAGTCACAAAAATACTACAAAGAACAATAAATGCACATTTTCAAAAATGAGCCATTCAGCTAAATTTTCTCTTGAGATTTAGAAGATACAAGCTAAATTTTATCTGGGAAATCTGCACCTAAAAAAATTAAATCACCATAGAATCAAGGGATCTAATGTAGCACTGTTTACACGTACCTCCAGAGGCAAAGAGCACTGAAGAAGTGCTGCTTTGCTTGGAAAGACAGAACCTTTTCATGAATTTGATGGGCTCAAAAAGAGGAGCTCAATAAACAATTCAAATATGGGTGCATATCCTTTGTGTCAGAAGAAACGAAGTTTTCAAGATGCAATAGTGGCCTAATTTTAATCGTTATTTACTTTAGTGGCAACATGAAAAAATAATGAGCACATTTGCAAGTCCTATACTCTACCAAAACTTAATATTTTCTGCTATTCATTGCTTATGTACAATACCTTATATAAATTTACAAAAATGACTGTTTTCAGCATGAGTCCTGATACTGATCACCTCTCAGAAAATTCCTCACCCTCTGACCCACAATGAAAGCCTCCAGAAGCATTACCTCAGCAAACCCAAAGTATTTCACTGTTAGTCAAACAGTCAAATACAAGTGACATGTTCAATCGCCTCTGCTTTTATCACAACAAGGGAGGGTGAGGGAGGCGGGAAGAAATGAAAGTGTTTCTAGCCACCCCAGAGATCAGTAGTGGAAGAGGACACAACACAAGCAACACAAACTAACATTCTAAAGCATAATCAATTGACATAAAGAAAAGGATGAAAAATTCTTCTTTGATATTGATTGAAGTAGCTTTTTAAATTAAACATATTGTCATGTCCTTCCCCCTTCCCCTCCATGATCCTAACTCCAGAAATATCACAGAATCCAATTAAAACAAAAACAAACAAACAATTAGGACGCTGCAGAACTGAAAATGCACTAAAAGCATGAGTTCGGATATATCTTTGTGTAAAAGTCATTGTTAATATAAGCTCTTATCATAATTGTGGATTTTTTTTTTTTTTTTAATTTTGGGGTTTTTTTCACTACTGCAAAAGTCAAAGAAGAAATTTTCAGCACATGAAGTCCAGAGCATACACTATTCCTTGAAAGTAAAATTATGCTGAGATGGGTCTACATGTATATATTATGTCTTCTCATAAGCCTGTTCCAACTGAATTCATCCCAGCTATGCCATATCACCAAAGTCATTCCAAACTAGTACTGACAAAAAGTTTTCAGCTGAATTTACATATTCTGCGGAATTCTAATTTTACATTTCAAACGAATTATTTCCCCTTCCTACATGTGGCCACCCACAAATTTTATGAGTTGTGTTCCTATGCCTACCTTTATGGACAGAAAGGCTTTGAGCAGGGGTCCATACAGGGTGATCTGGGAATCTGGGGAGAGTTCCAGTTCCACATGGAGCTTATCCGGGGGCAGCTCTGAGGGGTCAAGGGGAAGGCGGGCTGAAGCTGTGGGAGATGAAATCACACTGTCGGCTGTCTTCTGCGATGGCCTTAGCACAGATAACATTGTTTCTTCCATTTCTGACACTTTGGAGCAAAATACAGAAGAAAACAGATTTTCATTACAAGTTAGGCTTCTGGTGGACAAAATTCTGCAAGTATGAATATGTATTAAATATACAACATTTGCAGTTTTCTAATTTGGATTGTATAATTATGTTAATATTTCTACGCTACAAAACTGGTTTCTCATATCTGGTAACTATGGGAAGACAGGAAAACATAGAATATTTTAGTCAATGTTAATTATGCAAGAGAAAAACAATCCTTCAAGTTCTGAAAAGAAAAAAAGGTTTGTTTATCTTGCTTTTTAAGTTAAACAAAGGCATGCTTTCATTTCAGTGTAGCAGATTTCCCACAACAACACAGCTACTACAGAATAAACAAAAGTAAATAAACAGGAAAATTGGAGAGTTACGTTATAAAACTATTCTGAACCAGTAGCTCTGTAGGCCAAAATTTCCTCTCAAACAACTCGATTACTCTAGTCACAAAACAGTTTGGAAATTCAAATCTTATTTCCTACCCCTGCTTTTTATTTAGAGTTAGGGAGAAGAAAGTGCTTTGTCTTTTTTAAGCAAGGAAAGGCGGCGAGAAGAAAGTGAGTAATTAGAAGTGGTTTGTGGATTGCGATTGCTGGGAAGAACTCTATGGGAAAACCATACAAAATTGATGCTCCAGATGGAGTAAGATTTCAGGTGCCAGTTTAACTGGAAGAACTGGCATATACGGAACTACAGTGAATACACATATGTAGCCAGCAAACCTTCAAGGCTTTAACTTACCATTATTGTCTACAATGCTCTCTCAGTGCTTGCCCTGTGTTATACGTTATAAATTAGCTAAATGCCTCAGTGAGATCACCACTTTTTTGGAAGCTGGATCTCTCGTAATGCAACACATTTGTTTCTCAGAGACTTAAAGAGTTCCACTGACTGACTCAAAAGAAAATACAGATGTTGCTACTGTAACAAACACACATCAGCATCATAGACTAGAAGTGAGCTGGAATGTGCTGGATTATTCATTGAAGGAAGCTGCAGATGAAATTACCTGTGTACGTACAAGCTTGCAAATACAGGTTCAATTGCGACGATTTTGAGTAAACGTTTTCAAATTTGAAGTATTTGCATTTGACTCAAGCTGACAGTCTCACAAGAGCACTTAATGAACATTTGCAAGATGAATCTTACTTTTTCTGCTTTGTCCTCTAAAATGTGACTTCTTTGAGAATTGAATTGTTGGAACTCAAAACCTAAAAAAGCTATCCAGTATGTCTTCTAACACCTGCTGATCGAGGCCCATTCAAATTAGCCCTCATTATTCTTCTAATACCTCTCCTTGATCGGTTCTCCTTCCACCATCTCAACCTGAAAGACTTTTATGTAACCCCATAACTTCCTGCATACCTCCCTCTGCATTTAAAATAAATGAAGAGATAAAAGCATTTTATAACCTTTTTTTTTGCAAGCACATACTTCTAGAATATTTCTTATTTAGGAATCTTGTTTAGACATTTAAAATTTAAAGATTCCTGTTGAGAAATCAGTGTTTCACTGACCAGTCTAACACCCACATCTGATGGCCACGGTTCATTTCAACAGTGCTAGCTACAATGAAATCTCATAGTTTCATATCCATAAAGGATATGAAGACAATGTTATATCTCATATGCAGTGTATTTAAACATTTTAATCATAAGGCGACATCACATCATCCAAAAGAAAAAAAAAAAACATAGAAAGGCTAAGGAACATGATACTGTCAAAAATATCGTACTTAATATTTAATATACCAAGTGATATTTTATGTTATGCAACAACCAATTTAAGAGATACACTTTCTTAAGGACAAGGAGAAGTGAACTACAGACAGTATCCTCTTTTTACACAGGGAACTGGGACATTTTCTGAAATTTTGCATCACAAGATCTTGTCAGTTGTTAAATCAAACCTGGTGCATTCTAAAGATCAGAATTCTCCCATGTGACATATAATAGTAGTTCAGCTCAGAATTCATTTCTGCACATTTAAGCAGTTTCATCCAACAAAGTCACAGCAGTTGCTGAAATGAAACATGCCAACAAGAAAAAGGTAGTGACACTTACAGGATTGTTTTAACTGCTCGTCTGCTTTTTGAGGATAAATTGGGTGCCATGAGTAGTCAATTGTAAACACAACACTCGGGACTGTCCAGCATTCAACCCATCCAGCCCTTTCAAAAAGAAACATCACACTTTTAATTGAAGTACAATAATTTCATTAAATATCTTCCACAAACATATGTGGTTGCTTTCATCACAAACAAAATAAGTAAATATGAAGAGCCAATATAAAGACATAAATATATACCACAGTAAAACTCACTCTTCTTGAGTAACGTTCCTCCATTTGGGTTTGCCCGTTTTCTGACTACTTTGACATTCAGCAGAAATACAAGATTCAGGACTTATTTTATTAGACTGACAATCTTTCACCAACATAAAAAGAGAATATTTACTAGGATGACAATCTGGCAGATACAAATGAAGATCAACATCTTCTCCCTAAAATCAAATGTTAGTAAGAGAAAAGTTAATTTACATTCCCTTTATGTAGAATGCTCACGCTATCTGCACATTCATATGCGCCACCATCTTCACTCTACAGGCAAAGTGAGGCAAGAAATCTCAGTTTTCACATGTGATCACATGTGATTGCTGACCACAGCACCCACCAATTTCTAGTACAATCCCAAGAGCTCTGAACAGTTACAAGTCCAGTAACTCGCACATAACAACACACTATAGCAATCTGTAATACACAGAGGCATGGCTTTTAGTGATTCCTGTTCTTCTGCTGTTCAAGCGATATTGCAAAAGTTAAGCAACTGGCCCAAGGCTACCCGACATCTCAACCAAACCATACTTTAAAAAAAAAAACAACACATAGATAAAATATCGCTTGCTTTGCTATCAAATTACACAAAATTATCAACATCACCATCAACTACTTTTTTTATTTTTAGTAGCAGCAGATTGCTTCTCCTTTACAGAAGACAAGAAGTAGTCTTTCAAAGAACTAGCTGTGTCTGTTAAAAACACTTTACCATCATTACTGATTCTACAGAAATTCTTAAAAATCTGGAAGATTGTTTTCTAAAATGGTTTGAGGTTACCCATTCCAGTCTTTGAACATACATTAGATTTTCACATCTTCTAAGTAAATGGGAAAATATTTCCAAGTGATAAAATACACACATAGACACACACAGTCTAAGTACATATAGTAAATATACATATTAAGTGTGTGTGTATATATACGTATGTATCAAGCATATGTATACATATATTTTTAAAATATATTTTTATTTGTGTATATATATGTATATACAAATTAAAACAGGTTATGATTGGTTGCTTCATATAAGTAACAGAAACCATTTACCTCTGGGTTACTTAAAGAAAAATTCTATGAACCAGAAGTGAAAGAGAGTGTTTTTCTTTCAGGGAAGAGTTTACTCAAAATTTCCTGACTGAAGAAGATAGTGAAACTATCTTACATTTAGAAGACAAGAGGGATGAGGGGGGAAGAACTTACCCTTAAAGAAAATCTAGTATTGCATGTGGTTGGAACAAACTCGGTGAAAGGTAGAGAGAAAACAATGTTCAATGTTTCTCCACAAGCTGCTAGATAAACTGAGAGAGAAGAGGAAAACCAAACAAAAAAAAAATTTCTTAAAATTACTCCCTATTTTGTTCTTAGACAAATTATCAAACATACAGGTAAAAATAATGAAAAGATATCAAGAATTCATGACAGGAAATTGCCATCTTAACTACTGTCTATTTAGAGTACATCGTACTAAATTATTCTGAAAGTATTTACTCCATACATCTTGTCCTTTATAGAAATACACTGTACTTAGCACAATGAAATTGCAAGCAGACAATAAAACCAACCGTAACTAATATCTTATGACTTTCTTTATTGCTTCACACACCAGTTTTTGGACAGGGAAACACACATTGAAAGTTCCTCGGGCTTCTGATGAAGTAGGGAGCCTTATTTTTAACTAGAACACAACTTCATGATTTTTAATCCACCATCTTCTTTCTACTTTAAAATTATAAGATGTAGTAGTAGACCACTAAAATAAATATAAACCAAACTGCACATTAAATAAGGTTTTGGCTTTCTGAAATGTGCCTCTTAGTTTCATCTAGAATTAGCAGCATTATCTCCTATTCTGAAACGAACAGGAAACAGGCATTTCCAGTTATATGGAGTTCAAACGGTATTTTTCCTACATTACTTAAAAAAAAAAAAAATCTGTTCCCCAGTGAATATTTTCAGTGAGCTTACTGAATCTTTAGCTTACTGAATCTATGTCAAGATCTCATGGTTGCTCTCTGCAAACTGTTGTACTAAATCAAAGATTCAAAGGGTCTTAAAAAATGAATGCTAAAACATGATCTAGAACTGCACTCTCCCCAAAAAAGGTATGCATTTGTACGAAGTAAGTTACAACTTGCAGCAGTTTTAGGATGGTTTATGTACATCAACAGTAGCAAAATGGGTAGTTTCCACTGAACACACATTTTTTCAGTAAAAATTTTATCATTCTTGTACTCTCTCTATATATGCTCTATGTTTTGTACATATTTTTTGTAGTATGTACTCTTTGTACAAATAAAAAAGCGATCTCACCATTTTCTTGTTGTTTGGTGGAACAGTCAATCCAGTTGTGTTGATTTGCTGCCCAAATCATTTCAAATTGATGAAACATAACTTTGAAGTTCCACATATAAGGAACAAACGAAAAAATATCAGGTGCACTATCACTGGACCAGTCCTGGATCAAATCTAAACCCACATAAAGTAATAAAAGAAAAGTTAGTAGCAATCAAGTGAGAGATTTCTTCTTTGAAGTTTTTGGCTTTTTATAAACTGTAAGTCTTACAGAAAAAGAGAACAAGACACGGTACCCATTTCTCTGGCAGATATTCCACAAATATTTGCTGTGAATCCATCTCCCATTTCTCACCTGATTTTTAAATTGGAAAGCCATAAGTTTAATTAAGTTTTCTAGTTCGTTTTTGTTGAGTAGAAAAGTTGCACACTGATCTAAAAGTGCTAGAGTACCAACTGCTTTCCTTTGGTTTTCCACACTGATACTCTGAACGTGTATGTTAGTAATATTTTTTAACACACAGAACAGTGTTGTTGTAGAAGTTCACATTTGCTCTGAATAGATTGGTAGACTATGCTGTATACTGCACTACTCTACACATAATGGCTGTGGCCTCACTAGGAGGATAACTTTATTAGCATGGCACTATGCCTGCACTAATTAATCCTTCCTCCCAGCAGCATTAATTAGCCCAGGCAGTGCCACATTGATGGGGCTATATTCTTTCCATTACTGCAGCTGGAACGTTCAGCAACAGTTTGGTGATGCTGTATCAGATTGTACTGCCTTCTGCACGTGTATTCTTCCTCACAGCCAAAAGCCTAAGGAGCAAATTACTTTCTCTCATCATCTGTCAGCCACAAGGACATGACCTAAAGCCTAAGTAGTTGAAAATCAGTCAGCCAACAAGAGGTATCAGAGAAATCAACATCCTAGGTGACAAATACTAAACAAATCAATAGCTTCTGATAGAAATAAATTAATCTGAAATTTAAGATTACTTACCATAACTGCAGATCAAATTTAGTTTAGATGTGAGAAGACCGAATTACTTGGTATGTCTACTCAAACATAAGAATCTCTTGTACTTAGACACTTACAGGCAACAGAAAACATCAGGAACTTTGTCCTCAGAAACAATTTGTTGTCCTAAATATGTGACATCACAGTACCTGACCCTGTACACCTTTGCAAAATTTGAAAAGAAATTCTAAAGAAAGAATATTTAATTTGATACATAACTTATTTGGTAAAGAAGTTACCTGTAAAGAAGCTTTTCTGAGCAAAGATGAAATGATAGGTTGCTTTATAAACCTCAAGTTCGCATTGCCATGTCTGTGGCATGTTCCATACCCGAGGATAGCTGGCATTAATATGAAACTGTGAACAAGATATTAAAGCATCAGAATTACTTGAAAAGATTACAGTGCTTGACCCTGTAGCTCAGCAGTTTTCACATATGTACTCTGCTGAATAATTAAAACTGTTTTCCTGCTGGGATGAACAGAAGGCCTCTCCAGTTCCTTAATAATTTAATCTCTCTTTCTGTGTTTGAAGGTCAAGTGTTAGTGTATTCATTTATTTGGAAAGGTATACTATGAACTTCTGATACATCTGTTGCAGCAGATGTACCAAGCAATTTATAAATCAAAGTTTTCATTAAAAGAGTCACCTTTCACAATACACTAAAGATAAAATCCCTCCAACTATAATATTTTTCACCCATTGATATGATGCTCAAATTCAGACAATAAAAACATAATTTTAGTCAGGTCATTTAAAAACTAGTGAGAAAGGTAGCCTCCAGAACTACAGTACTGCGGAAGTGAAATACTAGGAAAACAAAAGAATAACGCAGTATTCTTTCTCAAGTAGTTTAAGCACTCTGAAGTACTTTTAAGTATTTATGCACACACATTCTGTAGCACAACTAGCGAGCGTAATCGTTTATTAAGGTAAAGCCTTAATGAACACATGGCTCCACACTAAACAAGGCAAGATTTGTAAACGGTACTCCAATCCCTCCACTGCTTTCAACACACATCTAACTTGGTACATAAATTCTGTATGTCACTGAAAGTTACACATATGCATAGCTATGTGTGTATATGTAAGTTCTTTACATATTAAGGTCTTGCAAAATACATTCAAAAGGCGTATTTCTGTATTGTTTAAGAATATGAACTGCTCCACAGACAAACAAGTATGTTCTTTATTAAAAATCCTCTAGGGACTGAAGCTTTGTGCTTATTAACGCAAACTTACAGCCAGCATTTCAGCTTCTAAGAGAGTCCGGTACTGCATACTGCTGGTGGCATCAACATGTAGAAGTTGCCCTTTAATTGTAGGTGAATAGCCTAGCAGACAAAAGATATAAAACATACTCATTCAGACATAAGAGTTACACAAACATACAAATAATTTTTACCAGTGATTACAGCAGTCCACTAACAATCAAGAAATATCACAATGGAAATTAGTACTATAACAATTCTGTCCTCTACTGTTTGTCAGTGAAGAGCTTAACATGTTCTGCTTTCATGTAGGAGGGATAACAACAGTCATCTTGCTAGGTCTGGAAATGCTCAGGTTCTGGAGATCTTGGTTTAAGTCGCAGCATAAAACTCAAATATTCCAGAAAGAATCAAGAGAACAAATAATTTAGCAAAGGACTTCGGTCAATAAGATGAGTAAATGCAAGGAACGTACTAATAACTTTACATTTATCTCCACTTTAGCTTGGATTTTGGGGTTTGTTTTGTTTAAATAAACTACTATTGCATTAGTTTTCATAACACATTTCTCAGCATGATTCAACTACCACACAAATATTACTGAAGAAGTCTTCCTGCTTTGAGCTGACAATGTATCTGTAATCTGCTTCAATATACACAGTTAAACGATACACTGTCTAGCGGTTAAAGGATTTGTGTTTCCTAACCCAAACAAAAAATGGAGGTAACTTCACTATTTAAGTATGTACATGCTTTAATATCTTGCAATGAAATGTACAAGGAAATACATTTTGTTACTCTACATAAGAATACACATCTCTTAGCCACAAAGGAAAAACACTACAAGACATTCAAACACAAAGGAATTAAGATCACTGTTCAGGAAAAACATTACGAAAACAAATTAAGCTTAGCCTTAACTCACCATTTTCACCTACTGTCATGGGAATATTGATTTCCAAATATGATCCTGCACCAACATTTACATGTACAGCATTAGTTTCCTGTATTGCAAGAAAGTAAAAAAGTCCAAGCATTATTTCTAGGCTTGCCTCATCAACCAGTGTACTTTGTGCCTCTGGCAATCACTATCCAAACCTGGATTAAGGCACCTGATGATTACAGACTTTCTTGCCTTCAGAAAAATTACTAGTGAACTACCTATGTGCACTGATACCAAATATCACCATTTTCAGGCATAACAAACGCTGACTTACATCCACTTATAGAAACAGCGTAAGATATCCTGATTTAAGATCTGAGAAGGCAGATGAATACATATTTCTAACACTACTCTTTCAGTCACAGAAGAAAAAGAAAACAGGTGTACAATGAAGTCACGCTATATCCTACTTGTAAGAGTAGCAATAGGGGGAAGAAAAATCCAAACTCTACACATATGCAACTTTTGTTCCCCCCACTATCATCTGTCCAGTATTATTAGATATTCACCCCATATCAGAAGAAATTATCTTTTCATCATTGTGAGCTTTACCATAAATGGAAGATTGCAGAGAAAATGTCCAGATGATGAATTCCCAAGACTGTAGGAGCTGGCATGACTTAAGATGTCGCTTTAAGGCTTAAGAGAAACTTAAAATAAGCCAAGAAATATTAATGCCTCTCAGCTAATATTTCTCTTTGAAGGGTTTGCCCATAATTGTGGAAGATTAAACCAAAAGTCTTTTAACTTTTAAAACCATAGTTCTGTAATAAACACCTGAGACAAACAAAAATATGCACAACCAAAAAGCACAGTGAACACAGTAGACAAATTGTTTTCCAGGTAAATTTTCATTATTTACCCTATTTTTGGTAAAAAGCAAATCAATGGTGGCATCTGCAATAATATTCATCCGCAGCTCAAAAGCAAGAATCTGTCTTAGTTTCCCAGGCTGAGCAATTTCTGAGACTTTCATAATCTGGTAGTCTGGTGGGAAGAAAAACTTCCACAAGCAATCTCTAGGGAGGGAAGAAGAAGAAACAAGAGTTGGTTTTATTCACAGAAGAAATAAATATATATTTACACATATTTATGCTTCTGTTTGGTTCACTTAATTATTTTGCAGTTAGCGGAGTCTTTAGACAAGCACTGGATGTGATAAGAAAGAATGTTTGTTTAAAGTCTTCATCATGGGAGCCTTGCAACTCCACTGAATACTCCAAAAGTTTCAATGACAAGAAGTGACTTTTGGATAAAAGCCATACATGGACAGACCATGAATGATTTATAAAAAAAAAAAATATTTTAAATTACATGGCAAACAAGCTATGTTTTTCTTCTCATTACTAATCTTTGGTTTACAAATCTGCTACAAAAATATAGTAGGAAGTAATCTGTTTATGCTTCCTTTTGCACATAAATAGTTGATGTAGTGCCCAGAAATAAACAAAATACAAAAAGTTAGGACCTCAGAACGGGAGTGAAATGAAGCCTATATTTCTGCAGACTTATATCTGAACATGCAGCTACATGAAAGGAAAGCCACAGTGATGAGCACCGACAGCATAACTTATACGGGACTCCAGGGGGTGGAAGTAAGTTTTTAAGGGGGGTAGCAGTTTCCTGCACCCAGCACCTGCCCACTATAGCAGATTAAATTTTTTTTTTGTTTTGGGGGTTTTTTTGTGGGTGTTTTTGTTTGTTTGTTCGTTTTTTAAAAAGGCACCAAAAACCCCAACAACAAAACCCCCACAAACACCACACAACACACTGTCAAAATCCTGGGGAATCTCAGGATTTTATTGTATGGTGTATTAAAGACCGATATTTATAGAAACCCTTATATGAATTGAGAGCACAAAGTCCATAGAAGTCCTAGAGATCTGTACTTCTAAAACTTTCAGGCACTTGCAAAATTCTATCTTCTAACTACAGCACGACACGAAAGTGTTCCCAGGTATCTAACTCTGAACTCTATGGACACTTCAGAGGTACCAAACTGCCTTCTGTTTAGCCAGTTCAAATTATAAAAAGCATACCATCATGGAGTAAGCTTTCTTGGTGGTATTAAAAATATCATTAATAATTTGCTGACTTCATGTTCCTAGCAAAATACTGTTCTAGAAATTGGCATTTTCTCTTAAATTCTCTTAAGACACTGTCATATCTAATGACTACTCTTTGGTCTGCCATCCTTACACTCCTAAGAGACAGTTAATCATAATAGGTTAACAGGAGAATTAATGGACGCCAAGAGAAGTATCAATCTGTAATTAATAGGGGAAAAGTGGGAAAGCACCGATTATGCCACTTTTACTTGATAGTCCTTTACTCTCTGAACAATTCTGTTGCCTCCACCAGAAATACCCATGCGCAAAACATTGAGGGCTAAGTGAAGAATAGTAGTAGAGCTCTGGCCTAGTATTCTGTCACTTAAGTATGTAGATAACAAATACTTTGGAGACCACATCAAGTGGTTGATTCTCCTCAGCAGGGATAAATGATTCCCCCCTCATTATTTTCATAGCCCGATTGGTACTTACATAAAATTTACTCATCAATATGCAGTGTATTCTCATCCATGAGCTAACAGCTTAACTAGTCTAAAGGTAACGACTTAAAAGGTTAAACCCTTAGGTATGTAACACTTCATGAACAGTACCTACTTTGTTCACAAAAAATAGGAACACAATTATTTAATAATAAAAATTCACCGAGTGATCCTAACTTTGGAAGATAAACAACACTGAATTTACTAATACTAAACCATTGCGGTGGGACTCTTTTTTTAGACTGCCTAGTCTTCCCCATACAAATTAGAAGTTTGAGCAATTGCATACTGGAAACTTTAGAATGTTTTCTCCACAATAACAGATGCTAAAGATTAAATCTGAAGATGTAAATCATGACAATACCTCTGCCTATCAGCCCAAGGTCCATAGTTGAAGTCTGTTCCTTTTCCACAAACAATGTCCAAACCCCAGCATGGTGGCAGATCCTGTAATTTGCTGTCTTCGTTGTTTGTTTCTCCGTCATTACTTTCCTCCGTCTCCTCTGGTACAAGACCTATATTACATAATAAAATAAACACATTATTAAAGGAAGCTGCTTCAAATTAGCATGAAAAATGTTTGCAAAGCACAAGACAATTAAAGTACCCTGATGTCAGTTTTATTTGATACCACTACAGTACCTAAATATCAAGCCACAATTCAACACAGACTCCCAGAAGAAGGGCAAGGATATGACCAAAAATCCTCAAGATTTTCTGAAGCACTGCTCACTGATGTCAGTGAACTGCTGACATACATAACAGTTTTATCTCTTAAGTATGCTTTTTACCAATGCAGGCTTTCATACATCCACATTCAGTTCTGAATCCTACTTATAAACCAAGTTCCGAAATTAATAAGATTAAGTTCAAATCATTTCTACAGACAATGCAAGCAAATAAAAAGGAAGACTTACTACAGTAGACCCAGAATTACTAGTAAAAATTGAAGCAGTCATTCAGCGACGATCCAAAATTGCCATCTGCCCTACATTAGTATACATCACTACTGAACATGTTCCCTTTGTTCAAGATTCAGGCAATACTTTAAGTGGCGCCAGAGCAAAAGCTTTTGCAAACCAAAAAAAACTCCAGCAAAATAAAGTGGTACTGTGATGCACTGGATTTAAAGTGAAAAGACAGACACTGCAATACTCAGCAATCGATGCACCAAGTAAATTTCCCAAAAACCCCAGTAGGTATTGACTATAAATTGTTCCCGCTGGTGAAGTACTTATGGAAACCTACATAATTGAAGTTTACTGCTTAAAACATTACTTATTTCAAGAATAAATATCAAGATTAATCACTTCCATGTTGCATATGGACTTGCGGAAGGCACTGCTGACAGAGTACCTACATCTATATAAAACTACTTATGAACAAAAACATTAGGTTTACATGTATAATTATTTCATCTACGGAATTCCCCAGGCCTCTTACACGAAATAGTCTGGAAGTTGACAACAACGATTAAAAGAACGCCACTCAAAATTTCACTCACTTCCAAATATGAAACACGAGAACTCTCTCCCATTTGTTTCGATGGAAATTTTTTTCATTTGCAGAAAAAAATAATTTATGAACTTCTAAGCATTCGTAAGTGTACTTATGAACACTTTTACTGGCTCCAAAACATTACATTAATTCTTTCAGCACAGAGATTATTCAGCATAAAAAAGGGAATAAATTGTCTAGCAAGTCCAGACAATTAAATAAACAAATAGCCTTCAAATCCCTTAACATTTTATCTTTGTATTTAATAGAAGGTACCTGGTTCATCCATATAATAATAGATATCAACATCATTGGACTGCATTACAACAAAACCTTCACCCATCAGCCTCGGTGGTCTGTAATGGAAAAGAGCGCAAAGATAAAGATTAAAAAGCAATGCACTGAGATCACTCTTTACGAATTCGAGTAATTTTAAACGCAACTTATGAAGTACAAAGCAAAAGATCACACAGGTCAGGCTCACTTGTACCTTGTAAGTAGTACGTATTTAACCATGGAACCATCAATAAAACTGCTATCTGTATCAAGCAAGCCCACAGTGGAGATACAGTGTATGTGGTACCTGACCAGGAAGATTCTGTTGGCAAGTTTGATGCGATCCCAAGACATCAGCTCCATGTGTCTATTCTGGTCTTGCCAGAAGCCTGGCTGCAGGCTGCCTGCAAGAGCCACAGGCTGCCTTGTCTACCAAGCATCGGTCTTGTCACATTACCAGAAGGGTGGACGGAAAAGATCGAAGTGCCTGGGCCACTCCACAGTCTGTCCAAATGCAGCTGTTTGTAAGCTAAATTTGAAGTGCAGGTTACAACTTCAGTTTCTCTCTTTCCTTCCCTATCATGCTGTGATTCCTGCTCTATCTGCTACCTCAGAATAAGTGAACTTCTGAAAATGAACACTGTGAATATTCCAGTCTATCTGGTCTCAAGTCTCCCATCAAAAAGGCTGCTGTCATACTGCTATGCTACATCTATCCTGATTTGCAAAAAATAATCGATCATTATTTTATTATTAACTAAATATTTAAGTTACTTTAGGTAACTCAAGCATGAAGACACCAGGTTTCTCTACACAAAGACATTTCTCAGGTATTATAAATCACAAGCAACTACCAAAGTTTTACTCTCAATGTTTCTTCCATCAAGAATTCCTTTCTCCTTGTCCTATATCATTCTTTCACCTACTAATTGCTTTCTTACTAAAATAGCACTCTCAACCAAAGGGACAAGACATCTTCAGTAATTAGACCATTAGTTAAAAAAAAAAAAAGACTATTCTTCCTTAATAACAATTCCCTCAACATAAAAGGATCTAAGTGATAAAACTAATATACAAAACATTTCCCCTAACACTATTATATTGGCATATTACTATCCCTTTCTTCTAGTGTTACCACGTTAATTTGCATAGCATTACATTTTATAGCAGTAATAATAATGTGAAAATTCTACTTTTACTGCAAAAGATCATTTTGCCACCTCCCAGCCTCTTTTATAAATTGTCACCTCTTAACAAAAAAAAGAAGATCCCAATGGCAGAAATACACTGTCTAAGAGTGCGACCCGTTAGAAACACATCGCACATTTTACCACAGCTCAAATGCAGGAAAGGTTTGAAAACGTGTAAGACAGCAGACGCAGATCCCATGTGCTGCCAGAAGTTCTTCAAAAGCAACAGAGCAGGAAACTTCAAACCAATTTTACTTTGAGAGTAACAACAGCTGTGAAAGATTAAATACTTTCTATTCACTCCTAATTTTCCAATTATTTATTTTTTTTCTGTCCACAAGCGAATTGGCCTCCCCAATGAGATGCAAATAGAGTAAGATGTGAAAAAAAATGTTCAGTGGTTCAGGAATACAAGCAGGAAGGAAAACATTTATAGATATATAAATAGTAGTTCATGGGAAGTTCATTATTCTGCCCACGCTCCTCGACAGGCACCTGCAGGTCAGCCAGACTGGAAAGCGCACCACAGCACGGCAGCGTGAGCTAGTTACTTCGGCCTCTCAAGCTGAGTGTACCACTCACAGGGGCTCAAAGGAAGCCACTCTTTGTAAAGCAAGAGAGGGGAAGCTCAATAACACAGCCAGATGCAAAACTTTGGAGCCTGACAGTAACTTTTACGTCCAACAAAATCATTTGCCACTGCCTGACCATACCCTCAGCGGGGCACACAGTCAGGCACAGCTGCATCTCCTTTCGGCAGCTCTGCATTTCACCATGAAGGTCGGGCAGCCACAGTGCAAGGTGGCCAGTCTAAGACGGCAAACTGTACTTACTCCCTGCTGCTCCATCTGGTACGTGTTTTGTTCCGTGAAACACAGAATATTATAATATTATATTATAGAATATAATAATATTATATTATAGAATTTCACATGAAGTGACAGCACGGAGTGCATAGATCTCGAAACACTATACACAGATTTACCTAAGCCTACAGAAATACACTGGAGAAACTACATTACTGTTTTAATAAAAATTACTGTAAAGTATGAACACATAGTGCAGATTTAACAATTGTTTACTTCTGCCTTCCCAATAGCATTTACCTACACTGACTTAGAATAATTAATTTTATTTTAATCTAAAACACCATCTTAAATAGAATTACAAAGAGTTTTTGAGCTAAGCCTTCTTCAAGATGGACAATTTGACTTAACGGCCTAACAGCAACTGTTGCTGAGCTGTAGGAAAGAGAGAAATATCCACAGGAAAGCTTTAGGAGCTGACAGAATGGCCAAATCCTCCTGTCAGCTGTCAGACACCCACTGCTGTGTCATCCTCATCACCTCTGCCATGCTCCACTGTCTGGAGTAAAGCTATGAGGTCTTAACACTAAATGGAAGTGAAGGGGGAGGGAAAAAAACCCCATACACCTGAAACCCATGTGGCAGCTGAACGTCTTCCTCAGTTCTTTTCCTCCAGTTCCATTAGTGTGTATCTTTACCATGTCTGCATATTCCATCAAACACTTCCCTTTCCTCCTCTTGCTCTGATCTGACTGAACTCACTACACTTGTATAAAAGTTTTTGCATGTTCAGCGTGAATTTGTCCCACAAAGAGGAAAGTTATCCTCTGTATTGTCATGTCTTGCCACTAGTTTTTCAATTCCTTTTTTAAGAAGAATATGAAAATATACATTAGACGACTGAAGCAGCTTACAGTTTTACATTATCAAAGCATCACAGGCCATAGCAAACACAACACAGCAGCCAAGAAAAGCAGTCAGTATCTTTCCTTGCGTCAGTCCTAGGACAGTCAGAGGTTAGGTGATAGCCAACAGGCAGTGAATCCAGCAGCAGAACCAATTTCGATTTAAGACCAAGATACATTTTTCTTAATAGGGATGAATTCCATGATCAGTGTTTACTTCACAGCCATACAAAAAAAAGACAACAGTACTGTTTCTTTCAGCTGTATTCTCAGCCTAAAGTGCACATGAAACTATCTCCGCAGAAAGTGGGAGAGCAAGGTACCTAATGAGGCCACCTATCCCACCCTTAGCAGAAATAGTTACACCTTGCTGGACTTTGCTGATGGAGGTGGCAGAACCCCAGAAACCCAACCACAGGCCATCTGCAAAACCAGATTAGATAATGGCAATAAATTATAATGAGATTATTGTCATCATTAAAAAGTATTTCCTAACATCTATCCTAAACTTCCACTTTCAGCCTGCTGATTTAGTCACTGCTCTCCAAACTTGTTCTGCTTTGATCTGCTTTTCCCAGCACCATTTTTTTTTCCTCGGGTTTTGGAGGATTTATTTGCAAAAAGTGATGAAGGCATTGAGGTGTCTGCGTGTAATATAATATGACAGTTGTCAAGGTGGGTTTTTGATGTTTGTATTGATTAGTCAGTCTATTACAAATTTCATCAAGTCACTTCAACTTTCAGAAATTCCTGCAGGCAATACACGTATAAAAAACAGCTAAGACACTCAGCTTAATTTTTAAGCCAAAGAAGTGTAAAAGGGCAGGCCCTCAAGATTCAAACATTCTCAGCTTCCAGTGAACTGGGTCATTTGTTGAATCTACCCAGTAAATTAGGGCACATGTTTTCTGCACACATGCCATTGTACAGCCATCAGGAGCTGTAGGGATGGTAATAGCATAAAAAGCAAATACTTAGCGGAAGCAGGAGAAAAAGCTAATAGTTGAGGATCTTAATCCTATTTTGTTTTAATCTTGTTTGGTTTCAATATTAATTGGAGAAATTTCCTTTGTCGTCATGTTGGAAGAGTAAGATTCTGTACACATCCACAGAACACTATGTGAAAACAAAGGCATATTATAGACGGCAGTATTTGGCTGATACAAAGCCGATTAACGTACAGTCAAAAGATGCAGTTTACTTCCAAACACCATAATTCGTTTTCTGGATATTGTTGCTTAGGAGATGCAAAATAGATATAATCATTTTACATAAACTCATACACGCAGTAGTCCAAGGACAGTATACATTATTTATTTTTTGTTGAGCAAATAACGCCTGTGAAAGACTTTGAAATCTAGCAGTTTTGTCCAAATTGTCTCTTGAATACATAATATTGTAAGTATTAAATAAGACAATGCATAAAATTTTGGGTATGATGTTCATACCATATCAAGCAACAATGTTAATACAGTATGCACACAAATGTCTTGCTGGTTTAAATGTAATAAAATAAGAATCCTAGTGTCAAATAATTTCATGCAAGCACCCTTTCTTTTATTTGACTTAGCACCATTCAGTTTAAGCTGCGTAGCCCCACTTATGTGGAACACACAGGGGTAAAAGGATCACCAATCTGTCTTCAAAAGATAACAACTTCTACTACAGCGAGTATTGCACATCTTTTGCCCATTCTTTTAAAATATTTTCCATACCATACATGAATCAGCTCTACAGAAGTCAACACCTTAAACCTTGCATTTATCCTAGAAATTTAGAGCTGTTAAAGCCTGCATACAGCTATAGTACCTGAGTGTGGGAAAATAAAAGTTGAATGCAGGATATTAATCACAGAGCAGAACACACCCAAAAAACCAAAACCCCCCACAAAACTACAATGAGATAGAAAGGAGTACTTTTCTCCATAAATAAAATAGTTTCAACGATCCAACATTTAAAACCTTCAGAATGGTAAAAATGCCAACTTTCTAAACACACAAAGAAAAGTAAGGTCACAGAAATGCAACCAACATTCTTTTATTCTTTTTCTTAAAGAATAAAATAATACAGAAACAAAAAAACCCAACACTTACTCATCATTTTGCAGACCAACATATCTTGGACTTGGAACCAGCATGACTCTAACATTTTCCAATTTTCCTTTCACAATGTGCATAAACTGATCAAGGTGACTTGAAGGTGGTTTTGTGGTATATGTCAAAAAAGCATCATCAAAGTTAATACAAAGTGTTTGTGGCTGATAATGATTTCCAAATGCCAAGCGACCCTAAATCAAAAAGAAAACCCAATTATTCATGATACACTGCTCTTCTACAAATATGTATATATTAACCTATAATAATGCAGTTTAACTAGCCACATGCAAATAAAGACCTTGGACAAAAAACCTGGCCATATTCTGTGCATATCTAAAAATATTACCTTGTACATTAAACTCTCAATAGTCTGTCTATCACCTCCATAACAGGTTTCCCTGTTTTTTGGGGAGGCAACATCAACTTCTAAGGAATGTGTCCAAATATCCCTATTAAAAGATGTATGGAAGAAAAAAGAAGAAAAACCCCAAATATCTCCCAAAACCCCAACTTAAAAAGAATGTATAAGAAAAATGAACGGTAAGCCTGATTTTTAATCATATACTGCTAAATATTTTTATTATCAGAGTCTTTTCACTTACCGTGCTCACATTGACTTTAATGACTGGAATAAGTGATCTCCATGAAGAAGAAGGGTCTTGAGATTCTGTTTTTACTTTAACACTACGGGAAAAAAAAATGGGGTTTATTATTTTGTCTTTTCTGCAGAAGAGCTAACCAACCTTCTCTTCTAGGGGTCTTCAGTGCACAGCTCTCAGGGAACACTCCTTCCCACAGGGCTGTCTCCTGTACAGGACCTGCCAGCAGACTACTGCAGACTCCTCCAGAGCCTGGAATAGCAGCAGGAGGCATACACAGCTACGCCTTGGGTACCGGTACACTGAGCTGACGAATGCAGAAAACAAGCTTGCCATGTATAACACAGAGCAATAGATAAATAAATCTTCCTCAGGGGAACTTGGTCTGTTCTAAATATTCCTGTTTAGGTGTGGGATTTTTCCATTCCCAAGACACATCCTCCCAAAAGGCAGAAGTTCTTCCTGCACCCGTCAACAAGGGCATAAGATGAAAACATGAAGAGACTGGCTTGGAGGCACAGCCCTTACCCAAACTCAGGCCTGCCGCAGCATCCTGCTGCTGCCCACTATGTAATTTAGTAACACATACTGGCCTGGCCAGCAGCAGTGCAAGGACTCAAGTCTCATTAAATCTTCTCTGCTCCTGGCAATAAATCAGTCTGGTGTGATTCTGTCCAAAGAGAGGTGTATTATTGAACATCTGACTCCACTACACACAAGCCATGGAGAAGAACTCCTTATAGACCTGCACTATGTTTTCTGGGGTACCCCAAAAAGAGAAATAAAATAAGAAAAGTAGGTTTGCGCAGCTATACTCAAACATACACCTCTAAAAAGACAACTTGTGAAACCAGCGTGAGTTTAAAGCTCAAAACCCAGCAAGTCCTCCCAACACCATATAGAACGTCACATTTTGTCCATTCAATGTCTTCAGCAGCTATTACTTCTACTGAGCAATATCATTATTATTCTGCAAGCATAATCCTCTTCAACACATGCTCTCTTTCCACACCGTACTTCAAATAGGTATTTCAACCTGTCTCTGATCAATAAACAAGGAGTGTTTGGTGTGGTTGGTTGTGTTTTTTAATTATTATGGTAGGAAGTCTGAGGAAAGGCAAAAGATTTAGACTGTCAGGCTTGTCAGTGCAATTTCTGTCTCATCTGTGCTTCAATCATTTGGCCTCCAGAGCATATGTTAACAAAACATTACCCAACTAGTTCGGCACTTTGCAGAACAAAGCATCAACTAAATAGCAAAATGAATAACAATTTACCTTTCGAGATCGGTATGTGTTCTCTGCCTCCCATTTACTTGTGCTTTTTCATCATCTTTCTTTGCTGGAATTATTGTGGGATCCAAGCCAAACAGTTCTTGAAGTTGTCCATACAGCTCGGAACGGTTGTACACATGAAATTCAAAGTCATTCACCATAATATACAGTCGTGTTTCTGCCTTTGGATCTAAACAAATAGTAGTAAAATAGTTCCTAATTCTATTCCAACATTCCCTTGCAATAGTTAGTTTTTCAAATATGCATATTTTGCAAAAACATTCTACGTAGTAGTGAACAGATCTGCTGAAGTACATATTCAAAAGCAGTAATAAACACCAGAAAATAATTACACTGTTCCAAGCAAATCAGTAAAACTTCTCAAATAAGACTGTTGCATGCAAAATATAAAACCTGAAAGGCATTTCACCCTTAGGTCACAACCCAAAAATAAATCCAGGCAGGAGGTGCACAAAATGGTAAGTGAAGCTTATTCAGTCTCATATTTAAAAACGAACAAACGAAAATCCCTCCTGATTCACAGCACAGAAGCTTTGGTGCCAACACCTGCTTTTTAGCACAGATATCGGTACTTGAGATCAATTCGATCTCAAAATGCAAATGGTTTCCTAGCCAATCTGTGGTGCAGCAGGCCTGAACTGGGAAAAAGCTTTCTTTTACAGAGACACAGAAAACATTAATATGTGGGACTAACAAAAAGTATACTCATTTTGTACCATCGGTCAACATTTTCAGAAATTTGAAGTTTTAACTGTAATATCAGCTTGACTCTCTTGAACTTCAAAACTAGTTTTTAACATCTGCTGATCACATACAGAGCTGTTGGTGACATACTTTGACACACTTTTACCTTAGATAGTATGACCTAATTATGTAGTTAATGTGAGGAAAAAGCTCGCACAATTTCCCCCTAATTACCCAGTTGAAAGAGTGCCTGTTACACATTCCCTCAAGAGACCTGAGCTGCTCTAAAACCTGATCTGGTCTTTCTAAGTCAAACAGACTTTAGGAAGCTGAAGCATCAACAGTTATTATAGCAGTCCCCAGTCTGTAACTCAGGGGGTACAAACTGAAGGCAACATTTCCCACAGCCACCAGAAACTAAAAACTCAGAGCGTACACCTCTGCTGTTGGTCAGGATCAAGAGAAGAAATGCAGCTGCCCAAGAGCCAAAGTTTAGAGACATCTGCTTTATGAAATGCACCCTTGTTGCTAACAAACTCATCTGCCCCAACACAGATCTATCCCAGCTCATAGATCCCAATGTCACGCATCTATATAACACCATCCCAACAACAGCTTACCCACCTTTTACCCCTCACACCTAAATTACCAGAAATTTCCATATCATTATTAAAAAAAAAAAAGTAAATGTATAAGAAGTCTCCAGAAAGCACTGACTTCACCATTTTCTCAAACAGGAGACAGAGAGAAAGGTTAATGAGCCAGTTTCAGTTCCTTCCTGTTTTCATAAAAGCACTATCAAATCCATTCGTTGGTAATGTTAACTTGCATCAATAAGATATAGGTAAAGGATGACATGGACAATGATTGGGATACACAACTGCTCACCTGAGAGATCTCAGTATCATCAAAAACACAAATTAATGTAATTTTTCAATTCCTGGAGGCACACATTAGACTTCATTAACTAAATGAAATCATACACAGTAATTAATTTCTTTAAAAGGGATTTAAAGAGACAATCGCCTCTTTTTCCTAAGAACAAAAATAAGATTTCACCTCCATACACCAATTTGGTTTCCTAAGAGACCTTTTTATTTTTTTTTTT
>Ga0181612_112850_pt1 | contig 30474 bp, 12 predicted proteins | sample HoacroProtozoa21_FD_119630 | JGI IMG/M metagenome (GOLD analysis project Ga0181612, IMG submission 119630) | Hoatzin crop microbial communities from Cojedes, Venezuel. Combined Assembly of Gp0051906, Gp0051904, Gp0051908 | reverse complement strand
GAAGCAGGGTCACCCAGAGCAGGCTGCACAGCACCGCGTCCAGGCGGGGCTGGAATATCTCCAGAGAAGGAGACTCCACAGCCTCCCTGGGCAGCCTGGGCCAGGGCTCCGTCACCCTCCGAGGGAAGATACACCAAGGTTATTCATGTTATATTTTCATTGTTTTTAATGGTCACGTCAGTTGTGATGTGATCTAAGCAGACATAGGGATGCAGCTCATCAGTAAACTTCAGAGATCTTGGAAGGTCAAGGTGAAAAAGACTTGGAAAGATAAATTGAGAGGAAGTTAATGGTTTGAGCGAAATGTTAAAGAAGTTTTTCAAAGTAGTGAAAGTCTGCAGCAGCTGGAAGTTGACAATTCTGAACCAGCAGGAGATGAGCTAATATGCCATGAGTCATGTATTTGTGATTCGCTCTGCTTTAAAAATTTACTCAAAAACTTAATGTGAGTTAGCTGACAGCAAAGTGAAGTATGGCTAAATGTTTTTCACTGAGTAGCAAGCTAGATGTTGTCGTTACTTTAATTATGAAATATATGTCTAACCTGCTACTTGCTTGCCCCGTAGTTCAGAGAATGTACAGCTTCTCAGAGAGGGTTATAAATATACTCTTTTCTGTAGAAGCCTACGTTTGTTATTGTTGAATAAAGTAATTAATGTAGAATCTAAGAATATACCACACGCACCCCTCTCCAATCTCCGAATCTAAATTTTGTTTGCTGTTCATCCATAGGGTGGATATAAATAATGATAAAAAGATAGGTGCGAAAGAGATGCAGCGCTGGATCATGGAAAAAACAGATGAACACTTCCAGGAAGCTGTGGAAGAGAACAAAATGCACTTCCGAGCTGTGGACCCTGATGGTGATGGTAAGACGAACAATTTCCCTGTCTCCTGATGACATCTTAAGTCAGTTGCTAGTAACCAAACCTACTGTGTGCTCTTCAGGTTCCTTTGGACTGCATATAATCACAACAGTTTTGATCCACGCAGGAGGCAATAAAGCAAAGAAATAATGTGTGTTACGTCAGCGTTGTAATTCTGTGTTGATTGCTATGTTATTTCACTTGCGGTCATAGGAAATTGCAACAAGTGGCTCTGACAGGGACGGGGTGAGGATGGTGGCATAAGTAGTTGGGTTTTTTTTCACAGGGCCTGTCTGGTCTAAAGAAACAGAAGAGTGAATCAGGTGATAGTTTTCATATTGCTATTCATAAAACTTAGCCACAGCTTCATGGTTATAGTGCTGAACCAGAAGACTTTAGCACACGCTGTTTGAAGTAATGAAACCATAACTTTGTCATTTAAGCATACTACGTCATGTCTGAGATGTGGCTCTTTCTTACAGGCCATGTGTCCTGGGATGAATATAAAATTAAATTTTTGGCAAGTAAGGGCTTTAATGAAAAAGAGATTGCAGAGAAGATCAGAAACAATGAAGAGTTGAAAATAGATGAAGAAAGTAAGTGCAGACCATTGTTGTGTGTTGGTTTTTCTTTTACTTTGCTGAAACATGGATGTCAAAACTGTTCCTGATAAAAGATGCTTTAGTTGTTCTGCTTCTACACAAATGTAGAATGTGTATGTCAAAAGACAGAAATACTAGATTTCTTTCCAACTCAAATCTGCCTTCTCAGCACTCTGGATGTAAATATTTAACACTGAAAAATCTTGGTTGCTCATTTGTTACTGCCTGTTTGAAGTTCTCAGTTATTTATGTTTAACAATCTGCTAAAGTTGGTCAGACTACTTTTGTCTGTGGACCATTGTATTGTTAATGTGGGAACCGGGTCCCCTGTTGCCTCAAATGAAAGGGAGCTGCTACACTCCACTCCTGTTCTGAAATTGAGGAGTGTAGGTACTACCAAAGTGTGGTGTTTAAATAGGTGCATGCTTAGGCACTGCAAAGCATACTAGGAGTTAATAGCAGAAGGCTGCCTAACAATTCTTTGATGTTTCGTCTGTGTTCTCTAGAGAGAGAGGTTGATGCTTTAGGTTGGAGAGATTGATCATTTCTTGCTTATTACTTTTGAAACTTTCATTTGAATCTGGCTTCATTGTGACTCTTAACAGAGTAATCTCCCTGCTCCCCCCCTTCTAAAAGTGTTTAAATTTACTGTTAGGTAAAACACGAAGCCTTAGTCTTTCCTTGCAGGAATTAGTCATTTAAAAGTGGGTTATGTTGTATTTTCCATTTATCAAAAAGCAACTAAAATGCAAATGGACCTTTGAATTTTATGGCAGGGAAAACACCTGTGCAGCATGTTCTATGGCAGTGTGGTTAACTACAGTTTACAGGAATGCTCATCAGATAAAAGATTTGCTGAATAAGGGAAATGTGTACATAATCATTTTTGTACCTAGGTAACAAGTCTTGTTTGGGAAAATCAAATTAGTTATCTAGAGCTTCCTGAGGATGATAGGCAAAACTTCTTTTCATACTCTAGTGCAGGGTAAAAGTACTCTTTTTTGATCTGTGTAATAAAAAAAAACTGAATGTGTGGATCTTAAGGCACGTTCTGAGTTTTGCGCAGAAGCACACTACAGTTTGGACGCAACTTTATTTGACTTGTGCAGATAATGACAGTTTCAAGTGATGATTGACAGTTGAGTTTCATTGAAGACTAAGTAAGAAAGGTAGGCAAAGGGAGATTAACTTGCGACTTCTAACATTTGGAGTTGGCTACGCTGGAAAACTATAAGCAAGTGATTTGGTTATTCTGTGTTTGCTTATGTCCTTAATATAACTAAAACTTGCTATTTGCAAACTTGCACTAAGATTCATGTGAAGACTCTGAAAGATTTCTTTACTCTTCACAAAAAAACATTCACTGAAGACTTAACTAGCAGTTCAAAAATGTAGATATGATGACGGTGGTGTTTTTTTTCTCTTGTATCTCAGCAATGAAAAGCATTTAGGAGCTACTAAAGACAGTTTATTAAATGAAAAAAAGTATCTGAACACTGTAGTCTTTCAGAGTGTTTTTAAAACTTGTAAGAAGCAAATGCCTCAGATTTGTGTTTGTTAGTCTATTTTGCAGATAGCAGAGTGTGCCACAGACAGTATTTTTTCCAGTGTGTCATTTAGAAAATGCCTACACCAGAAAAAGAATACACTATGCAGGTATTTTTTTTCCTGTTTGGTTATGTTCAGGACCACTAGGTGCACACAATTTTCACATTGTGTGTTGCAGGGTGGTTTTTTCTTCAAATCAGATGCATGGTTTTAGTGGAAACTCATGTACAAATGATGATTCTCATTTGAGTTTAGGAGAAACTCACTTAAGTGCTTGCCTGCACAGTGTAAGATGAAAGAAGTGCAGTAATGCTTCACAGATCAGAAGCGTCTTTCTACATTTAACGATGGTCATGTTACTTGGTCTTAGAAGAAAACATGCTAAATGTTAAAGGGTTTGTTGTTCTATGGTTATTATTTGGGTAGGAAAAGAATTTTTTGACATCTTCCTTTCTTGTAGATACTAACTAGGTATGTGATGTCACTACTGCAGTTTGTAGAGATGGGGAGATAGCGAATTGGAAAAACATTTTGAATTTGAAAAAAGTTTTGGCTATTTCAATGTGAAGGACTGGTTTAAAGTAGAAAACAAAAATGGTTTGTTCAGAAGACAGGTACTACTGGTATTCAGGCAAGTGAAAGATTTCTGTTGGTGGTGGCCTTCAAAGTATGAAAATAAGAAAGGAGAACAGCAAGTACTGAACCAATTTGGATTATTCATACCTTCTAGCAAAACCAGCTAACAATACTGGTAGGACATTACTTTTCACTTGGTACGTTGAAGTTTTGATACAGGTGTAGCTAAGTCTTTATTTTCATCTCCTAATTTCAGTTCAGTTGTTTGGTTAAAGAATCTTTCCTAGTGTTTCAGCATAAACTAGACAAAACTAATTGCACTCAGCACTCACTTCCCTTGGGAGTTCAACTGTAAAATAAGTGGTTCATAGGTCATCCTTGTTTAAACAATTGAGTAGCCGAGGAAGGTATATTTTAAGAACTTCAAAGAGATTGAATACGGTAGCTTAAATATTTTTCTTAAATTTTTAGCACAGGAAGTTTTAGATAACCTGAAGGATCGATGGTACCAAGCTGACAACCCACCTCCTGATCTGTTGTTGAACGAAGAAGAATTCTTGTCCTTTCTTCATCCAGAGCATAGTAGGGGAATGCTGAAGTTCATGGTGAAAGAAATCATCCGAGATTTGGGTATGCCACTTTAAAACATGTTCCTTGGGAGCTGTTTAATTGCAAACCATTTTATTGGGTAGACATTGTTAGGAAATTGCACTGTCATGGGTCCATCTGAAATTTTGGCACATCTTTTTTGCTCTGTTCTAGACATCTTCTAATGTGATGAGTAAGAAAAACAGGCTGTTAGCACAAATGTTGGCATCTCTATGGAGTTGTCTGTGCATCTCAAGACTAAATTTAGTCTCTGGTTGTTAAAGAACAGCACAACATTGTATGTTAAAAAGATATTCTGAGTACTTCATACAAAGAAGATCAGCTGACACTGCTTCCCACTGAGGTGCTGCTGCATTGTAGGGTCATTGTAGCAATAGTAGAAAAGGTTTGATAAATAGTAAGATACTGTAAAATATATTGGTGTGAGTGTTCCGTGAAGAGTGCATTAATTACTTTGTACTTCCCCAGTACAGCAACCATATAAGAATTGTGATGTACAGTCATGAAAGTGGAAATAAGTGGTTGAGGTTTCTAAGAAAAAAATATTTTTTAAAAAAAATTCATTAAGTATCGGCACACTTGTTTTTCTGTTGACTCAATAGTGATGCATATTTAAAACTGCTAGAACACCTGGATTAAAAAAAAAACACCTAAGACTTTGCTAGTTGTTAGCTTAGTAAATGTGAAGAGTTTTCAGTGGTACTTGAGTGTGTGACACGCAGACAGTACAACTCCAGTACGCAGTCTTTTGTGAGTGTCAATTTACTTGAATGGTAATACAAGGGGAGACTAGATACAGCTGTAAGAAAATTTCTGTTGCGGTAGATTGTTGAAAAAACATACAACAATTAAAAAAAACCAACAGCCCAGCCTGCCACCTGGTGTGTCCTTCAGGACCAGTAAAATTCTTTTTGTTTAGTATATTGATGAGTGTATGTTTTTTAGCCTTCAAAAACATTGTATGTGTACCGTAATACAGAGAGTTTTTGGCTAACCAAAGATGTAAATGGTAACTGTTCCTCTCTGCTAGAGTCAGGATTGTGGACTAGTGAAACCAGGCGGACTGTACCAATGACATCTCTGCCATGAAGGAATAACTCATTTTTAATGGGCATTAAGCAGATACTTTTCAGTTACTGTGTACTTCTGTTGTAGATCAAGATGGAGATAAGAAACTTACCCTTTCAGAGTTCATTTCGTTACCTGTTGGTACTGTGGAGAACCAGCAAGCTCAAGATGTTGATGATGACTGGGTAAAAGACAGGAGGAAGGAATTTGAGGAGGTCATTGATGCTAACCATGATGGTATTGTTACAATGGAAGAGCTAGAGGTAAGTCTTCCTCAAATAGGTCTAGTGTTTTTAAAACCGGTAAGTGATTTTTAAATACAGGTTTCAAACTTCTTTAGAGAATTTGAAGTCCTAAAAGACTTGAATTAACAACACGGGGTGTGTGGGTCTGCTTTACAAACCTTTGGATTCTAGTATTGTTCTATAGTGCTTGCAGATAGTGTTGTTACGCATGTTGTTCAAGAGGAGGGGGAGTTTTCCTAGCAGAACTGTTATTCATAGGTATGCTTTTAGGGTTTTTTTTGTCGCATAGATGTATGGATAGGGAGTGCATGAAAGCAAGTCACAGACTTCTTTAGGTGCGCTGTTTAATGGGACAGTGAGTCATACTTTCAGTTGCAAAAAGAGTAACTGGCAACCTATATATTCATTAAAAAGATGCCAAAAATAAAACAAACCAAAAAAACCCCAACGACCAACAAACCCTGGGGCCCCAGTAACCTAGAAGATATTAGAGATCTCTTGTTTTGCAGAGTGTTTTTCTTTTTTAAAAATCCAAATTAGTATTTTCAAGTGTGGATTCTAGTTGGTGGCCTTTCTGGACTTTGGTTTGCAGAAGTAAGGCTTCCTTCTAGTAACTCTGCAGAAGAGTCTACCAAACAAGATGAAATGCTATATGAAATGGTGTGTAGTTGTGGCAGTTTTGTAGCCGATGGAAGAAGCCCGTGGTTCACTTCTGGCTTTTTTTCCTTTCTGGGTGTAAGAATGTACTTCACTTAGCAGAATTCAATCTGCAGCAAAAGCAACGTGAAAGGAGAATCTCTCAAATCTTGGTCTTCTCCTCGAGACAGGAGGAATGTCAAAGTTCCTAGTCTTTTCAGTATGCAAATATGTGGGTATGAATGGTAGTGGTAGTGTGGATAAACAGTTACATTGTGACACAGACACCGTTAATAGCCTTTTTATTGAGAATTTTCTTTTAAAAATAGATAAATAGCTGTTTGATCTGTGAAGTCTTCATATGCATGTACATACATAGATGCAAGCACGTATATGTCACGTCTTTCTGGGAAGAAATTCAAGATCATGAGTCTCCTACATTGTGAACTGAAGTGCACTGCTTGAAATCTGAATGTGTTTCAAGTTAGGTGAAGGAGCAAAATGAGACTTCTGACCTCTGTAATGTCTGCCTGGTGGTTTAAAACAGAACAAGAAGTTCCAGATTGAAAATATTCTAAAAAGATTGTCTCCAGAAACAAGAAAATGTAGGTCGTACAGATTGATAGTGTGCCACTTTTTAATTTTCAGTGATATTTCTTCACAAAACCCACATAGTGAGTTTAGTTTGCAACCAAAATGTCAGAAATATTTTTGTTGTAGACGCTGGCATAAGCTGAGAAAATCTGGGTTTCTGTTAGAACAGCCAAGGAAGCAGTGAATGGAAAAATAGCTAGGAGACAGATGTAAGCCTGTTAAAAGGATGTGCTAGCACCTTTTTCCATGACTTCTGTTCACTTTGGAGTGGCGTATGTTGTTCTCATAGTTGCTAAAGTTTACGTAGATCTAAGGTTCATAATTCTGATGTGTGGAAATATGCACTTCATGACTGAAAATTCTTTTCTTTCTTCTTTTAGGAATATATGGACCCTATGAATGAATACAATGCCCTAAATGAAGCGAAGCAAATGATAGCAGTAGCAGATGAAAATCAAAACCATCACTTGGAGCTGGAGGAGATCCTGAAATATAGTGAATACTTCACAGGCAGCAAGCTTATGGACTATGCACGTAACGTCCATGAGGAGTTCTGATCCTGCTCGCTTTTCCAGAGCTCTGAAGCACTTTCTTGCTTTCAAAAAAAAAAAACCAAACAAAAAAGAAAAAAAAAATCCAACCTCCAAACAGACAGGAAGTTACTTTGCTGCTATCTGTGTTATATGCCTACAGTGTGTTGTCCTAGACTTAAAAAAAAACCTTCCGTCCATTCATAGGATCTACAGCTCTGTTGCCTTTAGTATGAGGGGAAAAAAAAGTCCATGAATAATGGGGCAGGTACTGGACTACATCTGTTCACCCTGGTTTGTACAGTTAATCCAGCTGAAGTTTCAGCTGCTTTTGGCTAATCATAGTTGGTGGAGGCTGCTTAAATATTTAACTCTTCTTGTTGCCCTCCTAGCTGCTGATCCATGGAAATCACAAATGACACTGAAAGATATTGGCTTTTGTAAAGGGGGTTGTGGTTCGTACACGTGTGTGTTGACCTCGTGAGAAGATCTGTAGGTAGACTGAGTGGCTAATCTTCCAGTATTTTTCTCAATGCATCTCAACCTACTTATGTATTGTTGAGAATTTAAGACAAGTTCTTCCTCCATCGCTGAACTGCTTAGAAGCTATGGGGAAGAACTTATTTTAAATGTTACAGAGAAACTCTTCTGCATCTGCTTTGAAAAGAAAACTGGTTGTAGTGTGATAGGTTTTGTGCTTGCAGCTGCACTGGGAATGTGAGAGACTTGAGATTGCTTGTGTCTTAAAAAATCAAATCTAATTCTAAAATGAAACAATGGGGAAGGTTTCTTTGTGGACTTAACGATGTTGGACAGAGCAGTGGGATTCACCTAGGTGTATGATCACTACTTAACTAAAATTCATTGTTAAAACTAGTATAATTACTTGCCTCTGTGCAAATTAGTGATGCTGATGACCTCGTGAATGATGAAGCTGGGGGAAATACAGGCTTTGCTTTTGAGCTGCTTTTGCCAGAGCAACGTACAGTCAGCACTTGGGAAGCTTTTTAATCAGTCTGGTTTTGGGTAATCTCTGAAAGCATCTTGCAACACAAGGGTCGTATCCACTACTGTCTAAAATAGAAAATTTATTTTTACTCCGGTTCCATCTTCACTGTAAAAACCCCTCTTTCTGAAGGGTTGCCTGAAAATCCAAGTGAGATGTTATATTTGATTAAATTTATTCTCTTAATATAATGTAAATATAAGTATTGCTGTCTGTGTCTGTTTCAGTATTCCCTCTTTTTTGTTGTTGTTGTTGTTGAATGGCTTGTATCAGAGTTTTTTATATACATATATCTCTTTCCATTAAATATTTTTCTCCGTGCTTTGGAAATGTTGCTGGTTTTAGGTTTCTCAGTGAGTGGGAAAAATTGAAACTCTTCAGAGGACAGACAAAATATGATTTTGAGAGAACTGTAAGAGAGGGATAAATTCAGCTGATAAGCTCGTGTTGCAATGCGCTTAGAACGTCTGCCGCATTAGTCAGCCCCCACTCCCTCCCACACCCTACCAATGCCCCACATGTGCTTGGTTGCAGGGCAGTGAGATTTTAATGTGGCGAGAATCTGGAGATGTTGAAAACAAAATCCCGTGTCTAAAAATGTGGTGCTTAGCAGGAGTTGTGGTTATGGATTGGCAAAAGGTCTAGGTTTTGCTTTGCTATAGTTTGAACTAAGTCCTCATAAATATGCAATGACCTGCCCTTTGAGCTAACACGAAATTATACATCTAAACATAACAGTTTTGCAATGTGATTGTTCGCGATCTGGTTAAGACAAAATTTTTAGCAATATTAGTTGATTATTGTATAAATGTCCTGGCTGCGTTCTTGTATTATACTCTAGTTGTTTGCACCATTCAATTATTTATATATACTTTGAGTAGACAAGTTCTAGCTTGTCATAGATGAAAACAAGCGAAAAGCAAGTGCTAGCTTACAGAGGAATTCTTAAGCAGCTGAAATGTGGTGATGAAATCTGGAACTTCCATCTGTCAGTAAAGGCAATAATTATGCATATGCAGTCTTGATTTAATCTTCTGATAATGCGAGCATGGAATCCCTTGAAAAATACAAGGTAACACAGTATTTAGCCAGCCACAAAAATGTTAAAGTCTGTACTGTTGTTGCAGTATTTGCTACACACCTGATAAATCTGAAACTTGAGGATCAACTGTGAAAAATTCGTTTTTAATGTATGCATGGAGTTCTGCACCTTAAAGTGTTTTGTTTTTCTCTGCCAGAAATCAGGATCACATGTTAACTAAGAGCTGTAAGGATAAAGTGGACTGCATGGTGAGATTTGGAGGTACATGAGATTATTCCTTGTCTTGGAATTTTAGAAGTCCAAACTATTCTAGTTTGTTCATAGGCATATTTATTTTCAAAAATTCTTGAAGTATTTTATATGCACTGAGTCTTTCTCGGATTCTTGCAGATCCTTTCCTATAGGGAACCCTTACTTTCCTGTAATCCCTCAGGAATCTAGTGACTGTAAAGCTTTTTATTAAGCATTAACTTTGAGTTCAGTGTTTGTGGTGGTTTTGGTTTTTTTTTTCCACATATCAAAGCAATCTGCCTACTGTTAATAGGACTTGGTGTCTGAGCGCTACTATCTCACGAGCATGTTTCATCTTTCCAGAATTCAAAAGCTTGTATGGAATATCTAGGGTAAGCATCTATAGTAAAAAATGATACGTCTATATTAAACAAATGCAGAATGGGTTCTTATTTCTGACCAATGGCATGGGCTCAGCTCACCACTCTGAAGCTCTGCTCTCCTACTGCAACCAGAGTGGCTGCATCCAGGCTGATTTTGGGAGCAGCCTGTGGCACGTGTGATCCCCACGGCAATACTAAGCAACATTTGGGACAGGTTAGTTTGCCCTGGTGAAAAGCCAGCCAAGGAGTGCACTAGATGTGAAACGCTATGGGTAATCGCTCTTTTTCTCCTTTTTATTTACTTGCATAATATGGCCACGTAAAGGAATCTAGCAATATTGAGCCTGGTGACTTGTAAGGATGCCATACATAAAAGTTAAATTCTCAAGATGGTATATGAAGATTGTGTGCTAACTGCTTTTATTGAGTGAGCATTTAATTTGTATTAAAATATCCTTAACAAGAATATCAATGCTTCATCGTCACTGGTCTAGTATTTTGGGAGTTTTCAGTTTAAATGTGTGTGGCAGAATTTTAACCTTACCTTGTTTGTGAGCATCATAGGAGTTTGCATTTTCAACTTCTTACTGGAGAGTAATTGACTTCATTGAATAGGTAAAGTCTGCTACTGTTTGTGAAAGAGAACTAGGGGAAGAAAATCCGGTGAAATATCGCGGAGGGAATGACTGAGTCATGGGGCAGAAAGCCACTTCAATGACATGGTGTGTGAGACTACAGTGGGAAGAGATTTGGGTATTTCCTGTGTGCAGGTACTGAGTGTGAAGGTAGTTGAAGCTCAGCCGGTAAGGTTTACTTGCTTTGTCAGCTTTGCTCCCTTTTGGAAAGAATGGCTTTAAGGTATTCTTTTCCGTAGTGGTTGTTTTCCAAAATGCTTGGAAAATAGGAGAAGTAGAAAAATAGTTACTGTTTTGCCTTGCTTTTGTCTCCCCTTACGCTCTTAAACAGCCTGGCAGAAATTTAAGAAGGAAATGAAAAGTGGCAGTGCTGGGTAAAACATGCTACAATATTGCTGTTCGGTCCTCCCAAATACTGCAGGCTAATTGGGATTCCAAATTTACGTCAGTTCCAATCAAATCTCCTTTGCATTTAGATGTAAATTGACTGCAGATCTGCATTTTCTGGGATGTCTGGTTATACTTTTTGACTAGCGTAAATAAACCATCTTTGATTACTGTAGGCTGTCTTGTTTACTTGGGCCTTTGCAGAAGAGTTGCTCAAGTCTCTCAGAACTGGAAGACTTAAAATTTAGACCCTAGATCAGTAAGATCAAATTAGTAAAACTCTAATAGCGAGCCTGGAAAGTTGAACACAGTAATTCGTAGCGTGATCACTTTTTTTTCTTTACTCTACATGCTTGTGTTAGGTGAGGGCAGGACTGCAGTGCCAGTGTGGTATTCACCCCACTCCATTGCTCTCCTGTTGTTGCTGGCGTGCAGAGCTGGATGGAGAAGCCTTTTGGGGATTTGGATTCCAGAGTTAACAGGTTTCTGTGCAACAAAATAGGCATCAAAAGTAGCTGGTATGTGAATATTGCGTCTTTTGCTTTCATAGAGCGCGCCTCTGCTGGAAGCTTTTATTTCTGTGGGGGCAAATGGGGGGGGTAACACAAAGTCTCTGCTTTGGAGTTGGGAGTGAGCTTTTGTTCAGTGGCATTGCAGGGAGTCTGATATTAGAGTTGACATGGAGACTGAGAACGGTTCTCATCTGTAGCTTTTGCTAGCTCCTGAGGCCAATATCAAGATGACTGAAGGTTGGTGATTCCGCGCTCTCCCTGAAGAGAGAAATGTATTAACGACATTGTTTTTTATGTGGCAGTAAAAGTCACGAGTCTACCGTTACCGTGAGACCAAGGGGGGAGAATCTGCACTTTGCCTTTTAAGGAGCACGCTGATGTGGGCTATGTTTCATTTTACCTATGGCTCTTGTCCGTAAAGATTTTCAGGTGTTACCGCTGTGTTGCTTTAATACTCCTCTTTACAGTAACAAGGATCATCTCTTACAGTTCTCCTGGCAGTCAAGGCCTGTGCTTTAATACTGTGTACCGAGTTACGTACCTGGCTGGAGACACTCTTGTTTTAAAGCTATGCATGTAAGTCTTTTGGTAACGCTATTCACCGTGCTGTATTTCTGCCTATGAACATCTTAGTTGTGAACTGCAAAAAATCGGTTTGCGGGGTGTGTGAAGAAGGATGGGGGCGTGGAGTTTATGCTGGGAATTTCCCAGCAACTGACATATGAATTTGTTCTGGTCACCAGCCGTTCAGAATCACTTCTCCAAAAGTTTGCCACTATCATAATTTTGCTGGGACAGTAAGGCTGCATTATGGTAGCTGTAGGTTTTTACTTGCGCTTTTCTACTGTTTTGTTCTTGCTGCTGGCAGTCACTATTAGCCATTGCTTGGGATTGGAATGCAAAGAACATCAGTATCCCTTCGGTGAAAAATGCTGCAGGGACTGTGCCCCTGGTAAGTAATTTTCACTGAATGTTGGTTATACTTGCTTGATGTAATATCTATCAATTAATCACCCACAGGTGGTAGAAAACAGCTTGATGGAAATATCATTCAAATGTAGGAAGTATAACATGGAGAAAAAGCATTTGTCAAGGAGACTTTCGTATCAGTCTAGACTGACAAAGATTATTTCTATAACATAATAAATTTAGGAGTCCTCCTCTTTGAAACAGCTACGTGTTCTTTAGCTTCTTTTGTGTGGCTCAGCTTCCTTAGTGTGTCAGTCTGGTGCGTTTTCATTGTGGGAGTATTAGCTGAGGAAAGATGGTAGCATTTATGGTACTGTCCTTCACCTATCCCGTAAGGAACCTCATAAATCTTTCATAATAATGGAAAAGTTTAAGCAATTAATTCTGTTGTGAAAGATATTTTTTAAGCTTTCTTTTGTAGCTAGGTTTATACTACTTCAAACTTGGTGTTTTTTTTAAGGAGGAAGATATGCTTGATTCATTGACAGATTAGCAAAGTGTAACTTGACACGAAGTGTATTTTGTTCTCTCCTTTCTTAATGTAGGAACTCAGTGAGTCTGAATTCTGGGTTTTGCATGCCTGTGTGTGGCTTTTTCCACAATGTGAATATTTCTGAAGGCAATACAGTATTGAGAAGCACAAATGCAAAACATCAAGCCTCAAATACTGTAATAGTTGGGATTTCATTATAGAAATGACTTGATGGTGATGAATAACAATTAAGAGGTAATATTGCTGTTCAAGAGGCAGTCCCCTTAGCGGAAGGATTTTTTTTTAGTAGTGTCAGTACTGACTGTACTAAAAGAAGGGTACATCTACGTGCCTAGAGGGAGCGTAGATCATGTCTGTAAATGCAGTTGCAATTTAAAATCTTGCATACAGTTTTATGTGCATCTTTCAGAACAGTTACTTTCTCTTTTCATAATTACGTCTACTACACAAAGTGGATATGGTATGAACTGATACAGTAGTATTATCTTCAACGATGCTAATAGGAAGAAATTCAACCTTTAAGACTTGAGGCAGTTTATTGCAGTATTCTCAAAACTATTTGAATCTGAGTGTTTCTGAACTCAGTTTGAAGAAAGGCATACTTGTACGCAGATAAAGATGATTCTATCTATAATGATTTTTCTTCCTCCGTGCACTGAAATAACTCTTACCAGGTTTTTGGCATTGTTAGCAACTCTGCAGCTGCTGGGGAAACATTTCTTCACAGTCTCTTCCTGGTTGTGTAAATGGTAAAACTGTAGAAGTGTATTGCATATATTGTGATCACTAAAAATCCCCTGTATTTTGCCATTGACAGCACTCAATAAAATGCAGAGAAAATTAGAGTGAGCAAGAGACTTGGTGCTCATTGTTCACCTGCAGAATGGGAAAATGGAGAACCCAAATGAAAGAAACAGTCTGTGAGAATAAGGAAGTATTTAAGCTGGGCTGTAAAAACCCTAGCCATTAAAGCTGCCTGTAGTTCCTGCAGCCTGTGCTGTATGGAGAAAAGCTAGCGAGATAGAAAGAGCGTGTCTGACTCCTTTTTCCAAAATCCACTGTTAACTTGCTGTTTCGGTTTGGGCAAGTCGCTTTGATGACCTTGTTCTCCTAGCGCATCCCTGAGCTGCTGTGTGAGTACAGTGCATCGTACAGGTTGGAGTTCGTGGGTGCAAGCGTTCCGAGCTTGTTCCGAAGTGCGGTGTGCGATACACACGTACAGTTTGGAATAGCAACAGATGCCTGCCTTACATCATGTGCTGTGTCTCACTGTGCGTGAAATAGAGCTAGTAACATCTTTGATGGTGTTGGGTGCCAATACAGATGCATATCAAAATACGACCGCATTCTTTCATGCCTAACGGGCTTTCAGAATGCCAGCAGAAAGATACTACAAACATTTATTCTTGACTGCCTCACTATGAATTTTCTGCAAAACTGAGCAGTCCGTTGCCATCGTTTGTACCTCTTGGGGATTACTTTGGGTTGAATTGCATGGTTTATCTCATAAGGGAAGGCAGGAGCTGTCATAAAATATTACGCTGGAGATCAGACCGATTGCTATGCTAAAACTTGCTTTTTTTCCTAACTGATGTTGGCTACAAACTATGATGTCTAAACCATAAGAAAAAGTGGTCTGGAGAAGTGATGTTTGGAATCCACTGGGAGAATCGTTTGGGGCATTGCCTCAAACCTCAGCAAGTCATCAGGCCCCTGCTAGCCCATTTTAGCTGCTCGATCTACAGTGATGCTATGGGTCGAAAGGGATTCTGGCATGTCTAAATCTGCTGAGTGTTTTCAGCCAGAGTTGTAAGTGGAACTGTCACTTTCTGGGCACTCTTTCATTCTCATGCGTGAGAATGAAGAGGGTTTCCTTCTGATAACAATCAGTTCCTCCTTCCATGTGGTCTTTGTTCTAGGTGAAAGAATGAGAAAGCGCTGTACTGCAGAAACGGACACCGACTGTGCCCCGTGTCAAGATGAATACTTTAACAGTGAGCACAACCACAACTTCTGCAAGAGCTGTACAATCTGCAACACTAGTAAGTCAGCTGTATAGTGGACATTTTTTGATACAAATCTGGGAGGCAATCAGTCTTTATATGTTTTCTTATCTTTGCATGCTTCTCAAAGGCTCGTGTCATAAAGCCTGTCACTTGAGGCGACCAAGTCCAAAGACTAGGTTATCGTTTCAATAGCTGATGCCTCCTGGTTGGTACTGATGGTGGAGCCTTCAAAGGGAAGCAGGCTTGTACTGCCTGAAAACTGGCGTCTTCAGAACTGTTAATAAACACTGTTCTCTGCAGTTGTTTCTACACACAACAGATAGGCACTGAGTGATTAATTTTTTTCTTTCCTAATTTCTTTCTTGTTGTTCATCTATTTGCCCTCTGTTGTTGCTAGGGAAGGGAAGTGTGGAAGTGAAGAAGTGTGAGAAGACCTCTGACAGAACTTGCATGTGTGTTGCAGGTTACATGCCAGATGTTAGATATACACTGGGAAGCGGTAAGTTAGCGGTGTGTCAGGCTCTCCAAACTCTTGCCTCCACTTCAGATGAGATGCTTGTTATTTCTAGTGTAAAAGCTGTTGTCATTTGTCTCATTGGTATCTCCACACAAGTCTTATAGCAGGGTAGTGGTGCAAACTGTTGCTCTGTGATTCCTGAGCTATCAGAAATCTTGATGCTCTCCCAGTTAACAGCCATAATTGGCCAGTAGAGAAAACAGGGAACCTTGCCAGCTGCAGATGAAAATGAACCACTGAGCATGTTGTGTTACTTCTGACCCAATGACTATGGTTTTTGGAGGCTATGTGGGTTTCTTTGGGTCTGTTCTATAAGCTAGACTACTAGGATAAGCTATTAGTGTAATTACTGTGTAGCTGCCATACAGTTATATTGCTAATTGAACTCAAATTCTGCCTCTTTCTTTCTTCCCAGTATGCTCACCATGTCCTGAAGGGTCTTATTCCATAGGGAGAAATGAAAACTGTCGGCCTTGGACCAAGTATGTATCACTGATCTAAACACGTTGAGAGCAACATTTTTGTTTACTTCTGTAGCAGCTGATGCCCAGATCATGGGGTGTAGAGTAAACCTGCAGTAGGTGCAGGGGAACCATGTTCCTCGTGACTCTCGGGAGCCTTGAGCAGTCTGTGTACTGATTTGAAGCATCTGTGTGCCTTCCGCCTTTTCTCTCTTGACCTATGGCAACAGCAGTATTCTGAGACTTTTTTTAAAGGTCTGGATGTTTTGTTTCTGTAGCAAAAGGTTGCCTTGCCAAGTGCAGCTGTGCTTCAAGGCTGTTACATGTACAGATGCTGAGAAAAACAGAATGTCATTTTTTTTCCCAGTAATAACTTCAATTAGCTTAATTGTTCTTCACTATCTGTAGAATCTAGGAAAGGTGAAGCCAGAGTTTGTATTGATAAAACAAGGACTATAATGTTCACTCACTTGTTCTGTGGAGATCACTTATGAAGTCATTACTGCAACTGTTTGAAAAGTACACTAATTTATTTTACATCTCTAGCTGCAGCATGCTTGGGAAAAGTACTCTTCGACCAGGGACAAAAACGTATGATGCTGTTTGCAGCAGCCATGTCACACAGCCAGCTACCTCTCAGAGCACAACACCTGCTTTGAATGTTTCCACCGCCGACCGCAGGAATAACGTGTCGACTGCAAGCTTCTCACCGTCCAGACCCAGTGTGATTCCTTTCATTTGCCCGAATGGGAACAGCCGCACGGAGACTAACTGGGGTAAGAACAGGGAATGACCACGTCTAGTCTCACTATTACCAAAGCTGGTCAGTAATTCTCACCTGAAACTGAATTCTTGGGAAATGAAATCACACTCTTTCACAGACGCTCTGTCTGTATTTTACACAGTCTTTCAGTGAGATGCGCAGGATTCCAGATTTCTTGCTATTCTGCTTGGCAGCTGGGACTTCTAGGCTTTGTGGTTCAGGGCTGCTTCTGGAGGTCTAGGTTCCTTCTTTTGAAGCTGGAAAGCTGCGGAAACTCCAGCTAGAATCAGGAATCTCTTTTTAGTGTATTCTTCTTTTGTTTTTTTTCCAGGGTCTCTATCACTTATCCTTATTTGTTTGATATTGCTCATGGTGAGTGGAATGTCCATCCTCCTGTTGATTATCCAAGCAGCCAAAAAAGAGACTAAGAGGAGGCCTTGTAGAAACAACCAGAAGGGTGAGTTCCTTTTTATGGTGAAAAATGTATAGGAAGGGGAATAACCAGGGCCCCCTACTTGAACTTTGATAATTTGTTTCAGTCATAGTGAAGCCTACCTAAGCAGTGCAGTGTAATCTGTAGTTAATACCAGTGGTTGATCCTCTCTATTTAGTTGTGATGCACACTGGAGGTCATAGTGTCTCAAGTTTGCATTCTTGAGAGCCCAGAATCCTCTGATTGTTGGCACACAAAAGGATTCTCTCTGTCTCTGATTTTAACTTCTTCTAGCTCTTCCCCCCCTTAGTCCTTGCAAAAATGATGTAATAATTTTGTGCAGGGTATTCCATTCACTACAGAGAGGATCTGGAATCCACAGTCTTTTAAAAGACAACATTGTGAACTTTTTTGCCTGCATAGAAGTGAACTGTCTTCAAATGTCTCCTGCAAACACAGGAAAGGTTTGGCAGCCTGGCTCTTGAGGCAGGTCACAGCTGCCTTGTGTTCCCTTCATAGAGCAAACGTAAAGTGTATTTTCACTGTTACCCACACTTGATGTTTTCTAGAACTGTCTGGAAAGACAAGGACTGATCCAAATGTCATTCGTAGGTGCCTAGTCATCCATGAAACTAGAAAAGTCTCTGGCTTCCCTTTTCCTGATCCTTCTACTCTGTACAGCATTTTTTGTTTTATCTGTCTTTCAGAAGGAAGGAGCTGTCGAATTCCTGTCCAGGAAGAACAAATTGACTCCAATTCTAGTCTCATCAAAAACTGACTCCACATTTCGTTACCATTTCCTGCATTTCTGAGCCGATCAATTGTAACAAGTAATGTGGCAGAGCTTTCTGTGGCTGCATGTGTGGGTGTGTGTAACTGTTGAATTGCACTTCAGTTCCTTTGGGTCTCATTGAGTGGCCCCCTCGGGATTAGGACCCATGGGAGTAGCTGTTCTTGGTGGAATCATGTCATTCTTTCTCTTGGGCAGAGCCTGTGCACAGCATCCCTGTTGCCAGGACTGAGTTGATATAGTCCTCTCTGCATTTCTGGCCAATTCTGTTTGTAGTGATTGTCTTTGGGCTGAAGAAAGTGTTTATGAAGCTGCAAGAGCTAATCATTGAGCAGACAGAAAAACAGGGCTATCAAAAGACCTGCTTTATGACTGAGTTTGTGTCTTGTCTTACAATTCTGAGATGCTAAGCAGAGCCTGTCTCTTTTTTTTCTCAGTGCACGTGTCTCCAGTGTTTCAGTCTAGTCTCCAAATGAACTCTCCTCACTTTAGGTGGAGAATCTCCCCTGATGAACCTAGCCAGCTTCCTTTGTGCTTCCATTTTTTTCAAGTTATTTCTTCTTGGTCAAGTGGAGTGGTGTATGTCAGCTGTGCCTCCAGAGACAGTTGCCATTGCTTGTAACTCTCATGCTGGCTGTGCACCAGAATAGCTCCAGAATTCTGGTGCTAGCTGTTAAGTGACTGTTAATAGATGGCTATTCAATGTCACTTCTCTCTGTTCTGCATTTCTTCAAATATACTCATTGAGAAAATGTGATGTTAACATATTGAGCAATATCCCTGTTGTCAGACCAACAAATGGAATTACTCGTGATCACCAGGTAGCTCCAGATCTCCAAGTGTCTGGAAATTTCCATGGAGATCTTCACATGTGTGGAAAGTAGAATATATGGATTACCAGAAGGCAAAGGGAACGGTAATTTCCGAATAGAACATTATTAGTGGAAACTGTAGTTCAAAAGAAGGAGAATGGCAGAGTACCACTTGTGTTGTCTATCAGCCCTGTGCAACCGACGTGCTGTGTGCTTCCTCTTGGTGGACATCCTGTTGTGCTGAATACCCTGGTGTGTCAATCGTCAGCAAGGCTGCTTCGGTCAAGCTTGGACATCCCCACAGTATAACTGTTTAGCTTAAACTGCTTTTGTGGGACTTGATTGCTTGCTGTGGGTGTACGGAGAAACCCGCAAGCAAGTTTGGTTCCAGGCAGTGCTCTGGATTTGGGGGAAATCTGTTCACGCCTTAGGTTTAGGAGCAATGTGTGTGGACATTTAGAGTTTTTCTGCTGATGAATGATGGTTTAGAAAAGAGTAACTCCTTACATGTTCTCTGTTGACAAGAGGCGAGATGTGAACTCTCCACACATTGCTGACTCTCTGGGACTTCAAGGGTTGCGTTTTAGCAAAGATCTGCAAAGATTGTGTAACAGTGGGTAGATGCGTAAACTATGCTCTGACCATTCATCTGGGTGATCACATTGTGCATGCTGTCAATGGAACCTGCATTCAGAACTGAAGAAGTGTTCTTGGTTTAGTCTCTGTGCAGTTAAAATACCTGTTTGTTTGCCTGTACGGTGTGTGAAATGAATTTTACTTCTGTAACATTTTACTACAAGTTAATCAGTCTGTAGTTTTGGGAAGCATTCAGATTTTAGGTAGCAAGTTCAAAATCTGAAGTGTCTGAGAGAAACCTGAAGTGTTAGTATCGATAGCTTTTGATGTGATTTAAGTACCTCAGTGTAAAAGTTAAAGAAGTAAACTTGGAAGTTACGTAATTCAGAAGTGTTTTTCACTTCAAATGCAACTCCTCAGTAGATAAGTCATTAGAGATAGGTATTTTATGTGCACAGTACCAAAGCATATGCCAAAATATGCAGCAGGAAATGTATTTGAGGATACAACTGGTGTCTAGAAACATGTTTTTAAACATATGTTTTCTTATATGTTATACATATGGTGTACTTAGCAGTGATTTCCTATGTTGAAGTGCATATACAATGTATATAAACATTTGTATTATATACAAAGTGTTGTAGTGACTTCTTGAAATAAATTGCGGTAGCAGCTAGATGTGTGTGTGTGATTGGAGAGTACAAAAGAGGAAAGTCATTCCAGTGTGTGTAATTTTTACAGAAAGCGGGATCACCGAATGGTCAGTCCTATGGCTTAGCAGGCTTGGACTTCACATGCTACCTTGTGCCTGGGTTTCTGTGCGACTTGGGAAAGCTGTGTGTTGCTTTTCTCTGTAAATCTGGCCTGGCAGCAGTTCTGACCTCAGAGTTGCTGGTACATTCAAGATGAGAAGGCTCAGCTCCTTCAAAAACATAGACCCCCTGTTGTGGAGGTGGAGGTCTTTGGAAGTGTGCTGTGGCCTAAATGCTGTCGTCTTGCAGGGAATTGGATGGCAGAGTGCAGTGGATAAATCTGAGAAATGCATTCCAGCGAACACCCAACAAATTCTCAGAAACGATGCTTATCAAGCTGTAGGCTGCGCTTCAGAGACAGCAGAGCAAGTACCATGTTTCCGTGTAACTGAGCAAGGTGCAGATAACTAATGAGCTATCTGAGGTTGTGGGTTATATGATGAGAACGCAGCCCACAAGAACAGATGAGCCACTGGCTGGACAGAAGTGCTGCCGTGGCAGCAGAGCTCCTCTGTGGTGCGGGCTCATCAGCTGTTTCCACGAATCTGACTTGTTTCTGTCCTCTGGTTCAGTGCGCAGGAAGATGCCCGAGTGCACTGTGTTCTTGTGCCTTCCTGCAGCCTCCTGATCAGCAGATTCCTTGCAGCCTTGGGCTTGGGTTTCCTCTGGCTGAAGAAGTAACTGGTTACTGGCCCTGGAATTGCACAGCAGAGGTAGGGTAGCTGAGGACAAATTGCATTTTCTCATCAGCATTTGGAACACTGAAGACAGACAATTTGGCATGCTGCGTGGCTGAAGGCCTCCAATAGCAAGCCCTCGCAGGCTCTAAGTGCTGGCTTTTGTGCTAATGTGCACCTGTGAGCCAGGCTGTGCTGCTGTGGAACTGTATCCAATCGTTGTGCCAAGGCGGATAATCCTATGAGAAGAGTTAAACCGTAACATTTCATATGATTAAACGCATTTGTGATTTGATTTTTTTGAGGATTTGGGTGTTGGTAAACTGCTGGTTTAGATAAACTAATGTAGATACTTCACTCTAAATAAAGGAATAACATTTTTTTTTTAATTGCCATGTTCAGCCTTGTCACTTTTCTGTGAAAAATTTGCTTGGATTTTTTGTTCCAGTCCTCCCTAAAATGGCAAAGTAGTTAAAAATAGGCAGAGGATCTTGAACAAATTGGTGTCGCCTTCTGCCCACACTTATCTTCGTAAGTGCCAGAAATGAAACTTTCCCTTCTCAAAAATATGAGCCTGTGTCACAAAGTAAGTTACTGTTTTTCAACCATTCAGATTTCCCCCGTTTCAGGCACTTGAGAGAGACACAGCCTAAGTTGTGCAGCTTCATCTAACCTGATAAAGATAGAGTTGTGCTGGAAATTTTTTCCAGTGTGATGCAGTAAGCTGAGGTGTCAGTTTTTGTTTTATTCTACAAACCAGTGCTAACGCTGGTCTGAGTGAGCTGTATTGGCAGTTAGAGCACTTGGTAAACCTATATGATTTGTAAATCAAATGCGTCTTGGTTGCCATAGAGCCCGGATTCAGGAAGTCACTTAAGCACGTGCAAAACTGTCTGCATGAATGTCGTCACTAAAATGTGGCCTCTTGACTGTTTTAAAAGAACCAAGTGTAAAACTGACTGATTACTATAATTTTGTGTTTCTGAGTGAGAATAACACCATTTTTTCATGAATAATTTAATTTCTTTCCAACTGTGCTAGCCACAAGTTGTAGACCACATGGCCTGCCCCTTATGTTGTTTTTAATTAGCTACAGACAGAGGTTAGGTCAGATGGCTACAAAAAAAGCAGGAGAAAAACCTGCAAACAAAAAAACAACCCCACTTGTCTTCGGTATTTCTGTCTAAAATCCTTTTTCTCACATGTGAGGCTATCACATACAGCTGCTTGGAGTTTTAACAAGGCTATTTGTTTGAAGTGGAGGTTTGTTTTGCTAGTTGCCTTGCTGCAGTCAGTTTTGGAGAAGCATTAGGAGACGAACAAGAACAGATGGTGTTTGAGAGCCGTATTGGAAAAAATTTGTATAAATGAACTGGATTTTGCAGTTCTTAAACACTCCTTTCAGACTGCAGATTTGGGAGTTAACATGTATTTCATGTTTCAGTAGTTATTATAATTAAAAAAAAAAAGCCACAAGTCCATAAGTTTATGCTTTTTATGTTCACTTCCTTCCTTCTTTGTCTCTTTTTTTGGTTTTCCACTACAAATATATGACACGTTTCTGCTGCTGTGGCTACCCCAGATCCTTTGTCTCCTGCATTTTTTCTGCACATTCTCCTGTGACTTAGACGTGCATCAGTGACTCAGGTTTGCCATGAGAGATTTGAGAAAGGTCACATCCGCTGATATGTGCCGTGCCAGGTGCTAAGCTGGAAAGGAAATACACGGCTTGGTAACGTCAGGGACTTGGGTTTTTTGCCTCTGTCTGGTTTGGTTTCCCTCTCTGAAATGTCAGTTGTGTTCGCACCCGGCCCCTGCTCCGCAGGGATTGTCTGCAAGGAGTTGCTGCTGCTGGGGGCCAGGCTGGGCAGACAGCCCGGAGAGGTGGCTGCGGGACTCGCTCCGCAGGCTGCGGCATTGCTCTGCAGAGTGTGTGCTGCAGGGTCCTCAGTGCTGCTCGAGGGAGGCATCCAGGGGTCTTTGCAAAGCCCTGACTTTTTCAGGGAGAGAACTTAACTTGCCTCAGGAGTGCATGCCTGGTACTACATGGATCACACATGTCTGCCACGTTGTATGAGTCATGTGGGCCCAGCCTTACCTGTGACAGGTTGCAGGGCAGTCATTCTCCTTGTGCCAAAGGAGGGCAGGCATTAGACAGGCACTGCAAGTACCCCAAGACCTGGAAACCCCCAGGGCAGCAAGTCCTAGTCCCTGCAAAATCTCTAGGCTGGCCTAAAGGTCAGCAGAGCTGAAAGGAACACAACAATTTTGTCTTCTGGTTTCAGGCTGCAGAAAAATTATTTGTTCTTAAGCTGTTTTTTTTTTTTTACCCCAGTCACAGGACTATGTGAGCTATCACGACTCGTGTGGCATCCTGGGGAGTCGATGTCCCTGTGCCCGCTCTGGCGCCAGCCGCACCGTGATGTGCTTGCTGCGGTGCTGACCTGCACCCCCAGCATTGGCTGTTCCTCTACGCTTTCTGCAGCCTGGCTGATCTGCTGTTCTGCTGCAGGTTCCCTGGCGTGGCAAGTCACTTCACCTTGTGTGAGTAACATCTCCTATAGGTGTTGCGACATAGCAAAAGGCTCTTTAAGTAAAGACTGACTGACAGTTGTTTCCCAAGAGCACAGAGAAGTACAACAGAACGTGTATCCTGTAACTAGCAATGAAGATTTTTATGGTGGGATGAAAACAATTTACGAGGTGGAGCTTACAAGGTAATTCATACATTGTCTATACAGTGTATAAATCATATAGACTTGAAGTCTAACAAATATCCTTAGTCATTCAGAAATTACGTAGATTTCGTGTGAACAACCTCTAAGTTGTAGGAGAACTGTATGGCTTCTTTGGTCACCCATTATGAGTTGTCAGCAAAATCTCAATGTCGGGAAGCCAGATGCTCTCCCTGGTAACAGTGCTGTCTCACTGATGACGTTAAGTCCAAGGAGTGTCAGTAAAGCCACTGGACTTGCAAAAACTAATTACGTGTTTGAGAAGTGGTTATGCTCTTATTTTAGTTTTCTTTTTTTTGTTCTTTCCAAAAGGTTAGTAATTTGAGCAATTCAGCAAACTGGTGGCTCCGGTGGCCCCAAGCAAAAAGGAAACTGCAAAATGATGCTTCTGGCGATGTGTATAATGTTCAGCTCATGGCTGGATATCGTTAAGGTGGGCAAAAGTTGAAATCACAGCCAGTTTCTGTAAATAATTTTAGGAATGTGTGCCGTGAAGACAGAGGTGCAAGTTGCTACGTCAGTGGTTGGAAGAATCCACTGGTTCTTCCTTCAGTGTCATCCCTGAGCACTCTGTTTAGCATTACGTGTTCAGGTCATGGTAGCACAGAGGAGGGAGAAGGGATTAGGAAGTCTGTAACATCTTTTCTTCTGTTTTGTCACTGTGTGTTTCAGCCTTAACCTGCCCTGAGCCTATGTATGTGTATGGGCAGGTGCAGCTGGAGGAGAGTCCTTTCTTCCGTGGAGGTTGGGGCAGGGAGTGAGCCACTGCACTTGGGATCTTTTACCACCTGTGTTTGTGTGCTTCGCTTCCTTCGCTGAAGGAAGGAGAAGCAATCTGTCTTCCCTAGGTCTCCTGACATAGTGAGGCCCCACACTCAGAACCCAGATTCATTGCTTGGAGATGGTCATAAAAGATTGACCTCTTCATCCAAGACTGAGGGACTAGAGCCTGACACGCAAGAGACGCTTCGGTTCAGACTCCAGCACGAGCCCTTGCAGAGTCTCTCTCCAAAGGGACAGTAGCAGCGGCATTTGGATGCTCCTTTATGGTGGCAATGGGGAACTCTGAACCCTGAGGTGTTTCTGAACATCTCAGCCCCTAGCTTCTCTTTGCCGGTCTGAGACCAGGCTATGTCTTCCTAGAGAAGACATTGCATGATAAACATGCCCAGACAACCCCAAAGACCACATTGCTTCCAATGGCTTTTTAAGCCTTGGGATTGTAATTTTGAGCGCAGGTCACATGGATTGAAAGAAACTCTGCAGGCTGCAAAACCTCTACTTGTGTGTGAACAGAAAGGCTGTAAGGATTCCTAATTTCTGAAAAGTCTCAGTCAAATATTGTCTGGTTAATCCTGTAGCTGCTGCTGAATAAACCTACCAAACAGTGAGGTAGTGGGGAGTGAGGAGTGACTACTGCCCACTGATGAGTGAAACAGGCATTTATTCTATCAGTAGGTGCAGAGAGAGCTGGAAACCCTGCCGGATCAGGCAGCAGCGTGGAACCTAGCAGCAGTGGCGTACATCACGTACAGGACTGAGCAAGAAAGGGATTAACCGAGGAAATGTCACTACCTTACATCAGAGACAGGTAAGGTTAGCTTTAGAAAAGCCCCAAAGATTCTAAAGCCAGATAGCCAAGTTGTCTCTGAAAGGTCACTGCTGACTCTAGAGATTTAGACTTGGCGTGTGCAGCTGTTGTCTGTGATCTGACTGTAAATGTTCCATCACCTGGCAGTATCTGCGCGCGACTGTAATGCTTGAACAAGAATGAAAACATGTAGAGAGCAATTCAGAAAAAAACAATGTTCAAAAAAGATAGAGGGAAGTAAGTTATTAGTTCCTATTCTGATAAACACAAGGTATCAGATATCACGTGTGCCAGCTGCCTGCCTGCAGGCTCAGGGTTCCCTTGTGTACCACCTGCCAGTTTTCTCGGTAGGACCTTTGGAGGTGCCTTCTCTACTGCTGTGTTTACGACACTGTCTGATCAATGTTCATATTTGGTATTTAGGCAGTGCTAGTGATTGGTGTCCATCTCTGAGCTTCAGGGGAATGGCCAGTTCCTCCATCTGGAACCGCTACGCTGTGCTTGTCCTTTCTGACCTATTGCTACCACTGTACTTCTAAAGATGAAGAAAGTAAGGCATCAACAGACTAAGTGTGGTGCCTGACTTAAGAGACCTGGGCCTCTGCCACAGAAGTCTTTTGGCTAGTTACAAAATTACCCGTCCCAGCTGTTGCTGGAAGTAACAGATCTTCCTGTTACTTGTTCAGCAGCGTTAGTTATCAGTGACTGGTGTGCCACATATTCCGGCGTGTGGCCTTGAGGTCTAACTTCCAGAAAATGAGGCTAAATGACTCTCAGCTCCTCGGGACCCCAGCTTTGTCATCAGAGTGGCTGTTGGGGTTCTGGCAGGGTTTGTCTCTTCCATGTCAATATGGACGGTGGGACCCCATCCAGGGTACAAGTAACAGAGCAACGCCTCAGGGAGTTTCTGGGCAGCCTGAGCTGCACCCCTGGGCAGGTCTCTCAGCAACACACTGAGCTGACCCCATCTCTTCCTATTCCCGAGTTACATTTTTCTCTGCACACCGCGTGAATAGATGATTTGTCAGGGTTACTCCTAAAGACCATTTGTGACATCCCACAGTTGCTATCAGTGTTGCCAGCTACGGTAAGAAGGTTTGCAGCCCTTTTATGTTTGTAGGGAGCCTACACGCTATCTTTTAATGAAACTGGAAGCACCTGACCTCAAAGGTGGGTGCTGCTGGGACAATGAAAAAATCTTGATTTCAAGAAATTTGGCTTTCCTCTGTGGGTCTTTTGTTCTTGCTTTCTTCATGCAGGTGAGACGGAGTACCTCTTTTATAGACTCTGAGAAAGTCTTGCAGAGCCAGGGAAAGTGTTGGGCCATATGGGAAGGTGTGTCCCCTCCTGTCCACAATCTCTATGGATGCACTGGCTCTAAACTTCTAAAAGTTGCTGGTGCCACATTTCCCCACTGTACCAGCCTGTGCTGGGGAAGGGGCAAAGGGTAGGAGAAGGTGGAACTGAGAGTTTGGCTAGCACGCTGTTCACAAGAGCAATAACAGCACTTGTTGTCAGGGCAGATGTGGGCTGCTCTGCCCCTAGGAATTCTGGCTGCATCCACAGTAAGGTGGAGGGGCTTGCTGTGCTCTGGATATTCCTTGCCCTGTTATGTGAGGATTATTTTCAAATGGTATTGCAGCCAGTATGCCCTGGGGTGAATCCTAACATCACCATAGCAAGGATTTTGAAACGAGTTCCCCTTATTATTAGCTTATTCTTATAGGAGCCAGAGACAATAAAAATATCCTCAGACTTGGTCGGGACTTGTGTGCAGTTCAGAAATGGTCATAACTGGTCTGCAGAGTATATCACTGCAGCGTGCAAGTGCTTTGGCTGATGACTTGTCTTCATCGTAAGTCTCTGCAGAGTTCTGAAGAGAGTGGGACAGTTTTGGATGCTCCTGAGTGCACCGTGCTCTCTGTGCGAGGCCAGCACCTTGACCAGTCCCTCTAAACCTTCCCTGTGTTGCCCAGGCGTTGTGGTTATGCTGTTTGGAAGAGCTGGTGAAAGGAATCCAGACTTGGGGGACTGAGCCCGAGAATGGGGATGCCCAGGGCTCTCTGTGGCCACCTGGGCAGCAGCTGCAGCAGGCAGCATGTCCCGGTTTCCAGTGCAGCGTGAGTGGTACAGGCTGTGAGAAGCGTGAGGAGCAGTACTGTATGGGGAGAGGAGGGCATCTCCTGTGTGGCAGAAGTACAAAGTAGGAGGCTTGTAGTTTCTGAAACAGAGCAGTTGGCCTTCTAGAGGCAATATGTCGGAAAAACTTGACAGCACAGATCTGTGACTTCTGCCTGCTTGCAGCTAGTTTGGATGTCCTCTTTTGATAGTAAGATTTCACCTAGTACATTTAAGCATACAAGCAGCTTTGCACATGCATTTTTAAAACTAGAAGGGTCAATTGCATATCAAACCTATCTGGTTGTTTCCAGCCCAAGACAGGAACACAGGGAGATCCCTGAGTAGACCAAAGACTAAGTGAAGATGTGTTGACTGACCTACTCTTTGAGATCCATAGGAGAATCTTAAGGAAGAAAGTGTTGAATGCACTGAGGAAGAGTGATGGTGTCTGTGTGTAAAGTTTATTGAGTCTTTATTGGCTGTGCATTAAACTGAGGAATTAACAGGGCAAGTGTCTAATACTGTAGGCATGGCATTTTCTAGAGGCACTCATCTCTCTGTGCAGGTCTGACTCTCCCTTGCCTTGACCTATTTATCATCACATGCGGTGTGGGAAAGAATCCGTTAAAAACTGTGTCTGCATCAGATTTCATCTGTTAGTTGAGAATGAGGTTGGATTTTCAATACCATCTTCGCTGTGCACACATAAAAGCAACCACAAGCTACAAGGATAGATGCGAACCCAAGAGTACAGTGGAAATCAAAGGGGAAGGGGGGAAAGCAAGCAAGCTGTCTACGCATAAACCAGACATGGACATTTGCATATGCGTTTGTATAAGGCAAGACATTATGGAATTGAAACCCAGCAGCAGGTGATGATTACAGGCAACATGTCTGTGCCTATGTACAATTTTGCTGAGCAGCTGTCTGTTGTTACCTAAATCCCAGGGGTCTGGGATTCAGAGAAGCTGTACGTGTCTCTAGAGAGCCCATTGCAGCCATTTTCAGGTTTGGTGCCAGGGCTGATCTTGCAGCCTGTGAGGAAGACAGTATTCTTTCTCTTGGTTTCATGGTATCCATATGGAGTTATATGGCCTCTGACAAATAATTCAAGAGTCTCCTGATGAAGGGTGAAGAAGTTGGAAATAGTTAACAGAATCAGAAAATCTGAGTGGATGGATGGACTTAATATATGTTGCGGTCTGATAGTTAAATCCTTGGACATTTCTAAATTCATTAGGAACTCTGAAGTCAGAATGAAATAGTCTGAGGGTGCTGAGGTTTACACACTAATTTAAGTTTGCATTAGTTTTCAATTGTATATCGACTTGCGAAATCCTTTGAAAGTCTAATTACATGATGCTACATCTTGCTCCTAACCTGCAGCTCTCTTAATGGAGTCATTGGTGCGTGGTTGCTTAGCCCTGCTGTTTTAAGAATTTGATGACGTAAGATAGAATCTTTTGCCCGCCCCTAAAGAAACAGGAAGAGTGCAGCCACAAAAAGTACAGTGCCTTCCCACAGTGTCAGAGGAGAGAGCACTTCTGCAGGGAAGTTCTGATACAAGCCCACTCTAGTGTGCTTTTGGGTTGTATAGCTCAAGACATGACTGAACAGCCAAGCGAAGCCAGGCACCTCAGGATTCAAGCTTGCTTGCTGCTGGTGGTCTGCCTATGGCCATGGACACAGCAAACTCTGGCAACACCGTGCCAGGATGGTGAACTGAGAATAATAGGTAAAGGCGAAAAGAAATGCTGCCCCAAGTGCATCTCAAAGACCGGTAAGGAGTTATGTGCCTGTCTTCTTTCTGTTTGTCAATATTGTTTTATGTCAGCCAGGGTAATCAGGTGTGGGGAACAGGCAGGTGTGTGTGTGTTTATGTAAATGTGTCTTGAGTAACCGTATATGCAAAACAAAATGGCAAGGACTTCCCTCCTGGCCCCTGAATTCATAATGCCCCTGAGCTGTGAACTTTGGAGTGGACTCATGTTTCAGTTTATGTGCTTGTGTGTGTTATTCTGTAGTAGGAAAGAGAAAGCGAAGTTTCTGCAGTGGGAAAGAGAAAGCGAAGTTCCTGTGGGTTGGTCTTGCTCACAAGGAAAGCAGGTGTTCACTTAACACTGATTCACAAAACATGGTTTCAAAGTTTGTCTGTGCCATTCAGACTTCAGCGGGGATACAGGGAGTGATGCTCTCTGTAAGGCTGTTCTTTGCAATTGGTGGTCCTAAAGGGTGGGAAGCATCCCGCTTCAGTCCCTCCATTCCACTGACCTGGGCTTGTCCCAGAAGTAAATGCAGAGACAAGGTCTCGAGAGATGATTGGTTTCAACAGCCTGTTCTAACCTGTAACCTTGCCTGATCTTGGGATGGTGGTGAGATGGTAATGAATTCTCACTTCCCTGTGATTTTAACTCAAATTAAGGCCCTAAAGGTGGCACAGGCTAGCAGCAGGATTTAGTGGGCAACATTGCTGTGCCTGTTAGGCTGAGGGACAGAACAGGTGATTCTAATAGTCTCTTTCATGGTCCCAGGAGCAATCATACAATTCTTCCTAATTTAGTGCTGTCCATAACACCTTCCTTTTCAGTTTGTCCTGAAACAGGGTTGCTGGAAGCCTTGTGTAGCTAGGATGCGAGTGCTGTTGTGCCGCAGGTTAGCAACAGGTTAGCTGAGAAGTTACATCTTTTGTTGGTGCCTGGGTAGGAGTCAGCCTCCCACCTATTAGTAACTTCAATATATCAGCCTCAACCAACAACAAGGGCACAGAGTTCCCTGTGGAAGGAGCGCATGGTCACATGGGATTTGCAGGAATGAGCAATAAATAGGTGAAAAGCCATAGAGTCCTCATTAGTGTGGAGACCCCAGGGTATTTCCCTTCCCACTGAGATAAAGTAACTCAGCAGGAGGTAGGAGAGTCACTGCTTGGTGGGATCAGCTCCAGAATCGCACACTAGTAATACACAGAAAGAAGCATCCCCACGCTATTTCCTTTGTGCTGCCAGACATCATGAAGTTTTGAAGGCCAGTAAGAGGAGGCCAGTGGGCAGAGGAAGATGTGGGCAGTTCACTGGTGGCCCTGTACATTCCATCACCAGCCTCAGGAAATAATCTTTGGTTGATCTTTGCTACTCGCTCTGGGTTTCTAAGCACGCTATTGAACTAGCCAGCATTTCACTCTGTATTTTTTTTGCTTTAAGGTTATACAGCTTCCTGGTTGAACAGCACTTTTCCTCTAACTGGTCTCCAACTGCCTGAAGGACTGCTTGATACTGTTTTCTGATGGGATCAGTATATATGCTCAATCCTTT
>Ga0181612_164046_pt1 | contig 30486 bp, 16 predicted proteins | sample HoacroProtozoa21_FD_119630 | JGI IMG/M metagenome (GOLD analysis project Ga0181612, IMG submission 119630) | Hoatzin crop microbial communities from Cojedes, Venezuel. Combined Assembly of Gp0051906, Gp0051904, Gp0051908 | reverse complement strand
TATCTGAAGGGTGGGTGTCAGGAGGATGGGGCCAAGCTCTTTTCAGTGGTGCCCAGTGACAGGACAAGGGGCAACGGGCACAAACTGAAGCATAGGAAGTTCCGTCTGAACATGAAGAAGAACTTCTTCCCTCTGAGGGTGACAGAGCACTGAAACAGGCTGCCTAGGGAGGCTGTGGATTCTCCTTCTCTGGAGATATTCAAGACCCGCCTGGACGAGGTCCTGTGCAACCTGCTCTAGGTGACCCTGCTTCGGCAGGGCGGTTGGACTAGATGACCCACAGAGGTCCCTTCCAATGCTTAACATTCTGTGATTCTGTGAAATTTGAAGGAGCACATTGCAATCATCCTCTGTTAGGAGTTAAGTGGGGTTTTGGAAAGTGATTAACATCTGCAGACAAGAAAGGGTGGCAGAAGACATTCCTCCCCCACCATGCCTACTGTCTGGTCTATTCTGTGTCCTTTCGACAAATTCTCCTATCTCTTCATATATACCCTGTAATGTGATTTTTTGCCTTCAAAATTGTTCTAAGTAAAGATTGTTGTTCTCTATACCATGGTCCACAGGAGAGATCAGGTAGTCTGTATGGTGGTGGTTGTCCTTCAGGGGGTGTTGTTGATCCCAGGCAGGTTCTGGAGCTCTGTGAAGGGCAGTGCTATAGGAGGTGCAAGTCTGTCATGCTAGCAGAAAAGTATCATCTCTTTCATTCTCAACCATCGATACCACCACCCCTGGACATCCTCACATTGAACACTGTTTTTATATGCTATCTTGTATAGCCAGCTTCCTTTATTTAAACAAATTGGGGATGGAGGGAGTGTGAGTAGTATAGTTTTGCCAGGTACGCTGAAAGATAAATGTCATTGTACTGCACCCATGAGCTACTAAGAGAGTTGATAAAGAAGAGATAGTAGTACTTGAGATTGAGGTGAATTGCCTTGGTGATCAGGTCAAGAGGTGTTGAGTTTAGATGTTCCTGCCCTTTTATTCCACCACAAATTCTCAGTTTCTCAGCTTGACTGGACACTGCATGGTAAAATAATGCAAGTGATTTGCAGACCTGAGGGGAGAGAATATAAACTGCAAATAACAATTTTCAGGAAGCTCTTCTGTTTAGATTTTGAATTCATGTTAACGCTGCAGGGTAAAATGTCTAAACTGTACTAGTTCCAAGTTTCTGAAAGTTCCCTTGTGAAAGAAAGGAGAAAGGAAGATTATTGAAAGTCTCAAAGTTTGTTACATGGCTTAAACCAATAACTGTGGTGATTTGGTATTTATAACGAAGAAACTCAAAATGCATGCACTCAGCTTTTCTTGTCTGCAAGTAAACCTTTCTTAAAGCTCTTATGAATTGTTTGCCTTTACTAGTAAGATTTTGTTTCCATCAGAAAAAAAAAAAAGGTCTGGGTTTCAGTGCAGGAAATGGATATCTTGAGTTATATAATGTTAACCCTACTTCTAAATCTGTCACGTTGCAAGAGCTTTTAGTTGTGAAGAGTAGCTGCTTTAGCTTTTTGTTTTTGTTTTGTTCTTTTAATATTTGAGTGGCTGTTTTTAATTTAATAGTAAAATAAAATCTTGGGAAATTCTGTTTAATTATCTTATTTCTACTTGTATGCAGACCACTTACAGATCTGATCTGCTAAAATTAACGTTTGTTATCAAAAGAGGAGAAAATTACAGAATGTCCTGGTACTACGTGCAGTAAAATGAAACCCAGTTCTGTCACGTGAAGCCAACTGAGGTCCTGAAAATAAAGGAAATTGGCAAGGGAGCAAGCAGCTGGCACAAATGAAGGAGGCTTTTACTCTAAAATTGGGTCTGTTCTTTCTTACATGTGTCCACAAGTAGCATGAGGGTGTAACAGCAACAGGCTAGCCCTTTTGACTGGCATGTTCTTACGCTGATTTTAACTATTGGATTAAGTTGTCCTTGCTAGTGAATTTCTTGTTGGATTAGGAGAGTATAACTGAAGAATATCATGTCTGCACTACACATGTACCACTTGTAATCACTGGCAATGGACATGGGCAAATCATTTTACACTTAATGAACGTTAAAAGGTCTTTCCTTTTTTAGAAAAATCATCTTTGGATGATTTCACTGGGCCAGATGTTTGGTGTTAACAAGAAAAAAGCCCACATGTAATACTAATCCCTCCAGTTTCCTTAAAATCACAGATTTCTGCAATTCTACAATGTATTTTACTGATTGGAATGGGTACAGTTATTCCCCATCAGAGAGAAGTGATTTTGGTGCCTTTGGTTTTTTTAACCATGGAGCTTGCTTTTCTATGCAAGATCTCTGCTCAGGCAAGCCAAAACCATCAGAACGGATGGGAAGGCTCTTCCCTTATCTCGTGGGGCACAGCTGTTCCCACAGGAAAACTGGTTCCTGTAGAGTCTTCCTTTTAACTTTGTTTCTCTGTTCTATGAGAAATTATGCATGTGAGTCTGGTACTTGATTTTCTTTTTTTCTTTTTTAAATACCGGCCAAAAAAGGGTAACATTTCTATGAAGACGCTCCTTATTACATCATCTTACTTCTGTTGTGAGAGGCAGAAAAATCTGAAATAAATTTTTTCTATTAAGAAGTCTCACGAGCCAGAGAGCTGTGGTAAACTTTTCAACTGTGGTTTTTTTTTTTCAGTGACTGGTAAGAAGGTGTGATCAATGTGTTGAAAACTATGAAAGGAGCGGGTCACAAAAGCTTACCTGTTTCAAAAGATGTTCCTAAATGATTTCAAATATTTTCTGTGAGATAACTTGGCTAAGTACAGGCATGGGAAAATCAACCGCCTATAAAATTTTACTTAAAATCTTTCACTGGAAGCCATAAGGGATGTAGACAGTGCGCATCCACCCTGTTCTCGGCAGTTACGACTGTAATCCCTCTTATATCTCTTCTTCTGCACTGTCTGGAAACCAAATCTCACTACCCAGTGAGATTTCCAAGACCTGGAAACCAAATCTCACTACACAAGAATGAGGACACTTTGCTCTCTAGGAGAAAGCATTGTTTTTAATTTGCAGGAGTAACTGTAGTATAGCGTCCAGTTTGACTTTCAAAGTGGTATTGAGGGTGTGTCTAGTATACGCTGGTTGGAATTTATAGCTGAAGACGCTGTAAATTCTCTAGACGGTCACTTCTGTCTAATGCAGTTCCTGAAAGATACCTGGCTCTCACTGTGCTATGGGGACTCACGGAAATGGTATCTTTGTTCCGCATGTTTTATGGAGGTGACCTCCTTTGTGGAACAATTGAGAAATGAGTGGTGAGAGACTACCTGGACTCGAAAAGACTTTCAGCTTTTAAGAGATGCTCCAAATCCTTGAATCCATAAGACTCCAGAAGAGGCTTTCAGTACATCAGCTGTGTTGATTTCGATAGTGTAAAAACCAAACAAATAAACAAAAAACAAAAACCTTGATGGGTACAATAGATCAGAGCATTGAAGTGTGAGCAACTGGTGTGCAAGAAAATCCAGCATCCAGTACAGTTTACTAAATACTGCATTGTCTGTCTACTCAGTTTGCATTTCTTTTCAAATAAATGTGGAAGGTCTTTTCCCTATATTTTTGTGTTGGCAGATGCAACTGGCCCTTGACAGCTTGATCATTTGTGTTACAGTACAGATCTTTCATTTTCCTTTCATTTCAGGTGTGTACCTCAGATGCTGTTGATATGACATGGAAATTGTGGGTTGGGAGAAACACTGATTCCTTTCTGGGGGAAAGACCCCAAAACTTGTAGCAGAGTATAATTACTTCACAAGTTTTATAGGGACTTAAAATTATTGCTGTCTGCTTTGGTATTTGCTTGTTGTATTGCATAGGAAAAGCGACTGTGTTATGCTTTGATTACAGAAAAGAAGCCCACATTTAACAACCAGAATAATGCCAGTAATCATCTTAGTGGTGGTTCATCCAAGGTGAAAGTTTATAAATCTAGTTACTGAGTCAGAGCTTGAGTGAGGCTGATCTGTAAAGCTAAAATTACTCTTTCTGATCCCTTGTTACTTCATGACGTCAACAGCTTCTCTCCTGCACTCGAGAGGAGGTGGGCCTCTATAGAGAAGACCTGCACTTGTGTGGCCAACATTTTCTTCAATCATGTCTTTCAAGCGTACCCACGCTAATTTGTACACTATAAAAGAGCACTTGGTACTGACTGTCAGCATTCCATGTTGCTGATTATTTTGCGAGTTGTAAACTAGGTGATAATAGCTGGTGGGTTGCAGTGCTGACAAATTAAATGCCAGCATGCTTAGGGGTCCCTTTCTTTCCTCTTTAGCAAACACCCCATGGAGTGCAATTGGACAATGGAGTGTTGAGCAGAAGTCAGTTAGTTCAGCAGTTAACTTGGAAACATGAGAAGAGTTCTGTCCTTGCTTCAAAAAGAGAGAAGGAGGGCAGCTGCTCAGTCCTGAGATAGGAATGTGTGTTAATGTAACCTACAGTGTTTTGAAATACATGGGGTCCTGAGCATAGTGTACAGAAGAAGACAACTCAATATTGAGATGCTTAAGTGTTCACTGTTGTTAAATTCAAATGGAGTCTGGAAAGGAGTGAACTTAGATGAATTAGCCTCATTGGAGCTGGAAGCTAGGGGCCAGCAGCCTGAGAGTCAGAGACCAGGCTCAGTGCTACCTTTTGGTGATAATTGTCACATGGGGGCACAAAACTCTTCCGTCTTGCTGTTTGGTTTGTGGAAAGGGGCAATCACCAGAAACAGAGCTTTTATACTAGGTGCTGGGCTTTCTTATGTTCATCAGAGCTGTCTTTCATGTGGATGTTGTTGGACGTGGACAGTAATGGCAATGCATTGTTCTAAATATGGTATTTCAACAAGCTGAGATTTAGTAAAGAAATAGGATATGGATTTCTACTTGTTAAATCTGTCTGCCTTCAGGGATTTAAAGGAAGAAAATAGTTGTACTGAAAGTTTTGTGATTAAAAATAGAAATATTGTGGACAGTGGAGATTGTATCTGAGCAATTTGGCTTCACTGAACAGCCGTTGCATTAACAATTTGCCAAATGCAGTGAATTTGTTCATATTAAAACATTTTCGGGTCAAGTTTGGAGTGCTGGTCAGTAAAGTATGCATCTCAGGTTACGGTTTTTGTTATTTAAATACAGTTTGTCAGTTCCCTTGATTACAGAAATCGTACATTAGTAATCAAAATATATTTGCCAATTGTATATACACACACACATCAGATGTTGGGTTAGTCACAGTGGACAATTAAATGGATCATAAGGTTTAGGTCTGTGCAAGAGAGGGAACTGAATATCTTTTTCTAAATGTCTTGAAGTGGCTAGGTGCATAAATAAATACAGACTGCAGATTAACCAAGATCTAGTACTGTAGAATCCAGTCTCCACCCCTGATGCCAACAAAACCTCTCACATCTGGCAGAATTAAGATGAACAGTTTCTGCAGCCTGAAAGGCCAGGAAAGCTGGGGGATCTTTCAGAGGGATGATGTGTGGACAGTGAAAAGTGAATATTATTCATCTCTATCTTGTAACTTTTTGCTCATTTTGGTAATACTTCCATATGATAAGATCTATGCCAAAAAAATGCCTGTTAGTCCCAGTAAACCCAGTTAACTACCAAAGACTGAATATAAAAGCTTATTAGGTATTTAACAATCCACAGATATGCAGTTGGGAATAAAGCAATAGTAATTTTAACCATTTAGCTTTTTTCAAAACATGGAATTGGTTCTTAAACTGAAGCTGGCACCGGCTTAATACCATGCTCTGCTCTTTGTGTAAGCTCTGTGTAACTCTGTCTTATCTCTCACCTGCATAGCCACGAGTGACTTAGACTGTGTAGTTCAGAGTATCTCACAGCACATGCCCACGTGTTTTCAACAGTGTGGCATTCATACTGTATGAGAAGGAATTAGTAGTTTTCAGATGCCGTTGTCATCAAATCTGTTAGAATATGTAACAGAAAGCACCTTTTTCTTTGTTTGTTTTATATGTTTGAGCTAAAAAGGGAGTTTATCCTCCCAGATTTGGGGTGGTGTTTATATTTGCATTTCTTTGTTTCTGCCTTTTAGAAGAAACAAACCATAAACTACCAACTCTCTCTCTTGACATAGAAATTCCTTTTGTGCATGGCATGTCCTGAATTGTATTTTCCAGTTTCACAATGTATGAAACGGACATTATAAAAAAGAGATTTCCAGTGACCACCTGAGAACGTCTCATAAATACATTCTTGGTTAAATTATATATTCTGCAACTAAGCAGATGCAAAATGCTTTACGATGTTTTCTGTTTAAACTATTTTTAACTGCATTTGGAATGTGAATGGAAGGATGATGATTAATAAATAACAATGAATTTTATTAGCACAAAGGGCTGCTAAGGAAAGGCACAGTTCTGCTTTTCACGGACCTTTGTGATAACTGTTGGCCTAATACAGACATAGTTAGCAAATTAGTAATGAAGTTGTGTCAGTGAGACCCTCCCTGGAAGGCATAAAACAGGAATGGTGTATTAACTGTTGTATGCCATAGCCACGAAACCAGGAATTTGCTTGCCAGCATGCTGCAGGGTGTTTCTGCTGTAGGTGAAACAGTAGAGGGCTTACAGAGTAGGAGCTGATTGACTGGACACAACCATAAACCTGCTCAGGGAAAGGGGGGAAGTTAGACCGTGAGCCAGTAATAGCTGTTCTCTTGTGCAGGACCTTGAGGCTTTCTAACATTATTCGAACAAAGAAAATATGTTTCTTTGACTGTTGTCTGTGGAGGGAATGAAGTAGGGTTTTAGAACACTCCCACTGAACAGTTTTCTTTCACCGAAACAAGTTTTTGAGCTACTAGCTGTATTGTCTACCGCTATAGTCCAACCACGGAGTGCAGCTGCAGACTCATGCACGCAAGACTTCAATGCATTTTGAGTTTGCTTGCTTAACTGCTGCCTTTCTAAGCCTAGCTGAGCCGGCATCTACCTGCTCCAGCATGGCTCGGGTAGACCACGCAGCCGGGCTGAATTACAGCTGCACCTGAGAACGATTCCCTGGCAAGAAGAGCAGCTGGGCGGGCAGTTTGCTGGAGTTTCTAGAACTGTGTTGCTTACAAGTGCTGCAGTGCCATAATGCTGGAGTCCTCAAGTTTTGGGACAAATGTGGCTGAGGAGAGTGTTACCAGCAGAATAAGTTATCCTGTATGAAGTTCTGAGCTTGACTGTGCTGCTCTTGGTACCAAAACTTCCACTGCACTTCTCTGTGTCTTAAAGTCCACATTGAAAGCAGGATTAAACAAGGTCGTTAAGCTTACCTGGAAGTTCACTGGAGCCCAAGATTTCTTACATATTTTTGTTGGGTTTCCTCCTCAATATAGCAGGTTTTATAGCTTGTTAAGTGTGGGTTCTTCATTTTCAGGGTCTGGGGATTTTTTCCTCCTCTGAAAGACAGTAATTTAGAGTCTGAATTTCTCTCTTCCCTGCCTGAACCATGCCAGCCGTAGAAGAGATTGCAGTAATGTAAACTACAAAACTTTTATGGATTGTTCTGGTTCAAATGCGGCCCTTGTATTTCAGACTATTCATTCTGTGATCTTTACTACTCGGATGTTTAGCCGTACCATCTAATAATTCTTGTGATAGTTATGATTTTGCAAAGTATATAGTTGTTTATTAGAAATTCAGCTGAGACTGCTAGCTACTTTTCATATAACCTGTTGACTTGTTTGCAGGTGACATTGCTTAGTAATTGCTAACCAAAGAGAGATTTTTACAGCCTACCTGATCTCCCAGTTTCACATTTACAATGTGAGCTTTACCAAACTATTTGTGGTTTTTTTTCCTAAAACAAAGGAAATCTATTCATGTGCACCAGTAAAGTGGTTGTATGTTATCTCTGTCGATTCCTAAAAAGGTTTAACCTGAGGATGCGTTTCACCTTAGTAGAAATCTTTACTGATACATAGACAGTACTTGTTGTGGAAGAACTTACACTATAAGGAAAGAATGAAGTAGGTTTTTATGCGAATAACTTATTTGAAACCAAAGAAAAATGCTCAAATACTCCTAAAGTAGTCCAAAGCTCTTTGTAGTAGCCCAAAGACAGCTTCCAACGCGTTTGTCCTTTTGTTCTTGAAGTAAGGAGTTCTGTCTTCTGGCTTTGAATCCAGCGGTTGGAATTGCTTTAGTGTTACCTTAAATGTATTTGTCCTAGATGCCACTCCTCTGCTCCTCACCTTGGGAATGCTAAACTAATTCCATCTTGGAGAGCGTTCAGACCACTGAAACTGCGCACTTGACCCAGCTTGTGAAATGAATCATAGGGTCAAGTATGGGTAAAAGAATATTTTTGTGATCACTCCTTGCCAACAGACAAACAAATCTGTGAGGAAAAAAACCCCCTAACCTGTTAAAACTGGTGGTTACAGTGGTTTGTTTTGAATTCACAGTTGTCTGTAGTATCTGTCAGGATACGTGCATCAGTGCAAAGAAAAGCTGGGAACCTTTTGTAACAATCCTTGTGATGACGACAGGACTGAAAATGTGAAGGTTTTAGACACCCAGTTAGTGGAAATGTTTTATTGTGTGTATTGACCCTAAGTGTATGTTTTATTGGAAGTATATACATTATAAAATCAAAATTAGGAGAACTAATCTGCAGAATGTAATTTTACTGTCTATTTCTGTCTCTGAGGGTCCTGGCATACATATTCCATCTGTCCTATGGCTTGTCACTGGGTGAAACTGAATACTGATTATTGGCAAAATTGAGCGTTCTTTTATTCTCTGCAGGGGCGGGCTAGCTGAGAGGTTATGTCGGCTGCAGAACAGAGAGAGATCTGCCATTAGCTTTTGGAGGCATCGATGTATTTCAGATGCTAAAATCCCCTCAGGTAAGAAGTGTTGTACTGCTGTGTGAAAGTATATACTTACATGTGTATATATATGGCCCACACAGGGATACGACTGAAGTTTATATTCTCTGTGTTTGTTGCCTGACGTGGGTTTAATGCCCTCTTGATTGTTTTCTGAGCTTATATTGCATTTCAGCTAAATATGACAGTTTATAACGTCTCAGTCATCAAAGTGTGTGAATGTAAGGGGTAAAGAACTTCTTTTAAATAGACTCTTCACAACTCCCTGATTTCCAGCATAACCTGGGGAAATTGTGTTTCCAGGAGGTTGTAAGACAATTCAGTGTTTAATTTATGGATGTGCATGGGTTTTCTTTTGGTTCTGGTTTCTTTATGACCACCTTTTCCTCTTTCCTCCTTCATTGTTCTTTGAAGTCAGCTGTATTCATGCATAAGTGCTGAATTTGTGGAGGACAGCAAATGTGAACAAATAGAACACAACCGTGAAACGGGTGTGAAGCATAACTACAGTGAGCACTTCCCTTAAAAAGAAGGGGTGGGAGTTATGTGAATTAGTCATAAGTGACTGGTAACTCCAACTTTCAGTAGTATTTCTTGAGAGATAATGGATTCATAGAGTTTAAGTGTAAAGAAATGGTTAGGTTTTTTTATTAACTTGTGTGTGACTGGAAGCTACAAAATTTCAAGTGTTTTTGCTGTATTAAGCTGACTACTTGTTTCTAAGCACACATTAACTTCCATTTATTTTTCAGAAAGTCCTCTGGTCTTAATTTGAAAACATGTCAAAGAGGGAATATATCACTTGCCTTGAGAGTGTGTCCTTAATTGCACTCCCAAATTTTTAAAAGTGGGTTGTCTTCCAAATCTGAGTTTGTCTGGCTTCAGTTCCCCTCTTTTGTTTCTTGTAAAGCCTTTCTCCATTAGATTAAAAAGCACTTTAGTATGTGGCATTTTCCCTCTCTGGCACTTGCATAGCAAAATCATGCTGCCTCACAATTTTCATAAACTAAACAGACTGAGCTCTTTAAGGCTCTCTAAAGCATTTTCTCCAGTCTTCAAGTGATTGGCAAGGCTTTTTACTGCACCCTCTGAAACTTTTCAGCATGGTTTTAAGAACAAGGACAGCTACTCTGTATGTATTCTTCCAGTTTTAGTCTCATCAAAACCACTGGCCAGGTCCAGTTCACTACTCAGCCTCCTGTATGTTCAAGGCCTGCAATAAGTGTTTGAGTCTGGTTTGGCTTTGGTCACAGCGTGATGCTGGGACTTCACACTGAATTGATTGTCCAATGTGGTTGCGTAACTTCTGTAGCTGTTGTTTTCGGAGATCCAGTTTCCCACTCTCCACCTACCGTTTATGTTTCTTCTGCCTAATCACAGGGAAGTATTTGTGCTATATCCAGGTCTGCACCATCTAAGTATGCCCAGCTAACCGTGCAGTTCAGATCATTGTGTGTGTCAAGCCTGTCCTCTTCCAGTCACAAATTTTCTTGAATTCATGGTATCCACACAATTTTTTGTAACTGTTTTTTATGTCATTGGTGAAACCATGTAATGGCATGAGTGTTTACTTTCAAATCCTGCTGGAACTGCTCTTACTCAGTTATGATTCTACACTGATCAAAAGCTCTAACTGTAATTCACAAAGTTCTCTGAAGTATTTTTTTGCATTCCACTTAAAGGGTACATTACTGATGGTGAAAATGGATGCTTTTTCATAAGAAAGTTGTACGGTTTTAAGTCAAACCCAAACCATTGGCTAGAACTAGTCTCGCAGATTCTCACTGGAGCTTTAGAAGGCTTACATCCCATGGCCACTTGCATATGATGTGTTCAAAATGCCACCCACATTGAATGGCATGTTATATTTCCGACCTTAATTCCTTACTTATTTTTCCAGTCACTTTGCCTAGATCTGATGTCAAGTTAGCTGGTCTCCGGTCATTGTAGGTCACTTTGTTTGCCCTTCCTGAATACTAGCACAGTATCATCATCCTTTCAGTCTTCTGGAATTTCCCCAGTATTTGAAGATTCACTAGAAAGTAACATCAGGGAACCAGAAATGTCTTTAGCCAACTCTTTTCAGAACTGCTATGTTGCAAATTATACAGACATGCTTACTTAAAAGCAATCAAGCCTTCTGCATGTTGTTTATCCTAGACCTGACTTACTAATGCATAGGAGGTGCCTTTACCATTCTTATGTGGTATGAGGACTTCCTCTTGATTCTTCTGAAATATGGAACAGAAATTGATATTGAATAGGTCTGTGTTTTTAATAAAATGAAAATATTTAGTGTTCTCTGTAGTAATGGATGTGCAACATTGCTAATACGCTAATATTCTTTTTGTGCCAGCTTCATATATGTCATTACAAAACCTTGTGTTTGGTGGCTCACCAGGTTGTTAGACTTTAACCCCTAGGCTGAAATATTCCATGCTAAACATCTGCCTCTGGCTGAATTCCTTTCTTTGATTATTCTTCTCTCTTTCAGAAAATGAGTCAGAATTAGTTAGCATTTTATGAGAACAAGGCTGTGGGAAAATACCTTGCTCTATGCTAAAATACATTTAAAAAATTCTTATGAGTGTCTTCAAGACAATTAGTCTTGGCAGAAGCTGAGCCATTTCTGGGATATGTCTTTTGTCATCAGGGTGAAAATCTACGAGAACTTGGGCAAGTTAGAAGTCTTTCTTTAGGACAAACTACTGTTTCATTTACCCTGTGAGTATTTGCTAAAATTTCTGAAAGATGCTGAACATGCCATAATTTAGGAATATACTTCAACTGCACAGCCTAAATTTGATTTCCAATTCCCAGTCCTTATTCCAAAGCATAAGAATGATAAAACAATTAGTAAAATAGCTGTGATAATAGTTGGGGAATATTTTTTCACTGAGGGCAAAATTTATTTTTGATAGCTTTGTTCTGAGAATGGTCACTCTGTTTCATATCATCAAAATGAAATTGGTGTTTGGTTTGGAAAATGTCAGTCAGAATGTTTGAAATATTACTAATGTAACTAGATAACTTTCTAATTGCTTGTAGTCTGGAAGTGTGAAGCAAACGCATACCACTCTCAGTTTTCATCTTTTTAGGTTCGTACCAAGGGCCTGTCACTAATCTGAGAATCTTCTTGGATTTTGTTTCCCCTCTGTTTTGCCCAGTAATATTTCTAAACCACACTGCTTCCAGGATGTTTTCTGACTTCAACAACAGAAGTAGAGGAAAGAACTTCTCAAATTACAAACTCAACCGTGTTATCGAAGGAGTCTGAAGATTAATACGGAGAATTGAAGTAACTTAGTTGCTGGGAGAGCTGTCACATCATTTGGATATCCCAGAGACAGGCAGACCAGAAGTTCATTGCTAAGGCAAAGGGGAGCAATTTCAAATGAGATGAGTTTGAAGTCTTGCTTCCATTTTGAGATTTAAGGAAAAATGTTCCCAGAAGTGCAAGCTGTTCCCTCCATTAGGTATTTCATGTTACAGAATTTTGTGCCTTTGTTTTGATGTTGTTTACTTTTATGTTGTATCAACATCCACATTATCAAAAAAACCCTTGCTTTGGCTTTATTTTCTAAAAAATTCCCTTCTGTTTGCTCCCCTGACCCCTTTCTGTAAGTAACCATTGTGGTTTGGCTGCCTCGTGGTCACCGGGATGAATCACGAACGCCGCCTTTCAGCACGCACTCTCTGGGTTTTGTGCAGTGAGTGGGGGTCTCACTTTTGGCTGGCCCACTCCACAGGGCAGGAGAAGTCTTGGTGCTTCCTCCATTTTGACACTGTCCCTGTGTTGGGGTAGGCACTTACTAGGGATATGCATTTATGCAAGGCGATTGGTAATTCCACTTCTGTAGTCAAGCTAGCTGTATCAGAGGCCTGAATGGAGAGAAGAGCAAAGCTTGCCTGGGCTACGCCGTGTTGGCTGGGTGCTTGCTGTGACTTAGCTCTAACGGAGACGGATGTCAGGCTTTTCACCACAAATCCAGAATTTTTCTTCACAAGATGTAAGCGGGAGGCTGAGAGGTGTGCAGTCGCCATAACAGCAAGTCTCCGATCCATCAGGCTGGTGGCTTGAGAGTGCCATGTGCAAGGGCTTTTAGACCATGTGCAGGCTTTTTTCCTGTATACGGTGCTGCAACTTCCTGGTGAAGTTTCCTGTTTGGGCAAAGAGGAGATCTGGACAGTTCAAAGAGAGAGAGAGAAAGGAAAAAAAACCAACAAAAACCCAAACCTTTTTCCTGTCAACATCTGCTGGTTATATGGGGATTGCATGATGCAGGAGAAAAAACAGTGCTTTTCTGAGTTACATTCAGACAACTTTCCTGTCTATAGGAGAGGACGCTAACAATATTTGAAGCAAACTCATGTAGATTCCTTCTGTCACTTCTGAAATTTTACTTTCTATACATTTTATTTTCTGTTGTTTTTCTTTTCCTTGCAGTTATCATCAAAGCAGTTCTTTACCTGAAATGTAAAAGCATATTATTCTCTAGTATTTGTAGCCTGATACAGATATTTGGTATTTGTTGGCCTGAGATTAAGATTTGGGTTTGGATTACAATTGAATTTGAGTAATAACTGACAATAAACCTGAACCATTGACGTTTCCTTCCACACTGCTCCTTCCCCTCAGGGGGAGGTGACCTTCAAGGGGCAACAGTTCTTCAGTTTGCTGAGGCAAGTGGAACACACACATGAGGGGAGGAGTGTGAAGCCCTCGAGATGAGGGCAGGGTTTCACACGTCACACCACATTTTCAGGAAGGCTGACAGGCTTACGGAAGAGGACATAAAGGATCACTCCCCCACTTCCAGTTTCAGTGACTAGTTAGGGTGGTGGAAAGAAAGGATTCTAGCAGCTTGAATGTCATGAGACTTGCACAAAAATTTATCTCTGTGGATGAAGAAAACAAGGGTAGTCTTTAACAGGGTTCCTTTCACCATGCAAAATTCTTCTAAAAACATGAAAGTCTGAGCTTTGCTTGTTGTTGCTTATTTTCTTCGTTCTTGGTAGTTTGTTTTATTACTTCAGAGTTAATACTATAAATTAGAAACATGGCAAGTGACCAAATTTCTGTTTGTCTGGTCTTTTTTTTTTGCTAGCCAACTGTCTGAACATGTTACAGCATTGGGAAGGAAAAAATCAAATGTAAACTTGGCTTTTTCAAATAAGAATTCTTTGTATTGCTTTTGTTTTCTTATGAGAAACAGTAATGGCATGCACAGTCACTTTAAGTAGCTTACATATGTTCTTATAAAGATTGTATGATGTTTAAAGCACAGCCAAATTCAGCAGCCTTTTTAAAATGAATATAGATGTGGCAAGAAGCCATCACGCCTGTAAGACTCAGTGTGTTTTGGAGAAAAATCGTTTTGAATGGCTTCAGAAGTTACCAGCCCAGGAAGAACAATGTGCATAGATCAGAACAGCAACCAGATGTATTTGTACAGGCTGTGAAAATGTTGGAATCTCCACCTGGTTTTCAATGTTGACTTTGGATTGCAAGGGTCGTCTTGGTATCTACCTGCTTGCCAGGTTTGTTATGCTTGCCCCTGCAATCTTTTACCTGAGGGAGGAGGAAGAACAATAATGGGATGCCAAGCAAAAGAATGTTTTTCTTTTGATTTATGCCTGTAATTTGACATTTTATACTTTTTACATTTGACAATGAAAGTAAAACTTTGTGGCCTGTACCAGAAAATGTAGGCTTGGCTATTCTTCTGCAGCAGATAGCAAGTGCTGTCCCAGGAGGGTGTCTAGCAACTGCAGTTTTGGAGCCCACATTAGACAATTAGAAGTTACATGATGTCGAGATGAAATAATGCCTTTGAAAAAATAACTGAGGGAGACAAATTTGGAAGCGTGTTGCTAGTTTTCTTTATTAAACAAGGCATAAAGTGGAGGTTTCTTTCTTTACTTCATACTTCCATAATGTGTATCTGATCCAACCATCAGAACTAAATGCAGAAACCGACTTTCATTCTTAGTGCAGTAAGTACTATTCCCAACATTAATTGCCCAAGATTCTCTGTTCTTTCAGTGGGAAATGTTCTTTTATAAAAGCTTTTGGCTAGGATTAGTAGAAATTTGACTTGAGTGTAACACCTGTATTTCTTGTAGTTTGTATTTCTAAAGAATTTGCCAGTTAAGTAAAATTATAATTAAAATTGTAATTTAACTTTTCAGCCATGATCTTTACAAATGTCAAATGACTATGTCAGGTACAGTACAGATTTGCTTCTAAACTGTAGTTTGTATATATGATTTGTTTGATAGCTCTTTGAGCCAAAGTAACAGTAATTTGTTTTTTATAAAAGCATATGTCCTTCTCCCATATCATTCAGATATCATTAAGATTAAGAATGTGCATCGTGACTATTTAGTTGTGAAGAACAAATACAGGTTGTCCTGACTGCCTTTTCACAAAACAAAAATTCATTAGCAGTTTTTCAAAGATCAGTGTGACTTCAAGCAATCTCAGCTTCCTCCCAATCCCTTGGGTTTTCTTAGGAGTTTGTCTTGTTTTTTTTCAGAAAGCTCTACTTGTATAAATATATATATAAATTTTTTTTTAATTGATTTAAAAGGAAGGTGTTGAAGTACTCTTCCTTTTGCCTCTTGTCTTGCTTGGTTTCTTTCATCCATGTGACTTACGGGGTAAGTCTTGTGGCTGAGGAGTTTCTCTGTTACTTTGTCATTCTTGCTTTGCATGATAGTCCACATGTATATTTACTGGTAGGGGTGTGTGTGTTCTTTTTTGCTAGAGACTTTCTACTATCACAATAATAATAATTTCCACTATGCTTTTCTTCATGCTTGCATGTGAGGTGGGTTTTTTTCCTCAGAATGCTCAGTGAAGCAAAGCTGTACACTGCTTGGCATTTTACTGAACCCCAGTCTTCCTCTGGGTTTGTACGATCTGTTCTACGTGCTTGTAGTTCGCTGTTTTCTGCATTGGTACTGTGGCCCTTGTGAAAATTCATTTCTACCTGGTGTCATGTATGATTGTTGCATTCAGTTGCATTCAGATGGCCCTTCAGCCCTGTGGGTGAGATGCATTCCCTCAGCATTGCAAGATTTTTAAATTCTTATGGAAAAATGGAAAATTGAAAAATTCAGGGGTACCAGCTGTCATAGTCAGCCTGCCTTTGATTTACCCTTGTTGATGTGGTGGTGTTACTGTTCGTTACTTCTGCTGAGCTGCATGGAGGTGCACTGGCTATCCCAGCTAGCACATTCAAATCATGCAGAACGTGGTAAAGGTACCCTCTGCCTCCCGGGTTTCCTCTTCAGGGAGGTGTCGCAAACCCCGCTTTAATGCCCTGAAGCACTTTCGCTTACCCTGAGGTCTCATAGGGACTGCTCTGCTGCTGGACTCCTATCAACTGACTCTAGGGTTCCCTTTGCAAGCTTTCCATTCAGGGCCACAGGTAGTCTTTTGGAACACTTGGACAGGAACATTTTAGCCAAATTCATTTGAGAGAGGTGAAACTGCGTGTAGTCTTACTGATGTAGACGTCAGATGCATTTCCATACATGAAGTCTCGTGGATCCCCGCCAGGCAGGGTGTTCAGCTTCCTGTCACTGTGTAGCAAGAGAAACATAAAAAATGCAGTCCCTAAGAGATCATCATTTCTATGTTTTTCTCCTCATTTGTCTTCCTTATTGGCAGTTATGCAGTTATTAAAACAAACTTTAGAGTTGTATTTCAGGCACTGAAGCCAGAATGTCTGAACAAATTTTTTTAAATTGTGCTCCTCAATGTTTTTCCTTTTCTTTTCTCCAAACTGCTTTTTGGTTGTTAAGAGTCAAAGCAGACTGCCTTTCTTCTTAGCCTCCCTCCTAGGCTGCCCTTAGCATGGCTGGTGCATCATCCATGACCATGTACATTCGGTGCTGATGTGGCTTGAATATGTGTGTCTGCTGTGAAGCCGCTCTGTTAGACTGAAGATTAAGGGTCGTCACTCTGCCAGAGACTGTACAGTTACACTGAAGTTTTTAAAAGGCTCAAGATCTCAAGGTCCGTGATCTCCAAAGGAACGGAGAACTTTTTTCTTTTTTCTTTCTTTTTCTTCTTTTTTTAACCTTCCTGGAATTCGGAGTAATGCAGAACATCTGCAAAGTACTGCGTCAGATGTCATGGTACATGACATGGTATATGACTGAAGAGCAGCATCACCCTGTGTACTGAAATAATAAACAGAAATGAAAGGAACTAACCAGGGAAACTGATGCATTCAGCATGAAATTTGTTTGTTCATCTCCCACGTGCTTGAAATATCTTTGTGGATTAATTGAGCTACTTCATGTCCGGGTTGCAAATTGGAGTGAGACACCAACATCCCAGAGGTCACCTGAAATTAAATAATTAACTATGGATGTAAGAGCAGATCTGCTAGGTGGTCAACCCAAAAGTTCCTCTAGCTTAGGATCCTGTTTCTGGCGGTGACGAGCTACCAAAATGCCTAGGAAAAATTATAACAGGGCTAACACTTGATGGTATTTCCCCAAAGTATTCTCTCAACGATCTCCCAAAGATCTCTGACTCGGGGTCTTTCTGAACCAGAACTAGTGTCTGTGTTCTTAGTTCTAAATAAGTTTTTTTTTCTCCTCCCAAGAAGTTACTGGTGTTTTTTCCGAACCTACTCATACAATATAGACCTCTTTTGATCACAAAATTGTGAAGCATCAGGCTTTTTTGGAAATTATGCCCTTGGTCTTTGCCAGGTTTGTTCCATTACTATTGTTGCAAAAAAGACCTTTCCCTGTGATTTCAAAGGTTCTGCTGACAGTAGTAGTGAGAGGTTTATGTCCCATTTGCCTATGTTTGGATCAGGATTTCTTCATCTGTCTCTGAGGAGCCTGAAGATGTGGCTCCTGCATATATGCTGGTGGAGTGGCATTGAATCTGCCTGTCCAGCCCCCTCATGGCAGGGCTGCTGGATGGTTTTTGTCAGAACTTCTTCTTTCTTGGCTGGGAGGTGAGGGAGGTTCTTATCAATCATAGAGAGGCTTCACCAGAGATACTTCCCTGCTTAAATGACTTCTTCCTCCCACCAGTCAGCCTCTCCTGCTGCTTCCACTCATTCTGGACCACTTGTGAGGTCTGGAGGAATTAATTTGCTTGATCACTGTCCATCTAGCAATGACTTCTGTCTGTTGCCTTCCAGTGGGTGGCACTTATCACAGCAGTATTCTGCAAAGGATTGATGTGACCTTTATGGGTGGAAACTAACCCCGTTCATCACTGGTACCTGACTTTTCTTGTACTACGGCCTTTCTGTGACCAACATTTTGAGTCACTAGTATCCAGCATGTTGCTGCATGTCTTTGTGAAGGTTTTTCGTATGAAAAATGCTGTTAGAAGTGAGGGAACATTACAGGCTCCAGTGGCTGATTTCTCCTCCTTTTAAATGGTGCTCTTTAGAGAAGGCATATTGTACGTCCCAAATACCTCTTCAGAATTCATACTCAACCAGATTTATCAGTGCCTTTCTGTCTCTCTTTGTGGCATCTAGAGCCTTGCATATCAGGGATTGAATTTATACTTCATGCCCCTGGAATGAAGAAACTCTCTGTTTATATTCATGGGGCCAGATCTTTCGAATGATCCTTGAGCCAGTGTCAGTGGATGTTTTCTCTGACTTCCCAGCTGGCTCTGTGTGAAGGCTACGGAGCGGTGCTGGAAGGAGCAGCTGCCCATGCTCGGCTGTGTTCCAGGAGCACCGAGCTGTGGCAGCCCTTTGTCACCAGGAGCTCAGCGTGCCCAGGGCTTTGCTGGGAAATGCATCTACGTCTGATACTGGTCAGGCAGCTATCTGGGTTTCCATCTTTATCTCCCTCTAGCATTGCACTGTTGCAGAGACATCTGGCACCAAAGAAGAGCTTTGTTAAGCAGTCCTCAAACTGCTGCTTGAGTGGAAGATTTCTAACACATCCAGGCATCTGTGTGCTCACTCTCTGTGAGTGTGCATGTGGACTTCTCTTTCAGTGGGAGAAGAAAGGTTACCTTCAAGTAAGTAAACTGAAGTTTTTTTTAAATGAGCATTCCACAGGTACCTGCAGTTCTTATTCCTTCTCTCTTTCTCAGGGTCCCTCCACTATATCCCATTATGCTTACTGTTGGTGGTTGAAAGAGAACACTAGGTATGCTCTGACCCATGTTTTCATTACTGTAGTGTGGTGCCTGTCCATTGTGGACACTGAGGCTCAAAAAGATGAAAGAGAGTCTGGCCAAGAGTTGTAGAATGTATGTACGCTTATGGTATCAAACGTGCCTGTGGACCACACACGTTGAACAGTTGGTATCTCTTCAGTGACTTCATCTCGCCTGTCTTTCCTGCATGCTGAAGGAGCTTCTGGAGGACAGTCCAGCCTGGGCACTGTTGGGGAAAAGAAGTGACTGGATAGTGTTTGAAACTGGCTTAATCCAGTCTGGTTGGGCTGTCACTGAAAAGAATCATCCTCCCTCAGTCTTTTCCTGCCTCACCTCCCCCCTTTCCATCACATGTTCCTTCCTCCTCCTGGTATCTGCTCATGTGCTTTGGTGGCTTTGCCATTAGCTGGAATAGCTCATTGATTTTGTTAAAAGCTAACCCTGAAGACAGAAATTAGAGTGCTCTAGACGGCAGAATGGGAAAGAATATGCAGTGTCAGAATGGGCAGGATTGCAGCACAGTTATTGCTTGCACCTTTTTAAATACGTATTACTGTAAGATACTTTTCCTTGTTGAAGATTACTAGGTATTGCCGTGAAACCTGCACACCTGCAGGTTTGTATTTCTTGGGATGTAATTCTGCTTTGCAAGTGAAATTAAGTGAATGAGGACTTCAGCAAACAAGCGAGAACTTCTGTGAATTGTCCAAGGGTGAAAGAGAACACTGCAAAACCTTAAAGTAAGCTTTTCACACGGATGAACAAACAAGTAAACTTCTCTGGAAACTGTAGAAATTCAAGTGATCTAGTGCATCTCCTCACCCACAAATTCTCCCTTCAGTGTGCAGCTACATATGTTTGATTTATTTTTGATTGACATAACAATACAAGAGCCAAATGAATTAAAAACGAAGCTACATTCTGAACTTTGGTGTTTCATCACATGCCAGGAATCCAAAGTGCTTTGCCATGTTGTTCGAGAGAGTGTTCTATCACCAGCAGTAATAATAATTTCTGAGTAATTAAATTAAACTATCTCTGTGCATCTAAATAAACAAATAGATTGTGGTTCTGTAGAATGTGCGTGTGTGCCAAGTGTGAGGCTTGGCTAGTTGTTGAAATCGTGCTGCTTTTAATGTAGAAGCATTCGGCTTCATTTAGTATCAGTTCCCAGTGTTTGCACCGACTTTAAGACTGGCCTGCAAGAGACTCTAATACCTTGGTAGGGTTTTTTCCTCCAGTGTCTTTTAGAAGCTTTCATGTAGATACAGTTCTTGATTTACCTAGTATTTTTGACTGTTTCATAGTCAGAGGTATTAGAAGATAATTGTTATTAGGTTGGCATTTATTGTCTTCAGCCTGCTTTGTCAGCTGATTAACATACACGCTGCTGACCAGTAAGAAGTGTCATAAAATTCTGCATGTAAGAAATGCATAGTTCGGAAATGATGAATAGTCTTTCTCACGAGCTCTCTTAAAACTTTCTTTTTTTTAATAAACTGTTGGTGTGTTTCCAAATGAAGTTGATTTTTTTTTTTGTGACTTGGTTTTTAAAGTGGATGAAAATGCAAATTGTGCAGTATGTCTAGAGGGGAGAGGTAAATGCTCAGTTACTTTGAAGGCTGAGAATTTTTGTGGTTGGGAGAATTTGTTTATGCGTGCCAGATGACTTGGGGTTGACAGAGGACCACAACTGCTGCTAGTCAGGCAAAACAATTCAAGTGTGAATATTCTAAGTCCTTGCCGTTAGGCATAGAAAACTAGTCCACGTTCAGACTTAGCAGCAGCTTGCACATAAGCAGACCTTAACACAGTGCCACGAGTGTTTGGAGTGGCACTGTGCTGTTACAGCGTTCCCTGAGAAGATGACAGCGGTGAGGAGGAGTAGTGGTGGCTACCCTCTCTCTTCATCAGCCAGTCTGAAAGGACTTGCCAGAAAGGATCGGTTCTCCTACTCCTGCTTCTCAGATGCGAAGGTTGAGCTGTAATGGCTTGGACAGAAATGGCTTATGTACATCCCATGGAGGACTTTCTGGTGGAACCCTTTATCCTGCCAGAAGATACCAGTTCATGGGAAACAGAACATTTGCAGAGGCATGTTGCATGTGATGAAAATTTGGTTCATATAAAAGTGGTTTTGAGAACACTTCAGTTTTATATTTCAAAATTACTTTATTTCAGTTTCAGTATGAAATGTAATAAAGACTGGGGAATACAAAACAGGGACAAAATATTTTCTTTTCTTTTTTTGTAGAATTTATTTAATAAACCTGAAATGTTTTAGGGCCCAGTTTCTTTGGTTTGGATTTCTTGAGGGTTGGGTTAATTTTTTTTTGAAGTTTCTCATAAACTGAAACTAAAATATTTTTATTTATTTTCCAAAGGAAAAGCATTCACAATTGTGAAATGGGCCTTCAAATAAACAAATAACTAGTACAGCTCTGCCATCAAGTTCCAGTATCACGTTCACGGTTCCTCCCCTGCTTCTTCTTTGCTGTGGGAAAACAATAATTTATATCAGCTGTTTTTCTCGGGATGCTGTATTTTTCCCAGCACAACTTGTGAATCAAAATGGGTGGAATTTGGGCTTTGCTGCCCCTGTCCTCTGGCACCCTGTCTTTCCCCACTAACTGCTTGTAGCATTCGGCAGATAGGTAACAACTGTTCTCCCCTCAGTGACCCGAGTGCGAATCTGAGCGGGGCTAGGTGAGAAAGAGAAAATCTTACATAATCTTACAGTACAGACTCAGGTCGGTCTGTGTAGCTGTTGCCCTGTGCAGACTGCAAAGGGACCTGGAAGTAATTTTATTTCAGTGCAAAGTTATTTCTTGTTCAGTGTAGGGAAAAGTGCTTAGAATCGAACTATAGGGATGCTGGTATCTGTTCATGTTGCTGTAAAACAAGAAAGCCTTCTGTATCCTGGTTGCCCACTGATAAAATGGATGATCAGTTTTGCAATAATTATTTTTTTAGGCAGTGCATCTGTCTTACTCCCTCTTTCTCCACATTCTTGTCTAAATGTGAATCATCATCATTTAGATGCTTTGTACCTAACAGATACTCTTCTAACTTTGGTCCCTGAAAACTGTTGCTTAGAGAAAGGTCAAGGAGGGCAAACACAGCTTTGCTTTTAACACAGTGTGATTATTCTGCTTTTAAATAAATTTATTTTATGCAGTATCTAATAAAAAAAAGACAAAAGCGAATGAGTTGCAAGGTTAAAAAGTTCAAACGTGGTGGGAGAGGGCTTCTAGTAACGACTTTGTGATTTCATTGGTGTTTGGAAGAAGTGCAGGTAGGCTTTTGTCTCCATGGTTAATAGTATTCATAAAGAAAAGAAAAATGACCAGAAAACCTTAGCATAAGTCCTTTGGTGGGGCTATGTATTCTACTCATGTGGATTTTTCTCAGTCAGACAGATCTGCAGAGAGCAGAGGGATGCACATCAGAGTGCCAGAATTTCTTTTTCCTCATCCAGACATTGTGTTTTTATTTTTTATTTTAATTTACTTTCCAGATAAATCTGGTGTCTTAATTGTGAAGATCTTAGAAATTTTTGAGGAGTGTACAATACAAGTTGCCATCTGCCAGCAGCTGGAACAGTCTCCTGCTACGCTTTCATCCGAGGATGCTGTCATCAGTGCCGGAGAACCGATACTCAAAGTCCTCTTTGCGAGAGAGACAGCAGCTCACCTGAAGGGCAGGCCACAGGATGTCATCCACATCTACCCTCCGTGGTGAGTAGGGAGAGCTGGCCACGCTTGCTGTAGCACTGCAGAACAAAGTGGGCTGGGTAGAATGCTGGGTGCACTGTTGCAGGAAAGACCTCAGAGGATAAGGGGGAGAAGGGCTCTCTTGTGGTCGTTTGTCTCTGGCAGCTGGAGAGACTTTGACAGATACCTTAAAGATAGCTCAGATAACAAGTGAATGTGTATCATAATGCCTCTAGTGTTGCTCAGGGCTTCAGTTTTGTTTTCACTTAATATTTTCACGTTTAGAGCGATAGAAAGGCCTGAGCAATATCTTATCAATGGTAAGGCCAATAAAGTGCATACTTTCTGGTAGCAAAGTAGTTCAGGAATGCTCATCTGTTGCTGTGAGTATGGGTGTAATACAGTTTCAGTGGAAAAGTCTCTATTAACTATATAGCATTCAGCAAAAACAACATGCAGCTAAAAAATGGGGGAAAAAACCAAAGAGATTAGTTTCACGCTATTCTCAAGGAATCGGTAGACGTTTTTTGGTAGTTCTACATTGCTGCTGCTGTCACTGTCTTCAGTTCTCCAAATCCCTCTTCAGCACAACCCTTTCTGGAATTCTTCAAAATGTTTGGTCTACATTTGTGATTTTTTCTGAATTGGATTACTTTCCTGATTTTAAGGGGCAGCATGAAGTGATGAGATTTCTAGTAAAGCAGCTGGTTGTTGGTGGCTGTAGGTTGGAAAGTCTACTCTTCATAAAAATTTAAGAGAACTTTGAAGTGGGAATGTTGCTCCTCTTTTTACTCTTCTCCACCCAAATTATAAAAGAGGAAATATTTTTCTTCTTAAGTATTTCAGCATTCATTACCTGAGTTTTAGCCTCCAGGTGCAGTAGAATCCTGCATCTAGTGTTTAACCATATCCTTTGGCAGAACACTTTAATAGCTTTTGGCTTTTTATTTTAGTAGGATGCACTTTTCATGTAAGCAAAAGGTTATTTCATAAAACCAGAATGTTTGGGCAGGGAATATGTCACCGTTGTCAGAGATGCTGTCCTTACCTACATGGCTCTCAAGGCACTTTATAAAGACATTAGTCAATAGAGGCAAAACTGCATTATATCTCATCTCTAGTCCTATTTTCTGTTGTTTTGGCATTATCTTAATGTCAGTTGTCTCTTTGTTTACTCAACCAGAAGTCAAAGGAGTTGGCCTGGATACTGTCAAACTAAACCTACTGGAGGAAAGGCGGGGCGGGGGGGATGAGGGATGGTTTTGTTTTAGATTGCTATTTGGCACTTTCAGTTTACATTAATTGGAAATTGGACTTGTACACTTAATGGAAGTTTCCTCTATCACATTTCCAAGCTTCTATTCTGTTAAACTTTTACTTGAGAGCTCTGAATGCTGAAATGTGGTTTCTGTCACTCTGCATTGCGTTTGTACTTCTGTCGTTAAAAACAAATACTGTTTATATTCAAATACTTTCCTGTCGATTCAAATGTGTGACTAGTGTAAAAACGAATTAACTATATCTAACCCTGACATGGTGAAATAAGCATATTTACGTAAGCATAGTTGCGTATCTTATTGATACCACCAGTCAGAAGCAAAAGGGAACAAAAAAAGCAGCAGATGCAAGGGGAGACAATCCTTGAATGATGTGTGTGTACTTGGGACACACAGCACACTGTGCGTCATCCTCCTGTGTTAGGAGATGCTTGCATGGTAAGGTAGAATGGGATGAGATCGGGTGGTTTACCAGTGGTCTGCTTCTGCTGCTGTAAAGTAACGTCCTGAGAGGAGAATTTCCTGGTGTCTTCGAAGTAACACCCCAGAATCATGTTCTGACTTTGCCTGGGCAGAAGGCAAAAAGCAGCTGAGTGAGTATGTGAGATGCAGACACATAGGCTGCTGACTTCTGTATGTGACTATTCGTGAGCAAAATTTGAATACATCATTTTGATGCCTTTGTAAAATTAGACTTTGCTTTTGTAACTGTATTTGTATGTGTTGTCAACTCAGTGCATGGCTTGGTACGTGAAACATCTCTGGCAGTAGACTTCCGTGAATACTTTGGGAAGCAGTGTTTAGAGATTTGTTGATATATTTGTTGGTATTTGTTTGCATACAGAATCCCATGACACTTCAGCACTAGAATACAAGCAATTTAATTTAAAAAATAAAATATTGACAGGAGGCCGGTTGTAAGAATCTTATCAACCTAGATATTGCTCATGAGAGTGGTTGCATTGACTTTCAGAGAAGCTTTGTGTCAGAGTAAGAATTCGCAGTACTGAGCTCTGATTTCTTTATAACTGGATATGGATTTCTGTGGGTCTGGTGTCTTAAAGTACATATTTACACTCTTGAAAGAAAGGGATTTCATGTGAGAATTGTCACTTGCTATAGGGAAAGCAACCTCGCTAGGCTGATGAACACTTTCGAACTAGCATGTCTGGTGGAGGACAGCGCTCAGCTGCCGGGCCTCTGAGCCACCTGATGGGAGCCTGCTCTGATCTCGAGGCTATATAGAAGTATTATTGCAGCACTGTAGCTAAGCAAAGCCTGTTAACTTGGACACATCATATGAAAACGGTTGCATGTTTTGGGCTGGAGCTGGTTTGTGTCTGACCAGCTGTGAACACAACAGGCAAAAGAACTCAGCCCTGCCTGCCCCTGCCTGCATAGGCTTGCCTTTCGTTGTCTTTGCAGTACCTGAGCAATTGCTTGGATTAAGATTTTAAATGAACACCTCATAATTTTTACAAACCGAATCTGAATCATTAAGTGTTTTTAACAGCCGGAAAAGGAAAAGCTTATTACTAAGTGTAATTAAATCGATTACTAAGTCTTTATTCACTTCACAGAAATACATACCCAGCAAAAAGTGAAGACTGCTTGATACTCAACGACATGAGGGAATGGGAACAAAGGCTTCCCGGTTTCACTGGTGGTGATTTTATGGCTTCAGCTTACCTGGGGGTTTTTTGTTTGTTTAATTATAAAAGTGATAGAAATAATTTACCATCCCTAACAAGAAGTGGTAGGAGTTGATATTTTTAGTGACTTCAGGATTAATTTTTCTGCTGACAGCAGGGCTTGAGGATAGACAGTTCCCTTCATGTATTGCTGCCTCCCACTCATAGATACGCCTACTGTTGAATATTCAGGATAAATTAACCTGAAGAAAATGATGCGGATAAGAATTCTTATCCTTGCCATTAAATTTAACAACTGTGAAATGTTTTCCGTCTGTTTCTGAAGTTCAGGTACCAGAAGTATGTTGATATTAATACAGTTGTTGACAACAGCAATATAAGCCACAGATCGCGTTTGATTTGGACAGGCTCAGAGATCAATCCATAACTATCGAATCTGATGGTCTGGTATGAAGCCTCTGGTTCAGGAGGTTCACGTGCTGCTGATAACTGTGGAGGGCTGCGATGGTCCGAAGGGGACAGAACCACTTTGTGTTCTGTTCTTACACTGCCTGTGAACACTGGCTGTTACGCACAGCAGAAGACAGGTCGCTTGGCTGGACAGCCACTGTTCCCTATGCAACTTCTCTGTGCTTAAAGAAAAAAAAAAAAAGAGAGAGTGAGTTTATTTTAGGAACTCAGTATGGTAAGTATATAAAACACTTAACTCTGTGACATCAACAAGCAACTTCAAAGTTGTTCTTTAGTTTCTCTTAACCTACGAAACCACAGGGAATCATAATTACTCAGCTTTGAAAGTGTTCCAGTGCCTGGTGAAAGTGTTAAATGTGGACTTCTCATTTCTACTTGCGTTACACTAGATTCAGTCTCTCCTCGATGGAAGGGGTTTAGAAGAGTTTGAATTATTTACTGCCAAGAAGAGCTCACACAAAACATTGCTGCAGATCAGCCGATGTGCAGTGATGAAACCTTGTATCCCAAGTCGTTTAAGGTGGGCCAGAAGTTGCTGTAGAAATACACAGGCAAGCTCTGAACAAGTCTGTGTACGGGAAGCAATCTAGCTTTGTAGACTTACGTATTCTTCTGCTTCAGAATTATCCTGGATATGCCGTAGGCTGTTTTGTTGGCTCAACAACAGGGCTTATGATAAACGGATATGTTACTGTGATTTTTGCATTGTCTTACTTAATACACTGTCTTACATTGCATGGTCTTACATAATCTTGGTGAGCAATGAGAGTACCAACACAGGGAGCTAAAATGAAGTCGGTATTTTGAACTAGTGTGACTGCTGTTAAAGAGGGTTTGCCTTCTGTTTGATGAAGATAGAGACTTTTTATCACTGTTGCTCTCACCAGTCAAGGAAAGTATTTAAGAACATTGTTACAGAATACTTCCCTATCACAAGAAAGATGATGTGAAAGTAGGATCTTGGGCTTTATCTATTAATGAAATGCAGAAACGACCTACTGCTGCTCTGTAAGAAGGAAAGCATCTACATCCTTTACAATTTTCTCATTCCATAGAAGTAAAATACAAATACGAATTAAAGACATGTATGGAATGTCTTTTGCGTAAAGTCAGTTTCTCTATGAACTCCACAGAGAGGCAGTTTCTTTGAATGCTTGATTGATCGGTTGGACAGAACTGATCTATGTTCACCATCTTCCTTTGATGAAATCTAAGCATTTATAGAAATATATATAAACATAAAAATATTCAAACGGATTAAAAAGAGGGGGGAAAAAAAGATCACCAGTCAGATCCCTCCCATCGGAAAGATGTTAGCTCTGCCTTTACATACTTTCTTTGAAGATGTCACAATAGCAGAGTGGGAGAACCCTGATAAGAGGGATGAGGCTCACTCCGAAGATAAAATTCTAGAAAACTTCAGAGCTGTAAAGCCAGTGTGGGCACTATTTCTAAAGTACATATGGGAATGGCCTTGGAGCCAAAGATCAGATCATATCATCTGCTTGGAATTGCTTCTCAAAGATCATGCCATTGTGAAAACTGAAGCTCCTTTCAGAAGAACCTGAAACAGCTGCAAGTTGCTTGCAAGTGTTTATATATATTTTTTTTTGTTAGGATATACCTTTCCTAGTGCAATCGCTTCAAAAGAGATTAGTTGTCTTTTGAGAATAGGAATACATATACTTTTTGTTAACTGAAAGTTGTCTCTAACAAGTTTTTATTATAATTTCAATGCTTCTTTTGCTTTATCCATTTTGACAGAGTAGTCATTAGGATTTTACCATTTTTCTATTTTTAAAAACAAATTTTTTTTTTTTTGGTCCATCCCCTCATGTAAAGGGAGAAAGTTGTATTTGTAGACCTGCTCGGATATATCTTATTTTATGTCTCTAGAACTAAAGAGATTAAGCCGTTAGCATTATTTGTGTTTGTTCACCTTGGTATTATCAAAATAACACCATTTCTTAGTAATCAAATCAATGAATAATTATGTTCCTTCATAGGTGAGTGATATAACTGGAAAAATACAGAATTACAAAACTTTGATTCCAAGAGGAGAACAAATCATTTATGCCATTTCTGTGATTTGTCACAACCACCTGAAGCAACAGAGACCTGGTATTTCGGATGTGGGCTATATCTAATAAACATACTAACATGATCACACTTTTAAAGTGAGATAGACTTGTTTATTTTTATAACTATGCCATAGAGAGATGCATTATATGAATGTCATGCATAAAATACTAGTACCCTGGAAAACAAAGATGAAAGAACTGCTCTCTATGAAAGAGGTTTTCAATGGAGAAAAGAGTGGAAATGCGTTTGGGGAAGATGGGAGCCTCAAGATAGTGGATCTAGAGTTCTGCAGAAGATTAAAACTGAATTTTTAAACATGACTGTCTGTCTCTGGGCTAATAGCTGATGGTATCTTGACACGCTGAAAAAGGGGAATTTCCACTGTATTGTACCAGTGAAGCGCTGGGGTTTGTTGATGCATTTGTTTGCTTTCAGTCAGATCAGAGGGGTCAGAAGCAAGTGGTGTGTTTGCAAAGCAGCAGCTTGGTTTTTAGATCAAGGTTGAAAATGCATTGTTGTCAGCACAAAAACCTCCAGCAGGGCTCGAATACGCCACTCTGTCCAGATGGGTGTCTGGATTGGGTACGTGCAGTCAGTTGTTATGCTCGTTGCTCACACGAGCAGCGAGGGCTACCCAGGCAGCCTGCACAGAGCTCGCCCAGGACGAGCATTGTGTGGTGTTCTCGGGAGGTAATGCTGCGCTCCAGAGGGAGCCTGCACCAGGATGGCTTTCTTCAGCGTGGGCCGTTTCACTTGTAAGAATAAAGGAAGTGAAGAAAAGAAGCAGTGAGTGTAAATAGCCTGGTTTGTGCTGGGGGTGGTTTTCTACATTTTGCTTAAATACTGGATACCATCCAACATTGATCCTAGTGTAACGATTGTAGTGCCCGGATAATGGGAAGAATCTTAATCACTTCACTGTGGTGCTTATGTGTTGAGGAATTGGCATACATTTGAGTCCGTGGTTTTTAGAAACAGAAGAGGAAAATTATGTTTTTAAACATCCATTCCTTACAGTCAGTGATGCTGTTTATGTTTGAATTCTTACATTACTGGAAAAAATATTCACTGAGAATGACAATGTCCTATCCTAATAATCATAAAAATATTCTCATCCTGAAAAATCTAGTAATGTGCACTTTTTTCTTTTTTAATGAAAGGTCTGTACACTTGAAACTTTCCAGCTTTTATAACTGAGGAAATTCCAAGCATTTTGTAGTGACAGATACTGTTAGTGGGTAGATGTCCACTGACGTCAAAAACAGAGGATGGTGAACAGCTTTGTTCAAGTCAACGAAAAATGTACGGTCTTGGATAATCTCTGTGTTAGCAACAGAGCTATCAATGATATACAAGCAGCTTCACATGAGTTCCCATGTGCATTCAATCCAATGCTAAATTCCAGATCTTGTTTAATGAGCAACTGATGGAGCCACGACCTGGCACTGCACAAAATCCTGCACTCTGCTTTATCCAGTCATGAAGGAAAAACAAGCTAAATAAGTTCAGATGAACAAGTTCAGAATTACTGTGTGGTTATTAAAAAGTTGTGATTTGTATTCCTCTGTTAATGTTTATGACTAACACATTTGGGACGTGTAAAACAATACTTAATTTGTAAAAAGACTATGTGCCAAAATTCCTGCAGTAGTTTAACCACTGAAGAGCAAGTTTTGACTGTGTGAATGGGTTTGTTTAAATGTTTAATGTTACCAGTAATCAGCTAATCTTTTTTTAAAAATCTACATTTTGAAAAATTATGATTTCTTGTTGGATTGCCGTTCAGCACTTTCACTTTGTGAAATACGATGTATTTCTGTAGCTCATCATGGAGAAACAATTTTAAAGTTAAGTGCTGTTCTCTTTAGCAGATGTGATTTGCTACTGTAATGGTAGGTGTGTAGTTATGGTAAGATTTTTTACATGCAGTTCTGTATGCAGTTGTGTTGGGCATTGAATATGCTGGATATTTTATGCCACAGTGGGTTTTCATGCTAAACATGCTTGTGTCATTATGCAATTTTGTATGGGCGAAGAGATGGATAAAGTGTGAGTTTATCAAATTGTCATGTCTGGCGATTGCCTTCAAAGTATGCCTTCTCAGGCTCCTCCTCCTGAATGTCATATTTAAGTGTAGGTAAGCAATAGTTAATTGCTATACTCCTAGCAGAAACAATAATTAAAACCTCAAGTATTTCAAAAGGGGAATGTTGCTTTCAAATATTTGAGAAATTTGGAATGTTGCTACCCAAAATGCAGTATTTAAATCAT
>Ga0181612_139057_pt1 | contig 30490 bp, 16 predicted proteins | sample HoacroProtozoa21_FD_119630 | JGI IMG/M metagenome (GOLD analysis project Ga0181612, IMG submission 119630) | Hoatzin crop microbial communities from Cojedes, Venezuel. Combined Assembly of Gp0051906, Gp0051904, Gp0051908 | reverse complement strand
GAAAAAAACAGATTTGTTAATTTCTAATAACAATTGTGCAAAAAAAAAAATCCATATACACGTCCTTCTGCTTTGTAAGAAGGATTGGATGTGTGAAATGTGACCATCACAAATTCTGCTGAGAAACAGCATAAACTAGACAAGTGCAATCATACATTACAGAAAGTGAAAAAAAAAAATCAGCGTTGGGCGCACAGACTAGGTATTCACAGTGAAACAAAAAGAAAATGAATGCCCCTCAGTCTATGGACTGATGATAGGTTTGCCATGATTGTTTTTTCCCCCTGGGAGATTATGTCTCTCAGGAGGTGACATCCACTTAAGAGACAATGAACCACTATTTATATAAACGTCCATCACAGAAACTCTCTAAACAATTGCAAATATTGACCGACATGCAGCAGATTAATTTGGCTTCACTGTCATCGGGATATACAGCAGACAGCCATTGTGGAATTGCAGATCTTTTACATTCATACTTGACACATCACAATTGAACATGGAATTTCCATCAACAACAAAAGAAGTGTTTAATAGTCACTTTGCTTCCCTAACAGAGACATATGCCTTCCTACTAATGTAAAGACAATCAGGACTTTTTCTAGCAAATACTAACAGATTTTTTTGTCATAATACTAGACTTTACCTATGTAAACAGTACAATCCCATGCTAACAAAAGGTTCCTGCTTTCTCTCCACAAGGAGTGTCTCCAGTAGATCCCGAAATGTAAATCTGTGTTCTGCTACAATCATTTAAATGCGAGGGGACATCAAGGTCTACAACACACAGAAGCACTTTCCTCAGTTGCAAGAGCTACTGCAATGTGGGGTTTGTTTGTCTTTATTAATATGGCAAGTCCTTGAATTCAACTGCAAAGCAATTACCACAGTCTCAAATCTAAGTTAAGAAAGTGTCCGATGTCAACCCTCGAAATAGTGCAAGACAGCAGCCTATTGCATCCCACTGCTGTCTCTGAGCTAAATATCGCAAACTCTGTATCCCCTCACCTTTGCAACTTTCCTGTAGCTTTACAGTCCTGGGACAAATGGACATTTGTCAGACTCACTGCAAGACATTCCTTGCCATGACACAGGCAGGACAGCACTATTTGGAATAGGATGCAGCAGAGCAACTAATGCCCAGTTTTCATAAACATCAAGTAGGTACAGTTTCTTTGACCTCTGTACAGTTTTGGATGCTCAACACCTGAAAACCAGACCATGAGAAGAACTCTGACAACAAAACCAGATGACCACTTTGTCTTGCTCCCACTTAGCCACACCCTTTTTGGGTCTAGTAGTTCTAGCATTCTACTCTTCATTGGCATCATACTCATGTTCCCATCTGAGACTTAAAGGAGTGTGCGTGTACACTAAACAGGAGGATGTAGCAGCAGGAAACTGATAGTCAAAACATTTTTCTTTTGTAATGTGTTTTAGGTTGTCATCAGGACTTGATTTTGAACAAGTTTCAGAGTTGTAAATCCTTGCTTTATTCTACTTTGTTCACCCTTTCAAGCGTTCCAGCAGGAGAGAAGGAAAGTTGTTGTGAAGCAGGATAATTAGGGACTTACCCTGTAACTCCTAAGAGCACTGAGCACAAAGGCAATACTAAGACAAGCTGCCTCAAGCTTTTTCAGCCATGGGAAGTGGCGTTACCAAGGTAATCACTTTCAAACTGTCCAGCAAGGCTGCTGGGGAACTCTGTACCGAGAGGGATGTGTAAGCCAAAGCGTACTTCCTGAAAAAGAGAACACGGGCATTCACTGATGATTTGTAGGACTTCCATGTTTTGTCTTAAATGCGTATTTCTAGCTTGCTGAAATTTGGAAAGCTGAGCTCATTGTGAACATTTAAGATCCTTCCCTATCACATCCTGAATCTTGCAGTTGATTTGAAAATCAGATGAGTAAAGGAAAGGAACTTGAGAATCACCAAGATGCTAACCAAATTAGATAGAGACAGCTTGGGCATGAGCTATATATAAATGCCAGAGGTGAAAGTGCAAGGAACCACACTTCTCCCATGCTGCAGATAAATAAACCTGTAGTACTTGTGATTTCCTTCGTCGGACCCCTTTAGTAGCCCCTTAGGTGCCAGTGCTATTGTTGTGTGCGCTGCAGTAATGCAGCCCCTCACTCAGCTGCACTGCCCCTCCGTATGACAAGGATGCGAGCCTGACAGCTACTGCACTTAACTCTCGAGATCCACCCAGAGGCTGTGCTTTTAATTCTGGAGACCCAGGGCGAAGCATCCGGTCTTCACCACGACAGCAGTTGTTACACTAATCTAAGGCCTCACTGTGCTAATGGCTGCATGAACAAGTCACAGCAGAGCCGATGTCTACCCCACAATATCTAGCTGTCAGATTATCCTGCTATGGAAAGTGGACAAAACCACATGCAACGTTTGCAGATGGAAGGAGGTGACACGAAAGGAAGGGTGACAGCAACAACAACAGGGCAGATGCAGGTTTCCTGACCAGCGGCAAAAGAACAGGGGCGCAGTCTTGCAGCAGTGGCCCTGTGCTGCTCACATGGGGGAACGGCACGACCCCTGCCTGCTGGGGGATGTGCATCCAAACACTGTGAGAAGACACCAGGGCCCGGAAACGACTCTGCTGCTCAAGCACCCAGGTGATGCAGCTTCCCTGGAAGGAGCAGGAAGGGTTTTCAGCAAGCAGCGTGAATGTCCCTCCTCTTTGCTGTGTTTTCCACTTTCAGATGACTATCACGCTCATTATCCTAAGACATGAAGACAAACAAAAAAAACCCACAGAGAGAAGATGCAGTCTTAATTTAGATGATATTTAGATTTGTCTATTTTATGTGAACTGAGCCATGCCACAAAATTATCTAGGAGCCACTTAAAAGCTTTTCAGTTCAACAAAAGTTGTCAGAGATCCCATTTGCACAAGGCCTACAGACACAGTTACATAAAGGCGGAAGTATCTCCAACATTTTTCCTCCTAATGCCCTGTATTCAAAAGGTAGAAGTAACTGTCTTTGGGTACATGATTTTAACTGTATTTCTATGCTTAGGCTGCACAGGACATTTGTCACAGTATGTATTTTCTCAAGCCTATGCATCCTACCCTCAAGTTATCAATCAACCCTTCAACTCAACACTAGAAAGTATCTAGTAAACAGCTTCTCAGAATTTTCTCATTGTAACCAAATGTGAACTCCCATGAAAGGGAAGCACATTTTACACTAAGAGGCCTTTGTTATGTTTATTAACATAAAAGTTGCCATGACCTGTCTCTTCCTAAATTTATACAGCTGTGAATTCAGCACCTCAAATTATCTCAGCTGCCACTATATCCAATTCTGCATCAAGGGATACTCCTGCACTTCTGGCATTTTTTTCCACTTCAGTTCTTCAGAAATTTACATTTTAGAAAAACCTCACTAGGATGTGATCAAGCCTTAAAGGTATTTCAAAGATACTCAAATGTCTTCTCTTCCCACCTTTAAAACTCTTTGTTGGTTTTTGTTTTGGTTTGGGGGGTTTTTAGTAGGAATGAGTATTGAATACAGTTCTTTTTCATACTTAAAGGGTTCAATTCTATCAGATTTCAAGCACGGCAGAGACAAGACAGACTGCTAAAACCATAAGCAGTCTTCATTCCTTATTGACATCTTTCTTGAAAAATGGTAGTCCTTTAACCTCACAACATCATTTCTCAGGTGGCTGATTAAATGAAAAGTCTGTTTTGGCCAATGGTAATTATAGCTGCAGACCTCAAGGTAACCTTTAGTGTGTACATTCTGCCTTGCGCACAATACCAATTAAATGGTTGACTGTCATTCCTTAGGTTCACCTAAAATTACATTCTCTTCGAAGATAAAATATTGTCAATCCAGTTTACAATATGCCTCTTCAAACTGCAATAATCAACTAAGATTTATTTCTTCCAGGTCAAGAAAAGTTAAAAGAAAAAAAATCTGTGTCTAAAATGTAATCTGTAAAATACCTTTAAAACAGAGGAAACACAGGTTTAAGACATACTTCACATTTTTTTTCTTCCCTTCATAGAGGCGTTGTCTGGGTTAGAGTGAGGGGTTTTTTTTTGTTTGGGGTGGCTGCGTGGGTTTGGTTGGTTTTAGTTTCCTGTCATTTATCTCTCTTTCTGTGTAGCTAGCTCTTCCCCTGTTGGTCTTGTGTTAAGCTAAATCTCTCTGAGGTTCAGAAAAGCACTTTCAAATACACAGTATTCACCTGTCTAATGTCCCTCCATCTTGTCATCAGTGTTGTTAAATATACTAACAGCATTTCAGGAAAAACTGATTTGCAGATTTGTGCCAGAGGCAAATCAAACAGCTTACATAAAGAAGTTGCCGAAGAGTAACCCAGGCATCAGCTCCCAGAGCATCAGTTTACAGATCTCTGCCTTCCCACACAGGGAAGCCTAGAAAGTTTGTACCTGCTTTGTTCTTCCCTACTAGTTTTACATCAGTGAAGCACTGGAGGATGCTAATGCATTTCTTCCATCTGTTTCTCATAGGAAACCTTAGTGAGGCCCACAGTTTTCCCAATAGTTTCACCTGACAGTGACTTGAGTACCAGCTTCAAACTTCTGACTGAAAGTGTTTGTTCTTTACTATTTAACAACATAATTCTTCAAAGATAAAGCAGATTTTAAATAGTTTGTAGTTAATTTTGCCAGGCTGTGATTGACTGTTAGAGATTTTAATACTCTATTCCCCACTATGCACAAAGAAATACAGCACTTTACAAAAGACAAACTTGTAAGTCAAGACAGGAGTCAGAGCAACAGAAACACCATTTCAGAGCCCAGCCCTTCTTTCAAAATCTCATCACAAACATCAAAGACATTTGCCAGTCTCACACAGATTTTCTGTTGCTTTCAGTTAAACTTGCAGCTGCTGGCCTAACATAAAACAATCATTTCCACATCCCTCTCTAGTAATGCCCTTTGCCTAGCTGTTTTTCTGTTACTGTTTCCAATTAGGATAATTACATAGCAAGACGTCTGTCAGCCTAGATCAGCTTCCATCCAGAATACCTTTATTCATATTCTTTTACCTCTACTCATTGCTATAACCTTACGTTTCAAGGATTTTAAAACCTATTCAGTGGCACAATATCACATAACCCTGGTTTCGGGGCTCATGGCTTAGTGAATGAGAAATTTGTTAATGAGATTTATGGTGGTGATCAAAAATGACAGTGTAAAACTTCAAAAATATTTAAAAAGCAAATACAGAAGATGTAACTGAATGAGACTAACGGGTATTTCACTGTACAATGCTGTTAGCCAAATGTGAGCATGATTATCAACATGAAGTCATATCTTCTGTTGTTGAAAAAAGCGCTACATTGTCTTGAACTTGAGATTATGGTTTCTTCTTAGCCCCCACCCCCCAAAACCCATCTTCAATGCCTCAGCACTTTTCTTTATCATTAAGACAGAAAACAGTACTACCAAGTGAATCTCCAAAACTTCCTGAAGTGCAGAGATGACCACACACTATATATACGGTTTGTCTTTTGCTCATTTGTCTTAAGGAAAGACCGGACACTCACTCATGGTGGATGCGCATAGAGACTAGTTCATCACCAAATAATAGGAGGGCATTTTCTGTTCACTTTTACTCTACTACAATCCATCAATTTATTCATTTCATCTCTTTGCTAAACGAATTTGAAAATGTCCCACTTTCAACTGGAACAGAGTTTATTTTCCTCCAAGTAGCTGCTGTGTGGTGCCGGATAAAACCACAACAGAAAATTACGATGTGAAGATTCTGCTAAACAAACAGTTCTTCATTTTGCTACATGCTGTTTTTTCCAATAAAATGGTGGGCAAACGTAGGCAACTGCCACACTTGTAAATTCAGACTTTTGTTTTCTATCACATGGCATTTTTCACTCTCCAATCTTGACTGCAAAAGATACCTATAGCACTTCTACAAATATGGCTGTATCAAAGATAGTCTTTCTACTGTAAAAATATTCGAGCCCCATCATTAACCAGTACATCCTGCTAGTGCCAATGTTCTGCAGAAACTGATCTTTTTAATTTTGCAGTTCTTTGTAGTTTGAAATACATCATTACATGGCACATACACGAGAGTAAACCACCTCTCACCCAGGTTAAGTATGTTAATCATCAGTATGTTTAGTCCTGTTCACACATATATTCCAATTTCCAGCATAAAACAAATTATCATAAAATCAACTGCATTTCTATTTCATGTAATACTTAAACTTATGTATATTTCAATGGAACTATCATGAATAAATCTGAAAGCCAGAGTAATCTCTTGTTCAGAATCACAGTAGTTTTAAAGATACATGTCAAGAAACAATTTCCCTTGTATTTACATAGATATTCCCAAGTGCTTGGTAATAATCTCCTAACACTGCTGAGAAAAGCTCACATTAATGGCATCATTTCCCAGATTGCATCACCACCTGTATGACCACGGCAATAAGGATCACCATCAGCTGTGTGACCATAAGGAAGCCCCAAGCGAGAGCAGACAACAAGAACTGTCCCCATAGCAGGGGGCTGGAGTCCCCACACCCTCCGCAGTGACCACCAGGTTCACTTCCTCTCTCCAGAAAAATTCTGCCCAGCACAGGACAGATTCCCAGATTCCACCCATGCACCAGGGACTGGAACATGCATGATGCCAATTTTAGAAACTGGCATTTCAGCACAAACATGGGAACACCACAGCGTGAACATGCATGTTGTACTAGAGCAGTCATGCACCCCTGAAGCAGAGTGGCAGTGACAGAGAGGCCATCGCTTTGGAAGTCCTCACAGATTCTGGTTCCCACCCAGGTCTTCAAAGAATTTATAGGTTTATTAGGGGGTTCTGCCCCCCATTCTCCTCATTAAAATCATCTTACCATCACCAATATAGTGTTCTATTGAGACAAGTTTAGCTGGGTAAACTGAATAAAGAGTAAGAAAGTACCTTGATGCCACAAAGAGTGGCTACGTGGAAAAGTTACATCAGCATAACTAAAATGGAAAGTGCATTTCCTCAAAAATATTCTGGCCAAATTTTTTACATCTTCATTCAAGTAAAAATTAATTAGCATATATTAAGAGTTAAAAAAATGAGATCTTAATAAAAGAATCCACTAAAAACATTTGAAGAAAATCCACTCTCCAACAAAAAAAAGCAGCGCTAATGGCAGTATTTACTGGATTTTTCTCCATTTCTCCAACTTTCCTTTGGAAGCATCTCCACAAAGAGATGGAGAAAATTTAGAAATATTTCATATCACTTCATGTCTAGATAAATATTATTTTCCTTTATGGAAAGTGAAATGCACACACCTCATGCATAAATTGGGTGATATAATTGCAATTACAACACAGTAACCGCTCCTCCTCCTTCAAACCAGAGCAGAAGCTCCAGCGGTACCTTTCAGAGCCTCTCCCATCATATGAGATTTGACCATGAGGTTCTCAAGATTACACATCTAGAAGCTTTCTAAGTGCACATTAGTTGACAAGAGATAAAATGCCGCATCTTTGTTACTGCTAAACCAACACGTTGTTCCATGAGCCACTGGAAATGTGATTCCTGGTTTCCTATAGACATGTCCTAGATTTCTTAACCCATTTATCCCTCTGGAACTCTGTTCAGCCAGAGAAGTGACATATGGGCCACGATGTTTTCACAGCTACATGCGTGCCGGCTGACCGGCCGGTGCAGCATGCACGTGCTCATCGACCAGCTGGCTGATGCCTGGCAGAGGTGACTGGGAGCCAAGACATAGCTGCTTTTTCTCAGTGGGGAGCACTAATCAGGCTGTTTTCTTTCACCCAGCTGCTGATTTTAATTAAATTTGTAGGTACTCAAATACATTTGAGACATCTCGTTCTCTGTTAAATTTTGCAGCCAATAGGTTCAAGAGTTACAGTGGACTAAAAGGAAGAAAAAGAGAAAGAATTGGATAGACACGCAGTACAAATATCTGCGTTTCTTTGGCACTGCAAATTTGGCTGCATAGATGTCATCAGGGTTCACTACATACCTCTAGCTAACTTTCACTTTTTTTCCACCTGTGTACTTTTTGTTTTCGTTACACTCTCACAAATACTACCCATCCTTACTAAATCTTGCCCTGCTATTTTTCCCTGTTTTGAAACCCTCCTTCCCCTGTTTAGAAGAACTCTTTCTGGTTCAACCAGGCTTAACAGGTAAATAGCAACCAAACAGTGGAAGCACACAAAAAATCTACAGTTGCTAGAGGCATAATAATAAACTTCACATTTAAGTGTTTTAGATAGAGGAATTCATATATATAAGATTCATGAGGTTTGTACGTATGTATTTTAGCTAGACGGAGAGAGAAATACCTGTTAATCATTGCTCAACCACAAATTCTGTATGTAATTACATGTGTGTTATCCTGCCAGGCTGACCACTCGGATGGCTACAGCATTACCTGCACTGAACAGCAGTAATGCAGGAACAACTTCGTGCCCAGTTGCCAAGTGCTTCAGGGAACACTTGTCAGCATGTCAAGTACTGAATCTTCCTCAGCATGACATATGACAGTCTAAGCACAGTCTGCCAGTACTGGAAGCTTCTTTCTAGCCCCCATCAAATCAAGGTGCAGTTTACATATAAATGGAAATAAACAGCCTAGAGTTTAAGCCCATCATGTAAGCCTACACAAAACACAACCCCAGGTTCATGCCTACTAGACAGTAGCTGTCTCCATAATATAAAACTAGGTTTCTGACACTTCCAGCAAATTCAGTCAAGCATAGATTTCCAGGATCATATGAATAAGGGTGATTGTCTAGAGCTGATAAGCAAAATATCGTATCTGCTGACATATATAAAAGTAACTTCTTTTGTTATTCAAATGTATAGCTTAACTGAATGCAACTGCTAGACTGTCTCTAACAACCTGGACAACTGCAATAAAACTGAAAGTGCAGTTTTATAAACAAATCTGTATAAACATATATTCAAGATGTCTTAGCAATGGCAGATCTGCATGGTATTGTTTATAAGAATATTACGAGCAAGCCACTTTAAAAAGACTGCAGAACGTCCAGATGATTGTTTTTACATTACTTGGTGCAAACTGTCTTCAGAATAGGTATGACTCTAGTATGCCCACTGTATAAAAGACCAAATTATCTCACCTCAGAGGAGGAAGAGAGTACTCCTAGCCATTACTTCTCTAAAGCATGGCCCGGAGTTATGATAAGTTTCATGAAAAACAAGCTCAGTGCTTGCTCACTGCCAACACCTCGTTGAGTTATTAATAACAGAACAGTGAGCAAATGAAAAAGGCATTATGCTGCTGAATAAATCCATGCTTTTTCCAGACCCTGAACATAGTTCAGACTAGTCTCCTTATCTCAGCATGTGAAAGATTCAGAGGAGACAATTCATAAGAACAGAGGTATGAGTCAGCTGGGCAGGTTATGATCCTTCAGTCCAGGAAAGTGATGACTTCAAGTGCACGTGGCAAAAAAATTGAAAGGAGGAAGGAGAGGGTGGAGAATGCTGTTCATGGTTTCTTCTGATATTGGAGATAGGGTCCGGTAAATGAAGCCATCAGAAGCCAGTTCAGAACAAACAGGCACAGCATTTCCTCACACAGCTGTGGTAATCTGAGCCAAGCCACGCCCTGGAGACATTTAAATAGACCTGGGGTGTCGTGGAGGAGCAAACACATACCTGAAAGGGAGCCTGCCTCGTGCTGCTAAATACACAAAGCCCGTCAAGCTTAGGAAACCACCCTGGTCTGAAAACAGTCTGAGGAGGAAAAGCTACCACAGAAGAAGAGGGGAGATGTAGAGAAAGGCAGTGCCATCGACATTTGACTCTTTGCCTCCGACTTACAGTCACTGTTGGTCTAGACAGGCTGTGACAGCTGTTACTGCTTCCCTAGGTTTGTACTCACATGCCGGCTTGCAGCACACCAGTAAACTCACTACTGATCCTTTCTAACTCAGGTCCAGCCCTGTTACCTTTGCCAAGCAGTTAGAAATTGCCATGAATAGGAAAAGTTGCCCTGAAACAGAGTTACCAAGACCTGTTCCAGCAGTGTTCTCCATACCCACAAAAAGCTGAGGCCAGAGAAAAAAACCTACCAAATCAGCCACTTAGAGTCCTGAATAAGCCAAGCCAGATGAAATAATCACATTTTGCAAGTCATTTGACATGTCAGGTCAATGTGCTGTAAGCTAAAATTGGCTACCCAACCCTGAAAAAATAACACCATTTCAGTTTTCAGAAAGTCATAAGGATAAAGCCCCACACTCAGACATCATCCACTAACCCATCAGGCCGGATTTGCCACTCTGCTGTTGCAGGGTGAAGTCAGAGCAACTCTGCTGTAGGCTTGTGAAATGTAAAACAAAGTAGTGAAGCAGTCCTGGTAACTGTTGTTTTGAAGGCAAAGAGGAAAAAGGAAAAAAAAAAAGCCCAGGAGGTACAGCATTTCCATTTGGAACTGATGAAACTGAAAGTGAAATACACTGCCCACGGCTGCATCAGCAGATCTTCTGCCCCAACAATTTCCAGCCAAAAGCTATCATCGCACCACTCAGCCACACTCCCTTCTGGTCCAGCATTATCATTCATGCAACACAGAGCCAGGCTGACGTGGAGTGGATTACCAAGACAATTCTTTAGAATACAACTTAAATTCATCAAAGTAATTTTACTGGTTTACACAAGAAGCTTTGTACAACCCTCCCTCTGTGACCTATGCAGAAATAGAGTGCAGCTGTTTCATCCTTCCAGCTGTAGGTTGTTTGTTTTCTATGATAAAATTGCATGGTTTCTTTTAGGCAAAATCATGAAGCCATATTAAGAAAGCTTGTCACAACCCTAAACCCAGTACATAACCATTCTATATATATTTGACACTCATGAGGCAAAAATGTTACCATACACACCAGGCAGACCCTGAAAAAAACATGAGCCAACAAATCTGTGTCATAAACTCATAAATTGAAATGACTTAAGCCTTGATAACCTATAGATATCCTTACGGGAAAGGCAGGGAGGGCCAGGTGCGGTCATCACTTGCATGGGAGGAGTTCCAGCTTTCTGTGCCACCATCTGCGCCAGGCCTGCTTTTGCTGCGCCACATTTATTACTCAGTGTGTGATGACTATCACAGCAGCTGTGATGTCTACGCAACATCCAGCGGGGGAAAAAAAAGCTATTATTGCAGTAAGTCATTAGAATGAGAATTTTATCAACTTTAAAGGATGTATGTGACTCAAAAATTTATCAGCTGTCACACTCAAACTCCTCCTGCAAGTTACAATGCCTGCTATGCGGCTGTCATCTTTGGAATATAAAATAAAATTTCACGCTGGAACATTTCATCTTCAGTAGAAGCAGATTACTGCTGTGTCCTCCAATAATAGTTTCAGCTGATGTAGCATGATAGCCTTCATAGGAAATAAGATCTTGTCTTTGAAATTAGAAGCCAGTTGTGAACAGTGCCTTTTGAATACATGAGGTTATTTAACTCTTATCAAGACAGAGAAGGAAGTTGGTTGTCTATAGGGAAACACAATACAGTAGGATGCGGGATTTCAGACTCCACTGCAGATAATGTGCAAGTTCACAGCGGCTGGGGAGAAAGAGAAAAGCTTTCTGTCTTATTTTTAAGATCTCCTAAACACACAAAAAGCACTTCTAATTCCTAAAGCATTTCTAACACCATCAGTACTGCACACGAGCCGCAAGATAAGAACCTGCATTTCCCCTTGCCAGTACAGTATCATTTCATCTTGCTGGGCTGCACTATGGGCATCAGCATTAAGCTCTACAGCTCACTGCAGCCACATCCCATTTCGTAGCCCCACAAGGCACTGCACTACCTCCTAAGCACACTCACAGGATGTTTCATGACAACTTGTCCACTTGGTCTTGCAATCGTAGGAAGAAATGGTCCAGGCCTGCAAAATCCATCTCCTGGCAATATGCAACAGCTGCATGGTATGAACTGCTACGTGTTAGGGAAATCAATCCTACCCTCCCTAATTACCAGAACCAAACACTGCTGCTTTTTATGAAGCCAATATTTCTTTTCCTTGCTTCTGCAGAAGCAACCACCATGTGAGGTTGACGAGCCTCAAATGCTAGTCTGAAGACAGAGATATAGCTTGTGTTCAGAGCAACTGAGAGAGGATACAGAAACAAGCTGTCCTTGTGCAACCACGCTGCAAACAGACACAGCGACATGCACTGTGCCCAAAACTTTCAAATAAGAAAAGACATTTTCATGAGGCTCTACAAGGGGTTTACCTCATTTACACTAGCAGTGATCAGAAGAGGACTGATAACAGCTCAGCAACCCTGTGACAACCAACAGCCCATGCTGTCAGAGATCTGTTAGCCATCTGTCCAGATATGGTTGAAGTTTAGGGGTAGCACAGATGTCCTGGATGTTTGCAAGGCCATTAGTGCTGTGCTGTCTCCACCACCTGTCAACACTGGAAGTGTTCTCAATTTAGCTGCAAGGTTTGAAGAGAGAATCACACGCCCTGTGGAGGGTATTAACAAGATGTACAACACTCCTACCGCTGCTGTTCCAAGTAGAGCAGTAAGTTCCCTACAAGCAAGGTGAATCACCTCATGCGGATGTCCCTGCTGCATTTCACTGTATCTGGAGGTTACTGGAGGGAAACCATAAAAGTGGCTTAAAACACTTATTCCAGCCCCCTCCAATATTCTCCTCAGTTATGCTCTCACATCAACAGAAGTGACATGCTTAGAGAGACATTTTAGGTATTGAGAACTGGGAATCTAACTCCACCTCTTAGTCCACTCACGGACACATGAACCTGAAAGTCTGTTTAAGGAACTTCTCCTTCTGGCAGTCACAGAAGCTGATCCTGCTTATTTCATGCTGCCTTTTGCTGAATCATATTTTCTTGATGGGAGTCTGACCCTGCTTATGGGGAGTTTCTTCCATGTCAGCAGGCGCAACTACAGATGATTGCTAGCAATACTTTTTCTTTATTCACAATTAAACAACTTTATAAACAAATATCTAAAAATTCACATGGATTTAGAACTTGCAAGTTCACCAAAAGTCTGGACATTCTCACATTTCAGTTCTCCTGTAAAAAAATGCAGGGTTGGGAAAGGAAAAAAAGGCAGCAGTGGTGAGACAGGTACCGCTCCTGCTCCCAGTGCTCAGAGGCTCAGGCACACACCCCAGCCAGTCTGCTGTGGTCAGATCCGCAGCAGCAGCCTCCTCGACCACTAAGTGCCTCCAAACTGGTGGCTGATGACGAGCAGTTGCAAAGACATAGTATTTTCTGAACTACTGCTGTAGTAACAGTACCTAGCTATAAACACAATATCCACATTCAGATCTTCAGCAGGTATAAGACAGTTCTTTATACCATGTTCATGGTATGGAAAACATACTATGATGTTCAAGAATTCGAAGTTATTATACACTTGATAAATGTATATAAACCACTCATTCTTTCCCATTTATAAGTCAACAGAATATTCCATTGAATATACTTCAATGTAAACGCAGTCTTTTAACTACAAATCAATCACTTTCTTCTTTTGTTGCAAGTATAACAACAATGGACTATACAAAAGCTACTTTCACTATGGAAGTATAACATGAAATGCAGTATAGGACACCTTACTGGTAATTACATATTAATATAACAACATTAGAAAGCTTCAGTATGCATTGCAACAAAGAGAGAAATAGAAAACATTTCACTATATCCAAGCACTTGTTTCAGTATTCTATACCAGGATGGACTAATTGTATAGCATAGTACAAAGTGATAACGAAAGCTGTTCCTTACTCATATTTCTACAGAACCCCAGAAGCTGAACCAGAACATAATCATCTATGTTCATTTAGGTTTATTATGTCTAATGAAATGACTCACTGAAAAAACGTTGAATAAACTGCAGACACACTAAAAGAAAAGTTGTATGTGCAACCTCTGGTGATACTCTTTGCATACTCATTAGGCTATAAGTTTCTAATTACATTATTGGAGCATTGTTTCGTCCATAACATTCCTTCATTTAGTATTTGAGCATTCAGTATTTATTTTTATTCTCTACAGTAAGTATGTAGCTGATGCCTCTGTCACTCACTCCATCTAAACTACTGAAACCAAGTTACACAGGAAAATTTAATTCTGGTATTTCCTAAATATGCTTCACTCTGCATTTAATATGCATTCTTGTAGCATGATTTCTTCAGATGCGATTTCCTAACTCTTATAAAAAAAAAAAATCTAAATTCCATTCTATGGAACCAACACAAGCCATGTTCAGAAAAACAATTTTCCTAAAATTTATGCACATAAATTTTCATCCTCAGGCACAGTTCAAATACAGAAAATATCAGTCAAAAAAATTAAAATTTGACAAAGTTATAAGCATCTGAAAAGCGGTCTTTTACACAGAAGTGTCAGACAAACTTAATTTCAAGCAATACAATCAGTTCTATTATTAACACTTAAGCATATACACTGCATGTAGCACTCCTGTATTTTACACACTTTGAAGACTAGTACTGCAGTTCTCATGCTTCATAACCAAAAAGACACCCAAAATCAAAGCATGTGACATAACAAACATTAGTTAACATATGCCTGTACCACATTTGTTGTTATGAAGAAAGCACCTACAAAATTCTTCTGAGCTAAAGAATTTACTTGTTCTTCACCAGAAAGGCAGGTATGAATGAGTTTACTTTCAAAAAAATCATGCAATTTTATTTTTATGTTAAGATATTTCATTGTTCAGAAATCACATCCTATGATGATCGCTATCAGTTTCAAGAAGTGCATCTGCAAACAGAAAATCGTGTCTAATCCACATTTCACAAAAGGTCATCTGCCCGCAGCCATTTTTCATAAGTAGCCTTTGTCATGTATTTCATTCTTACAATAACGACATTATGGATATGCCTAGCATATAGCTCAAGGCAAACAGACACAAATTCTCCTTGCACCAATGGGGAAAGAGGAGAAATCAATCTTCCAAATACTCTGAGGTTAATGAAGTGTTAATTAAAATATTTTAAGAGTCAAGTCAGCTTAATCTTAAGAAACCCTCCAAAATATGGGTAGCTTTTCCCAAGCTAAACTCTCCTGTTTTGTTTCCACTTCAACCTACTGTATTCAAGCTGAAGGTGAAGCTTTAGAAAGTCTTATTTATATTGCAACACTTGTCGGTAGCAAACTTGTCCTTTGCAGAGCCATTCTGATGCAAGGACAAAGCTACCACTGAGGCAGCTAGTAGTAATGTGTCACAAGGGAAAGAATAAGACGTCCTGAGGCTCTGTAAAAGCAGTCCAACCACTTCTATTCATACAATAAATTGAACCAAGGCAAAATACTGGTTTTCTGAAATGTTAATTACATTAACAGTAAGACAATTTAGAAGTGGATTTACAGTCTTAATAATTGATAGGATGAACGCAGAAAGAAAGAGACTACGAACGTGTGCTTGCACGGTGTACCATGCCCAAAGAACATTTCTTTCACAGACCAGCATCCGCCAAGCCTGCGAAGCTGATTCATCATGACATACATGAGTCAGGTGCCTGTTACAACGGCATCATGAATCACTCATGGACTCTGGATCATATTCAAAATGCACACACAGCACAGGAAAAGCGTTCTTATGCCATGACTAAAGTAAGCACTTTCAGCATGCAGTCCCTATCACAGTTTTATTAAAAAAAAAGAAAAGCTAACAATAAAAAAAAGAGAACCAAGAGAAAATTTCAAACCAGCTCAGCAATTCCGACTCCTCTGCATCAAAACAGTGCTAACAATGTGATAGTTCTCATTAAAAACAAAAGCAGCTTCTCTGCAAGCTGGATGGTTAGCCAATAAACCTAACTGGGCTGGCTCAGTGACCCCAGCCTTTGCTCAAATGAGACCACAATCCCAGACATGCAGTGCTATGTACGCTTTTCATAAGTCTCCAAGAGGCATATTAGAACATTTTCTATTTCTGCAGGATTCATTCAAATATGACAGCACCACTTCCTGGCTACATGAAGGCAAAAGAAATAGATATTAATCCCCTATCAATATACCGTACCATTAAAGTACAAAACTCAAAACTTTATATCAAGTACTCCCAAATGTTATAATGCTCATATACATAGAAGGGACTCAGCATTTTCACATATTACATCCTATCCTAAGGTCCATACTGTCATATAGTTGTCTCATAAAACATTATTTTGGTTAGACTAACCAGCAAGGAAGAGCAAGGGTCTGAAGGAACTACTGCCAATTCTCCAGGTTCAGATGACACAAATGCAACAAACAAAACAGTATTATCTTTAGGAAAAAACAAGCTCTCATTTAATTCTAGGGTACACTCAAGCTATCATAAATTTCTACCGCATTCACCCAGCATAGCAGCTTCTCATCTCGCACTGCTCTCCCAGCCTGCATGCCCAACTACGGGATGAGATGAAGTCCTGACACAGAGACCAAAGCCAAAGTGCAGAGACTGCGCTTGTAGACTTCCTGAATGCACCACAGCTAGAAACATAAAGAAAAAGCACAGCTCTTACCCACAGTGCTGCAGAGCAGCAACCCAGACCAGCAAAAGACCTCATAACCCTCCCAGACTGCTTTCCCCTCTCAAACAAAAAAGTCAGCTTTGGGTGGATACCCCCATCAGCCTTCTCAGTAACTACCCCAAGGTGCTCCAGGACCTGGAGGTGTTATCACAGCAGGTAGGAATCAGCTGTGTTTAGACAGGTGTGGCAGCAGGCTATTGCCTCACAGGCTATAGCTGCACCTGGACCCCTCGCTGCAGGGCAGCAGCACTACGCAATGCAGGGCAGCAGGAGTTCATGCAGAAGAGGGGAACTGGTGGGTACAGTAGGACTACTATTCTCAGATGGAGAACGTTGTTTAAAAAGGGAAAGAAGAAGTCTGACTCAGAAGCTAAATAAAATCACAGAGAAGTTTGATTGTGGCTGAAGTATAAATCAGAAAAAAAAAGCAGTTTAAGGAAAGGAAAGGATTCCTTAAACTAATTCTGCTGCTGAAAAGCTGTTTGGCAGAAATGCTGCAACAACTACTTTGTGATAGCATTGTTCTCCTCCCTGTTGAACTATTTTCAAAGCTACATACTGATGCCAGATTATGTTATGGCAAGGGCATCAGATTTCCTTACAGTGTGCCTGCTCCTTCTTTAAGCCATTCCTGCTTGCACTTACCATGCCAGGAGACAGAAGCAGTTGTCTCTCTCCTCTGCAGAGCTGGCCAAAAGACTTTCCCCTTCCCAGAGGGGAAGAGGCAACTGGCAGTTGCTAACTAAGAACCTCACAAATTAAGCATGGGCTTCTTCATCTAAATTGTTAAGGTGCAAGGTACAGGTTGTAGCAAGTCAAGTGTTCTGCATCCCAGCCTGCAGAGGGGGCACCAGCCCCCAGATGCCACAGCAGGGCTGAGGTATCTTACTGAGAGTAACAAGTTGCTCAGCAAGTAACACACCACTTTCTTCAAATAAATGGTATAACTGAGGGAGGCAAATTGTTCTGCTTCATATGAAACAGCTTCCAGAAGGCAAACATACACAGGACTTCACCTCCAGCTTTTCTTCTGGTAAGGCTGCAAGGGCATATTTCATTAAGTGCAGACAGGGTCATGTCATTTATGAACAACGGGAAAACACTGAGGCAATTATTAAGACTTTTCCCTATATCTCCCCAATAACTGCTTCCATTCCTTCAGAATCCTGGCCTTCCTTTCTGAATCAAAATACAGGGCAATGAGACAACCTGTGCTTTAAGACTTGCTCTCAGAATATGACCACCCCTTCCTTCCCTGTACCACAAAACAAGTCCAAGTGCAAATTTTACTTAACCTCAAGCGATATTTTTTTAAAATCTCTTATTAAATAAGATTGTTCTTCTGGAATTGTAATTAGGAGCTCATGGTATCACAGCTAAGTCAGACATTCAATTTTTTCAGGAGTGAAAGCAGATGTGTCTGTATCTGAAACATTTTTGTCAATGTAGTACAAAATACATAAAAACATCCCTGTCCTTGTAAGAGTGGATACCTGAAGGAATATTCTGTTTCCATGAGTTTATTGATGAAGGAGCTGTAATGGTTAGGATGCAGGCATTGTCAGTCCTTTAGGGTTCTTCACCCTAATGGATCAAACTACTGATTGTCCCATCAGTCTACGACTGTGAAACACAGACCATAACAGCTGGCATTCTTATGGCTGAGAAAATACAAGGCATCACTAACGTAGGATATATCCTACACGCAGGATACAGTGTTATCCCTAATAATGCTTATGCGCACCAATAAACAGCTGCTTTATGACTACCTTGTGTCAGCTGTCCCTTGACCCTACATCTCTTGCATACAGAGGACCTTCTGGAGTGAAGTCAAATTGTTGGTATGCTCCAACAGTTACTTACCATTTCTATGTTGTGCACAGAAAGATAATTTTTTGACGGCATACAGAACTGAGGGCTGTTTTTCCTCACTCCTTGCCATCACTGCCTGTAGTACCACAAGTAAAATTTAACTCTTCTTCCAAAGATGACCAAGGGACTTGATGGCAATCTGTATAAGCTGTGTAGGAAATGACTATTTGGTCTCTCACAAATGGTTTCACTCACTACTACTAATTCTCATCAGGTGGCAGAATTTAAACAAACAAAAAGGCTTTTTTCACATAAAAAATATTTAAACTTCTAAGCTTTTAAGCTTCCATAGTATCCTGTGTCGACAGTATAAATGGTTTCAACCAGTGGCTAGTAAAACTTACCAGTTCATGTGGAACATCTAACCCTGGGATCTCTTTCAGCTGCTGATTGCTTCAGACTGGAGAACACAGGAGGGCAATCTGTAGTTCCCTTACTTGGTTTTTACATGCCTCTCCCAATCTGCCACTGGTAATTGCTGGAGAAAGCACCCATGTAAGCCTTTTCATCCCATGACCATTCCCATACTAGTGTTCAGCCTCCCTTTCAGCACATTTTCTTTTCACCATCCATAGAAACTTGCAGCTATCCATGTCTCTATTTTTAGAGGCTACTTAAAAGTTTTCTAAATCTCATTATCCCGTATCCACACAGCGTATATGTCAAGTATCATTTAAGAGCAATTTTGAAAGTCTTCTGTGCCCTTAGCATGAAGAAAACAGACATTAATTGTTGACTGAGATAGCCAGTATTTCCTTACTAATAGCTGTACCAAGAAACAGGGCTATATTCATTGCTTGCATTCAATTTGCATTTGGCACTTCTCCAGTAACTCCTCCACCCAGGTCATAAAAGAAGGCATGACATCCCCTGGCCTTCTTCCCCATCAACAGCTAAGCACAGCACCTGCACTCTTCAACCACAAAACACTTGTGAGAAACTGCATGGACTGCCTGGGACATGGGTCAGTTGGGAATGACGAACCCAGACTCTAACCCAGGCGATGAGATGGAGCTGGCTGCCGGTGGCCTGGGCACACTGCATCAGCTGGGGCCTCTAGACAGAGCAGCATGCAGCAAGTTCACAAGTAACACCAGGCCAAACATTATAAACATGCAACACAAAATGAACCGGGGCAAAAGGATCCAAAGATGGCATGTGAAGGAAGAGGTACTTTTAACTGCTGTAAAGCAGAGTCACACTTCTGGATATCAGACACAGGGGAAGGGATATAGAATACTGGGCTACCTATAGACATCAATCTGGCACTCAATGCTGAGCTTGCTGAATAATGGAAAATGCATTAAACATGGAAGGCGAGGAACAAAAGCTGAGCTGCCCAGGAAAAGAGAATGTTTTATGATTCCCCAGGCTGGTCCCCAGTGCTCTCCTCTGGTCACCATCTTAGATTAAATCAGATTAAGTGGCTGCAAAAGTCCATCTGTTGTACTGCATAGGCTGCTTCTGAACAACCTTAGTGTCCGTACCAAAATGGTTTCTGATCCCTCTCAATTGTGCTGGAGAACATGATGATACTCCAGCTAATACCAGACTGGAGCACTCTCAGTCTGAATAGACAAATGGTCAAGCATAAGATCCACCGCATATAGCTTTTGGAGACTTAAGGCAAAGGAAGAGGAAGTGGCTATTTTCAGACCACCCTAAATACTTACCTAACTCAGCTGCAAAATGGACAATCGCAGTTCTTCTAACCAGGTCCCACTATGGCCTTAGCCACAAAATCATGCTTCTTCTACGATGGAGGTTTCTTGCAGTATTCACTGTTGTTCAGTAGGATGAATCCCATGCTATCACTACTAAATGTACCTATGATAGATGTTTTTAGTTATAATAACTTTTTAGTTATTAACAGAAAAAAAAAACCAGAAAACAGAAGCATATGCTTAACATCATTATAAATCAAAGGTCTTTCAGTTGCGATTCAGAGTGTAGATACCGGGAAATGCAATTAATGTTAATATTGAAGGTCAGAACAATGTGCCTGTGTTAGAAACACTTTAATTTTTAAGCAAGTGCAGGTAAATAAGTGCATTACATTAAATGGATTCTGTTAGATATCACAGTAAAAAGGCTGGACTGAGTTCACACTGTGTAGAGATTTAGGAAGTACTTTTCTTCCTGTTTCCAAACCACTCTCTCCCTCTACATCCAAAAGTAAACAGACATAAAAGACAGCTCTTACCCAGCTGGTGGTCTATCGCTATTATTCCTACATCAGTTTCCACCTTAAGCCTGTGCAGCAGTTTTGTTTCGGTCTCAAACTCTGCTTTGTCACTGGTCAGCAATACTGTTCTTTTAATCATTAACTGAATAAATTAGCACCAGAGTCACGGCTGAACATTGTGGAACAAGTAACTATCACAAAGGCTTTATTTTAAACTATGAGAGCAAACAGTTACTTACAGCTTAGGTGAACACTGGATAAGAGATAAAAGTGCATACAGTCCTTTTCTTTTTTTAAAAAAGAACACGACCCCAAACTTAAAAAGCTTTAATCAGCTTTGCTACTTAAAAATCAATCTTCCAGGGAAGAGACAAGCAAGAGATTAAAGCATACCTAAAAATCCACATAACAAGTCTAAGGATAATAATCTGCTAATATACACTCCAGCGTCTTAAGGGCATCTCACTGCTACACACATCCATCGACACAGATTCTAAATGAGACCAGCCTGCACCAAAACAAGATCCACCAAGCCGCTTTTGAAAACAGAATAAACATAACTGGCTATTTAATATTAAACCTCTGCTAAACTATTGCAAAAGGAAAAAAAAAATCAAAATGGGCAATGCAGCTTTACAAATCTGTTAAAGTACCTGTATTCATCAATAGCTATTTACTGATGATCCGCACCTTGCGTCTGCCCAGCACCAAGCACAATGCAGCCACAGTCCCGAACTGGTTCCTTGATGTCAGGATAATGCAATTTTTAAAAGTTAAATTATTACAAAGGGAAGCAGACTTTTCTCAGTGCGGACACTTGGTATTTCTGTCTTCAGAACACACAGAATAAAGCCTTCCTGGGAATACCTGCCAGTTGCTCATGGACAACACAGTAGTTATGTGAGCCTTGTTTTAGCTGCAGCTCCCACTGCTGTGCTTCACACCATTCTGCTGCTTCTGTTTCTCACTTTCTAATCCAGTACAATGTCAGAGTGTGGATAAAAACACTCATACTCTAGACAAGGCAATTTAGCCTTGTTCATCTGGCTGCTGATCGTATATGACTGGAGGTGGTTCATTTCTGTGCCAATAGCTTGCAGGTTTTTCTGTCTGGGATAACATGAAGACATTGCTCAGCTGAAGTGCAATTTTCCTCCCTGCATTTAAGCTTTCCCAACCTGTACTTCTTGTCTTTCCTTTAATCTTGGTACAGAGCTGGAAGCTGAAATTCAAACCAGAACTCTGTCACTCGTTTTAGCTCCATATGCAGCCCAGGCAGCTTTCCACAGATGGGTCAGATGCTTCAACCATCCAGCAGAAGTTACAACCTGGCAGCCACCTCCTGCCTTCACACGCTGCCACAGCCTGGGAGTGCACCTGGGTGGGTGCTTCACAGCTCCTCCCCAGCCTCCTTGGGCTCCAGAAACATGCTGCTGGGCGTACCCGGCCTTGCAGTCACATGCAGCCCAAGTGAGACACTTTGGCAGCTAGAAACACTAAATGCTAATGTAATGCCCTTTCTCTCCTCTTCATGAATAGCTCCAAGATGAGGGACTTTCTCTCCCTGACAACTCTTATATTGCTGAAGCAAAAGGTGGCAGCCTCTCTCAGGACTGATTACCATTGCTGCATAACCAGCTCTATCATTTGGTATGCTTTACACACTGTCCTCTGATCTGGCAACAGTCCTGAGTACAAGCTAATTTACACCTTCAGTATAATGGCTTTTGTGTCTTCTGCTACTCTGGAATATATTACATGCAGCTGAAACACAAGCGCAGCAAGCCACTGTCTGCCATCATCTTGTACAGAGAACAAAAAACAGGGAAAAGAAAGAGATCATTAAAATTTTTACATAGCTGGTTTTGTTTCCAGACTTTCCTGAGTCCATGCCAGTCTCCTTGCTGTTAAATACTCCTCTCCTGCATGCCCCTGGAAGTAACCCAGGGAAGGGTACAAATACCAGAGATGCAAGAGATGCAGCATTTCTGTTATTAAAAAATGCTTCTGAGTATTAAAATGTCTTCCCTGTCTGGAAAGAGTTTGCACTTGCCTTACTGAAAGAAAAACCCGTCCTCAGTTCTGTCACTCCAGAGACACAAAGTGCATAAAGAGTGGGATTTAAAGAGCCTAGTGTTGAAATCTTCAAAACAACCCTTACAGCTCAAACCTGTGTTCCCAAGTCACAGGAAAAAGCAGGGGGGGAAAGCCCAATTCTCCCTATTTCCCTGCCTCCCCCTCAAAAATTTTGCAACACATTTCTCAAACCTAAGTCCTACGCCTCAGGACACACAATTGCCTCACTTTGCTTCTTGGACACACCTTTAAGTTTACAAAAGGCCGTATGTGCCAACCGCACACGAAAATGTACTACTTCAGGGCACCAAGGCAGTACAGTTACGCCAGCACACGAAGGGGTCAGTACAGCAGTGGGGAGAGTGACCGGGGTGGCAGGACCACCTCTCTCAGCCACAGTGCCAGCCTCTGCCAGGCTAATGTGACCACAGACCTGAGGTGCTAGTGTGCAAGGACAAACCTGACCAGGAGAGGAACAGAAAATAGCTGGATTATCTAACGTCCTCATATAATTTGACTTCGTTTACAGATTTATTAAAGCTTTCTCAATATGCCCTGGAGCCAGTAGTGCAGCCTCAGGTATCAACAGAGGCCCAGCCATGGGTCCCAGGAAGAGTTCAGGGGTGAAAATGAGACTGCAGCCAACCTGAGAGAGACCTCCACTGTCCCTGGGTCTTGCGCTCAGGGATACAAGAAGCATGACATGAGGCAGCAATGTGCCACACCAGTCCAGAGGAGCAGATGGGCTAACTGACGCTGCCTGCCATCCATGCGAGGGTGAGCAGCAGTGATGGTGGGAGGGTTATCGGTCACTACACACAGCCCAGGCTGAGCACCCAGGACATGTCCCAGGTCCACCTGCCTTTCCCTGCCTCAGGGTGCCCTCACCCCACCCCACCCAGGAATGCCTCAGTACTGGTTCTTTACTGATTCAAACGATCAGGATGACTTTACGGTTGCTTGGGCAGGTTTGCCCTTTGTAGCACAAACACAGCGCTGCAACATCTGCGGGATCCCAGCCAGCTTCGGGATATGGGGAAGTGCCTTTGCACCACTAAGCAGTGGAAAATTATAAAGGAAGAGAAACACCACCTCCAGTGTCTCCATCACTCCATCTCCCCACCCACACAGCAGACTAGCTGGGCTCCAAAACACGCGTTACTGGGGTTTAAGAGCAACGGGCATGCTTCTTCCTGCAGAGGGAACATTCCGCCCACTCTTGGTTTCCAGTGTCCCACCTCACTTTACCCGTTCTGAATGGCACAGGCAAGGCATGCTAACTGCAGTTTTTACACACTGAGCTCTAATGAGGACTCTGCATACCACGACCAGCTTTTAACAACGTGCACATGCAAAACCATTCCCAGCCAGTAAACAGACCAGATCCCTACCGTACCCAGCTCCGTAGGCTTCCTCTATTCCTGAACAAAACTGGCAGTCAGTGCAACACAGCGGCCAATTTCCACAAGAAGTTTGATCCCTCTGGGCTGGCTATTCATTTCCACAAACCCACACAGACCAGACCTAGTGTAGCCAAGGATAAGCATGCATAGCTGCACAGCAATGCTGCAGCGAGACAAGCCAAATTCACGGGGCTGCGGGTTCCTTACTTTGTTAAAGAACCTTAACTTTTTAATGCCATGTTGTCAGGCACGGTGATGTGCTGCTTAAGTGATAGTGCTTAAATAACAACATGAAACGAATAGTTTTCACTCTTCAGACTGAACACAGCAAGATATGGGATGTAAAATTAAATGCTCTGACTGACAGCAGTAAGTTACTTATCCAGCTCTCAGAACTCAAAAGGAAGAATGCCACTAATCAAAATAAATCACCAATTACTGGACTCTATTAGAGGTCTACCGCTACCAGGACTGTCAGAGACAGTTAGCTCTAGACAGGGTAACTGCAATATTCCAGAAAGATTTTCAGTCATTTCCTGATAAATACTCTCTGCCTACTGACTGTGTACGAAGATACCAAATCTTAACAGGAAGCCTAGCCATTCTGTCATGCTCCTTTTTTAATAATGGAAAAGCACATAATTTCCAAACAGATAAATCACTGGCAATGATCTCAACGAAAACAAGAAAATTCTTCTCTTTTTTTGTTATTCCTTTAAATGGTAGCGTTTTAGATACCACCCCCCGATTACAATGTGACTCTCTAGCTTCCCTATTGTTATTAATGCCTCCACTTGTCCTACGATTCCTTCTAATTACAGCTTATTACATATTTTGCCAGTTTTGTTTGCTAAGTAAGTTGTTAGCTAGGCTAAGTGTCAGATAGTGACCAAGACAGATGATCTAATGGTTCCCTTTGGCTTTTATCCTTAAAAAATGGGAAAAAAAAAAAGGAGATGCAAGGTCACTGAACTGAACTGGCTGAAACGTATTTCACGACACAGCCCTTCCAGCCTCCAAGACCTTCAAAAGATTTCAATATTTGGCTCCACAGTTACATCTTTGTTTACAGCACAGACATCCTGGGACTCGCCTCTGTAACCCCATGCAAGTCTGGGCACTGGTATGTGGGACAAGACAGAGCCTGCCAGTGGTTAAGCCTGAGAGGCAAGAGTGAGCTCGAATGAGTCTGTCCTGGAGTCAGCCCCAACGTGCTCTAACACCATGCCAGCACAGTGCACGCAGCTCCTGTTTCCATGACTCAGTGCTTCACCCACCACTCCTGGGCAGGCTTTCTGAGCAGCACTAAACTAGATATAAACTAGATATATCTAAAGTAGATACAGATGAGGAGGAAGACAAAGAGGTGCTGCAACACCAGCAAGATGTCTGTGCTTCAGTCAGAGTTGGTGAGCACTAGCAGAGCTAACTGCTAACCAAAAGTAAGTAACTGCTGCTGTATTAAACAAGAAAGAAACTGCTGTAAATAGTTCAAAAGCTGTGCTCCTAGGAACCATTATTTTACTAGTCCCATAATCCAGATTGTCAGTGGTGGTGGAGTACAATGAAAGCAAAGCTAAGAAAAACCAGGCATTTCCTTAGAAGTAGGAAGGGGGTGACACATCAGCAAATACGGAAGAGAGCAGCCTTGAGTAATCAGGCGATACAGGTATTTCCAATTTCTTTTCTTTCACAGACTAGGGAAAGAGATTAGAGCTCCCAGGCTGGCCCTACTCCACCAACCAGAACAACCCCAAAAACACTGGGGAAGTCATGGTGTTTCTAATCTGTACATGGTACTCCCAAATCTACAGTGATGCTCCTGAATGGGCAGCTATACCCCCAAATGGCCAAGAATCTGGCCCATAAAACTCAACAGGCAAGGTAGTCATGCATGGCAATCACAAGAAACCACTAAAGACACTACTACGTAACTCACCCAAATACCAAGGGAAAAACAAATGTTTCCTAAACAGGGGAACCCTTCTTAAGGAATACATACATTCAGCATCTCCCATCCTGACCCAGAGGACACAGTTCTCCCTGACATACCCGTAATTTCAAGTTAGTCAAGTTTCTAATTAATCTCTAGTGCAGAATTTATACACTTTCATGTTTTTCCAGGCATAACATTATTCGGAGTTACAGCAAAGGTATCCAAGTTTCATTACACTTGTAACACAGTTCAGCGTTGCTGGCCCCAAGTTTTTGTAGTCTCATGTTGCTGCTCCTCATTGTCTCCCAAGAGCTTTGCTCTTCAACAGTTCTGGTTTGACAAACAGCCCCCTCCTCTCTGCCTAATGTGTCACGGGGAGCTGAGATTATCCATCCTTTACCTTATCTTGAGGTGCATTTTCCCTCCTGCAAAAAAAAAAAGCTCTGTTTAAAGAAAAACAATCAGGCCTTATTCACTTAATAAAGGCTGTTTTGATATGAACATACATTGCACAATGTGGATTGTTGCATTCTTGCAACATAAGCCACTTCTCTGAGTCTTCTATGCTGCATGCATATGTGGGATGTTTCGTACAATGGCCTCATTGTAATCGCACAGCTTTGGCCTTGTGTTGGAAAAAAATGAAGAGAGCTTCCAGGATTGCAGCAAGATCAAAGGTTGAAGCCAGGCACTAATGATCTAATAAACAGAGGTCTAAAAGTCAGAAAACCCCCTAACCCCGGAGGACAGCTCTTAGTACACTTGCTGCTGTTTTCGGATTACTGCTGCATCTTTGTTTCTTCTCAGCTCTCATTCCACATTTTTGTAGCAGATCTACAGATTCCCTTATTTCCTTCAAGTGCAAAAATTAGGATCCTAGAACTTTATTGCTTCTCACTCATTGCTTTTTTATAGTCATATAGTGACCTCATCTGAGGCTTCCAGGAGCCTTCTGAAAAACAATGTGAAACTACGGTATTTCAGGCAACAACAGCCGTGGTTGCCCGACACACAACTACCAGCACCTCAGTCAGCCTTCGAAGCAAGCTTATTGCCTACTGAGTACTGCTTGTCACTTTGAACACTGACAATCAGCAACAAAAAAATCCCAATGAAGTCGTAGCGGCTCAACAAAGAAACAAATGCCCAAAAAAGTCTCTTGTACAGTTAAACTGAACTGCTTGTACAGCACATAACTAAATATACATGCTACCACTACCTATTTTTAAGCTGTACAGGAAATAGCAAGCTATTATTTCCTGCTGCATAGCTTTCTCTGAAATATTAAGATGTTAATGTTCTCTGTCTAATATAAAAGGTGTTAGTGCTTTCTGATAATAAGAACTGTGGGGTGGAAGATAAAGTTGTCATAGACTCTGGCTGTTCTCAGGGTAGCACTACAGTGTTTGAATGGCCTCACCTGTAAGTTTCCTGAATGTTCCAGATTACTTTGTAAAACCGACTCCTGATTTTCCAGACAGAGGAAAGCATTTTGGAGAAATTACTGTTCTAAGTTTTTATAGCTGAAGTCATTCATTATTTTATTGTTGGCTTTAAGTCAAGACACTGTTTTGCCTAGATGTACAGACACATGCTGTAAGGTCTTTGATTCCACAGCAATAACTAAGACGTATTTGAAGTAAACATCATTGATATGCACAAGAAAAAGGGGAAAAGTGCTGTACATCTACATAACAGAGAAGAAGCCATTTAATTTTACAGAAGGATTTTCTAATTAAAATATTTTTTTAAACCATCACTCTCAAATCACAATCAAGCTCATTTTGGAGGTATAAATCCAGGTAATCTATGCGTACTAGACAGCTGCAAGAATCAGGTAAGAAGGATGAAACTTCTTTTAAGGAATTCGGCAGATGTATCCCAGATAGCTCAGAAAGAACAAGTTTAGAAAGTTTCTGCTCCTTGTTGTGACTGGTGCTTAGTAAAAATTGGCAGTAGCTAAACAGAGCAAGTATTAGTGAAAGTACTCAAGCTCAACAGCTAAGACAATATTACACCAAGGAACACAAGGAAGAAGTTAAACACGCAGCCATTCACTCACACACACATCAATCTCAATCTCTTTGATGACTCAGTCAGTACTTAGCACTCCATCTATGATAAGCAGCATATAATTTTGCTGCACAATGGTGTAGCCTGTTATTTCTGTAAGTCTTCTCCTCTCAGAAGTTTTACACAACCATGAAGCAGTGTTGTGGAAAGCATGCTGGCAGCAATACAAAGATCTCACTGATGGGAAAGCCAAAGCCTTTATTATAAGCTGGGTGGCCAGGCTGCCAAGTAATGCTGTTCGTTAATGCTAGGCATTACTAAATACTGTTCCTCTATGCATGATCTTTAAAGCTAATACTGTGTTTGATGGAGCAATATGTAATAATAACAGATAATGTTTGAATGAAGTAATCCATAAATTGATAGCTATGCTCTGCCATCCTAAGAAGGGATTCTACTGAAATGTAATTCCCAATTTACAATATTCAATGCTAGAGATACGAGAGAAGTAGAACTGTTGGCACCTATCAAATCAAAACAACCTCCAAATCAGGTGGGGTCCAGGTCATTGCCTGGAACGCTACTACATAACTCACCCAAATACCAAGTGAAAAAAAAATGTTTCCTAAACAGGGGAACCCTTCTTAAGGAATACATACATTCAGAGATCATACTAAAGATCCATGACAGTGCACTGCTCTTGTTTTAATCTTCCTGTACCTCAGAAGAAGCTACTGGAGATCAGCCACATCTCACACAACAGAGCAGATTTTGCAGAAAACCACCAAGGGAGAGGAAAAGGATGGAGACTAGGGAAAGCCTGCACAACCATCACAAAGCAAGTAGGTTTTTTTGCTTCCTTTCATCCATCCTTAATGTTCCCCCATAGTGCACAAGTCCCACTGGCTTTGCCCCACTTGTCCCTGTAGGCCCAGTGCCCTGCCAGAGTAGACACTGGAGCAGCTGGGCCCACTGGAGAGCAGGGAGTGTGGCACACAGCACTCCTCTGCAGCTGTTTTGGCTCGGTGCGAGGCTTTCCCGTGGCTCCTGCTCAGCCAACGCACACATACAGGGCCAGAAGCATCACCCCAGGGAGGTGAGGACCGGCGGGATGTGATGCCAGTCCCCATGGCTGTACTCAGGCTCACATATCCCCTACTCTAACTCCAAAGCTGGTTTAGCACCAAAAAAATGCTTTTGCCCAAAAACTATGCTGAACATGGCACACATGCAGACCAACAAAACCATTTAACTTCACAATTTCTGTATTCAACATGTTCTATCAGAGCAGATACAGAAATCTGGCAGAGGATGTAAGCTGTAGACCTTTATGCTATATTCAGGATGATTTTCCAAGGTCTTGTTCTCACAGAAGACCTGAGGCTGGAATTTTGGAAACATCTCAAGAAATTAAAAGTTTTTCAAGCTCAGGTGAGGTACTAATTTAGGAAACAAGCCAGGAGAGGAAGATTTTTAAGGTAACATTTCTAAATCTACAGTGCAGCCAAGTGGACACATTTAGAAAGCACTTATCAATTAATCAGCTTGTCACATTAGTGATGTTTGTGCCAGAGATACTGCCACGCTCCAGTGCCAGAAAATACAAACACACCAGACACACTTGGTAACAACATGGTTTTGAAGTTTCAGTTTCATGCAGAAGAAAGCTCAGGCGTTGCTCTTCCCCTTGCAAAATGAGTGCAAATACCTGATGCAAATAGGGAACAGGGTATTAGCCAGGGATGTTTCTCATCATGAATGCTGTGTGCAGATTAAGTCCAAACACTACCTTGGCAACCTCCTGAAGCAACTGCATTAAGTCTGCAAGAGGGTTGCTATTCTCTCTACAAGTTCTGTAGAGGATCGCCTGAGATTTCCTGCTGTTACCCCTTAAGCACAGTTTAAAGCTGCTTGGCAAAACTGTTAAAACTATTTTGCATATTTTTCATTAAGACTGTTGTGGTTTACACTGATTCCTATGTCAGTCATATATTTTCAAAAGGGCATAATGGGAGGGGGTAAGGATGCAAGAATATAGCCACTATTATCGCAAAAGATATTTCTGCCAGCTTTCATAAATATAAAGCTGTACTTTTCACCTTCAAATACCATCACCAGATATATATCATTGTTCAATTAAGCAACAGATATGATGTACCTTCATTTTTAAAATGTCATGCTATCTTTAACTGCTTTTTTAACAGCTCCCCTAAGAATGTGGCCCACTGTTACAGTAAAAAAAAACAAAACAAAAATAAAAAAAAACCCACACACAGTATGAGAAAGAATGGATACAGCAATGAGAATTTAAGATTAACAAAATTTCAAGAGATGATGTGATGCCGTGAAAAGCCGGAATTGAAGACTCAATAGTCGGCAGACTATTAAGCAGGTATTCTTTATTGCGGCGCCGGGCACACGGGGGAT
>Ga0181612_100958_pt1 | contig 30491 bp, 15 predicted proteins | sample HoacroProtozoa21_FD_119630 | JGI IMG/M metagenome (GOLD analysis project Ga0181612, IMG submission 119630) | Hoatzin crop microbial communities from Cojedes, Venezuel. Combined Assembly of Gp0051906, Gp0051904, Gp0051908 | reverse complement strand
TAAGTGCAATGTAGACATGTCCTTACTCAATTAAAACAGGAACCTGTTTGGGATGAAGATAGAACAACCATATCTCTAGTTTTAAGTATTTTGGCTTGCACAGGAAAAGCTAAATAATACCCAAATAAATTATTCCTTTTTTAGCCTTCGTTTCTCTCTCTCAACAGGCAGCAAAATCTTGGAAAATGGCCTTCTCTTCAAAGAACTCCTGCAGACTCCAAACTTCCGGATAACTGTAGTAGATGATGCAGATACAGTTGAGCTTTGTGGTGCTCTGAAGGTAAGATTAACAGGCTGCAGTTGGTACGCAGATGGAACGGTGATGCTTGTAGAAAAAAAGAGGATATTTTCATTTAAAGAATTATGTTTATTGTGCTTTATATAATATATAAAATTGCTACATCACATTTCTGGAAGAACCAGACGGGAAACTAGGGAGCAGCATGTTTTGAGAGTTGGCTTTCAGACCCTTGTCTCACCATCTCGCGAGTTCACTTTCTACATCTTTCACTTAGCTTACGCACAGTCATGAAATAAGAGTTGATTTCATCTAACTGATCAACAATTTTACTTCCCTTTTTCTTTTGCAACAGTGTGTTCACAAAAAGAAAGGGAGAAAGAGGTTGGCATTAATCCTTTGTTGACAAAACTATTCTGCTCCTCATTGAGTTACACAGTGTTTTATATTTTGTTGACATACACTGCATAAGACTCATGTGGATAACCACATACAGAAATGACCCAAATAGGAAAAAAGTTATTTGGGACAGTTACTCATCTGGAATTTTTTTGCTAACAAAATTGATGTTGACAGCAAGCAAAGGCTAGCCTAAACATATTCTTATTGCTATTATTTTCAGGTTAATTTACAGGCCATTTGTGAAAGGAAGGCATTAGTCACTTGGCACCCTGGCCAATAGTACTGTAGTTCATGTTATCTGACATCTATATGGAAGCATTTCTGATAGGTGTAGTGATTTAGCCTACTTTTTTTTGTTTTGGATAATTATTTTATATTTCTTTGGATAATTATTTTATATTTTCTGGGTTGAAATTATGTGTAAACTACACCATTGACTTGCAAAGCTACCACACCAATGAATGATGTCTTTAAGCTAAGATTCTGATTCCTGCTCAGCAGGAAGTAGATTGATAGCTGTAATAACATAATTTTTGCCATACGGGTTTTCTTGATAATTTTGTCTCAAGAGCTGTCATGCTGGAAGTCCTGACCAGGAGGAGGTCGTGGGTCTGTGCACTGAGCTAATGGGATACACTTTGGTGTAATATGCTTTGGAGTTACTGTATTTATAGCAATTTCTCAAGATTGCGGCGCTCGTGATTTGGCTCCACAGCCATTTTTTTTAAATGCTGTGGTGATGTGGGAGGTTAGTAGGAAAGAAATCCCTGTGTATAGACCCATGAAAATAGTCAAGAAGTTCTACAGGTTTTTTTTTCATTGAAATCTGCTCAGCTTGATGTTTTCTGGCTAGCTTAAATTCTTGCTTGATAGAGGAGTTCAGTCCCAGGTAATTTTTATTCCAGACAAATCTCACGAAAGGGCACTAGAGATGAGCGTGCCCATCAAACTGAGCAGCTAGTCAGCAGACACTGAAACTGCACTGTAAATGTCTAAGTCTGGCAAGGTACTAGTACCCCTTTGGAAGTGCAGAAGAATTTAAATAAATTGTTGTTCTTGACCTGGAAAGATCCAGAGGTGAAACTTGTGTATTTTCTTTGCAGCCTTGTTTTGTTCCTTCCTCCTGCTTCATTATTCATCACGCATCCTGCAGACTGAACTCTAACTGCATTTCTAAAAAGCTGTATATATCTTGTGTGCTCTGGTCATTTGGTTTTGATTGCAGTATATTTTGTTAACTGAGTTGAGACTTCCAAAACAATGCATGGTATGAGCTCTAAACAAAAAGCGAATTAGGGATAGATTAACTTGTTTAAAAATACTATGGATTTATTGCCTGATTAAAAGGCCTGAACTGGTATAAAGTGGCATAGATCAGTCATGCTAGTATAGGTGATGTTTTTTAAACATACAACTCTTCCTTAATCTCAGGAAATGTTATTAAAAGCATATTTTTAGAAGTAATTTTTCATTTAAAACTCTTTGTAGTTTAATCCTAAATCTTGTGCTGGCATGTAAATAAATTCCTGAGCTGCTTTTAACTTGAACAAAATTTTATTTATGCATTGGGAACATGTATGCCTCTGAAAGGAAACGAAGAAGCCAAAATTAAACAAATGGGTATGTTTTCGTTGCCTGTGCAAAGCAAAATGTAAAGCTCAGATGTGAATAGTGAAATGTAAACTCGAGCTTTTTTTCTTAGAAGCTGAACATTCTTGTTATTGGGACAATTGTTTGCTAAGAGTAGCAACAGGCACTTTGCTTTTTTATGATTGATAATGTTTGTAACAAAAAACCATGAAAAATAAACATCTTTTCATGTGATTGCTTTTAGGGAAAAATTTAAAGTGTAGCTTCTGTCAGCTTACAGTTACTTTATTAAAGCTGGAAAGTTACTTCATGAAAAACTAGTAAAAATTAGCATTATTTAACTGGCTGGAAGGAGGAAGTTCCTATTTCAGAAGATGACAGTGTTGTATTGTGTGAGGAGATAGGTATAAAAAGAGGCGTTCTACTCTCTTTCTATAGCAGTGCCAATTCAAAACGTCAGCAGCGTCCCTGCAAACTATGGCTTAGAGAACAGAAGTAAGAAGCAGGCACACATGCCAGTCCACATCCACAAAGGCAGTCTGGAAATAGTAAAAGCAACTCCTGTATTGGTATTTAAAGGATGACAAATAGTACCCTATGAGAAATAGTACATTCTCCCAGCTTCTGCATTTTTCTATAAATACCAGGTTGGGAAAAGGAGACTTTTCTGCTATTTCTGGCATAATAGACTAGATCTGGTTAGAAGTCTATACTTACCTTGCTCTTTATTTCCACAAACCTTTCTAAGCAGGGAAGATTTGCAGTGTGGATGGCAGCCTGAAGGTTGGGAAAAAATACAGAAAGGTAACAGAGAGTGCTCTGAGCACAGCTTTCCCTTACAATAACGATAATTTTAGGTTTGAAAGTTGTTTCTGAAGCATGTTTGAATTCAGACTGTAATAATAGGTATTGCAGCTGGGTGATCATGAAAGAACATGTACTTGACTGCTATTTATATACATATGCATATATATATATATGCATATATATATTGAATATCCACTTCATTTACTGTATTTGTTTTTTGTGACAATGGGCCAATGGAAATGGACTGACGTACAGAAATCAGCGCAGTGAGACTGCAGTCTTGCGTCAGCTTGGAAACTGGCTGAATAGGCAATGGCAGTCACTTTACAAAATCTGATGATACTGAGCAAAACAGCTGTCTACAGTAACTTGTTGGCTGTAGGAGCAAAAAATGCTTGGCATGCTCTTCTATCATGACTTTTTTCGTTTGGGGAATGAAGCACATTTCACATGTATTTCTTGACCTTTTCTAAGAGTCAAGGTCAGAAATCAACAACCTTCAAATTTGGATAGGTCAGTTTCAAGGTGTCCAGTTGGTTTTACCAGCAGTCTGACCCAAGGACACCTGTGGGCTCTGACTGCCGTTTGCCAGATGATGAACAGACCTTCCTAGGAAGTGCTTCAAGGTTATGACACCACTGTAAGGGCAGTATGTGCAGCTGTGCATACATATGGATGCGCTTCTGGATGCTGATGGATGTGATACTGCACAGTGGCACAGATGCAAGGTTATCACCTCCGAGATGTCTGTAGTGCCTGTGCCAGTGTGTGGTCTTGCAATCAAACAGCACAGATGTGAGGCAAGATTGAGCTGGTGTATGAACCTCACAGCATACTTGAGAGGCAATATAAACATTGATAGCTGCATTCCTGGACATAAACTGTACTGGAGTCACTTACCCAGTGCAGCGGTGCTGGGGGCGAGCATGAGGGAAGGAGAAGTGAGAATCTAATCTCTGGATATGGCAAAATGGCCACGCTCCAGCTGCCTGATGTATATGGTCAGGGATCTGGAGAGTTAAAAACCCTCAAGTGGCAGCAGCCAAGGACCAAGACAGATATGACTGTTACTGTAGGAAGGAGAAGGAGCAGCAGCTGTCATTGGCTTCCAGGTAGCTTCAGGCCCATCTCTAAATCTTGTCGCTCCAGCTTAGCGTTAAGCAAAGAAGTAAAAATGATAATGTTGATTTATTGTTTATCAGGTTATGTAACCCAGCATTATTACTTGCAAAGGTGGTCTTGCAAAGTGTGTTTATGGCAGTCACTGTTGGATGATCAGCCTAGGTGCCATAGAGGTTGGTTGTGCTAATTACTCTTTCCTGAGATTAAGGGGAAATGAAATCCATTATTTACATTCAAGCTTGCCAGGAGCAAGCAAGCAGTTTATGCTTAACCCCTCTTAGCAGTCCTGCTGATACTGTCTTTGATTTGTTGAGTCTTCCTTTGACCTCTCTCAACCATGATGTGCAGCAAGGAGCTTCTCCAAGTTCATGTGTAAGCAGGAGGGAAAGCAGGCTGGGCTGAGCTGTGACACTACCTCAAGGAAGGCTGGACGTCCCAGGTGAATTAACATTTCTGCTTAGTTCTGTAAGGATCCGTTTAATTATGGAGAGGTAATGGTTGCCTCAGAAATGGCCTCTGAAGCTGTCTTCATGAGCACTCCACAAACTTAACTGTAAATTGGATATTTCTGAGCACTATCTGTGTAAGAGTACAATCTGTCAGCAAAGTCTGTGGACTTGTTAGCCTTGGTTTCATGGTCATCTATTGACCTTGCATTTGTGACCTCTGGCATGTTTGCAGCAGGTCATGTGCAAGTAAAAGACACATTTTCTCATTTGTGAGCACTGCCTGGTATCAACATATCTTTTCTGGAGCATAGAGTCACTATCCTGGTGATAAAATAGCTGAATCCAGTCCTTGCTCACATTCTAGAATAACTAGGACTGGGCCTAATGCCAGCTTGTGGATACCAGACCAGCTAAAGACTCACCTGTTAGTGCAAAGTATTTTAGTAGCTTAAAGCCATATGCAACATAAAAACACCCTGTGCATCTTGCTTGCAGGATGCATGCTTTAATGTAAAAAGCTGTTAATGCTGAGATGGGCGGAATGTGTTTGCTCAAGCATGAAATGTTTTTGAGAGCTCTGAATCCCTCAGGCCAAGAGGAGCAGTGTGTTGCAGTCATTTTGGGGTGGTTGTGGCAGTATTTTTGAACCTCTGGAACAACGGGTTTGTCTGTAGGCTAAAGTTGTCCTTGCTTGTTGGGCTCTGATCCCCATGTTGTGTATGCAAATGCAGTCAGTCTTTGAGCTCATGGAAGCATGGGCTCGCTCCTCGTGCACGAATGTATACCCATTGCATTTGCAGGAGCTTTTGTAACTTCAGGGGTAGGCTTTGGCAGTGGCAATGTTCAGCATCAACCATATCAGATACAGAGAGATGTTTTCACCAGATAGCTACATGATTCTCCCCACCCCCAAATCTGCTTCTCAGAAGATCGCTACAGTTCTAGCGCCATTAGGCTCTTGTGTGTTAACTTGTGTTTTGCTTATGCATCTTCCTGAAACAAACTCAGCTTAGTGCCTGCACCCAGAGATTTCAAGTACCAAGCTGCCTATTTTAGTCTTCTTTTGGACTGAAAGATGACTTAGTCTCCAGTTTTGTGAGATTTTTTTTGTTGTTTTGTTTTTAAAAGGAGTGGCTCATCTTTCAGTAAGGTGTAGCTTCGAATGTGGTGTAGTTCAGTTCTGTACAGTATATTAGACATGAGAGAGTTGTCATCAGTTCTTCAAGTATTTAAATGAAACCAGATGGTAGACTTGTAAATTCGTAGTTGTGGCCTGAGGGTTGTGTAGACCAGGATATAACAGTCTCCTAGGCATGGGTGTGTGTTCTAGAGAGTAATCAGTTGTCTTGTTTCCTCATTATTTGCAATTTGTGTGTAAGAACATACAATGGGGGCATTGTACAAATGAGGACATTAGTGTTCCAGAGTTAGACTCACAACTTCCCTTCTTCCCTCCCCTATTTACTTAGAAGTAACTAGTCTTGGTATGACTTTCTTAAAACAGTATTTCTGTTGGTCCAAAGACAAACACTGCAGAAGGTAGTAGAAGACAACAAAATACCACAGGCCAAATCATACTGTAAGTTATGATCAGGTAGGCTGCTTCAAAGTGGAAAGGAAAGTCAAGGCAGGCAAAGTTGGAGGGAAGGAGAAGCTTTAATATTGTTCAAGAAGTAAGTGGAAAAAGCCCAGACATTGTTCAAAAATGTTTTTGTTTTTAGCTGAGCGCTAAACACTTGCAGACTTCACATATGTGTCAGTTCCATTTAAATGGGTTATCCCATCTGAAAACTTCTTAAATACCTATTTGACTTCCTCTTGCTTTGCCATCAAATGGACAAATATTGGAGGTTGCTCTGGGAGAGGTGTCTAATGAGAACATACCTTGACTGAATCACTACTGCCAAGATTTAAGCCAAGATGATCTAATGTACCAGCTTTAAAAGTCTAATCATCTTTTGCTGCTTCAGGTCTGATGTTGAGACATCTGATTGCAATTTTTAACGTCACCTTTAGACCTCAGCTAGCTGCTCAAAAAAGAATGACTCATCCTCTGACCTCATTTGATTCAGAGTCACCTAGCCATGACTGGCCACACAGCATTGCAGCTGCCTGCAGTTTTTGGTTCTTACATCCAAAAAACCAAAACAAAACCAGCTGTTAATCAGCTTGTTGCTTTCACTAGCAACCTCTGACTGTTGCTGTTTCTTCAGCAACAGTTAAAGTTGGGTTGGTTGGTTGATTGGTTGGGGTTTTTCCCTGCATCGAGTGCTACATTAGGTGCCATACTGTTGGTTCTCCCGTGGTTTCTATTGAGGTCACTGCTGCCGTTGTTGCATGCAGAAAGGTATGGCTACATCTATTCCTTCCTTGTTTGCTTTATCAGTATGTCAGAACGCCATCTTTTTTGGAGTGTCTGGGGGTTTAGTAGGGGCTTTTTTTTTTTTTTTTGGTAGGGATAAACTAGCCATGGCTGCGCTCTGACCCCCAGGCCAGAAAAAAGCTTTTTTTGCCACTTCCCCCAAAAGCCTCTCAACTAATCTCTATGTTCATAAACCAAAGAAGGGACTGTATAGCTGATTGTTCACGAAGAAACAGCACATTCTTTGCGGAAAGTTGTCACTGGGTCTAAGGAAAAAAACCCACAACATTTTTTGCTTAGGAAAGGTCTTCTGTGTCATGAACCTTCTGGGAATCCTTGATTAACTATTACTGTTGTAGGAACACTGCATACTTAAAAGAGGTGAATACTATTAGCTTGGCTGAATTTAGTCCCTTAGCATATTAACATGGAAGTCAATCAATGCTGATTAGATTCAGTATTACTTTAAGCATAAAGAAAATATGGGTAAAAGGGCTGTGGGATGTCAGTCTAACTCTACCCCTACCTCAGGGCAGGAACAGCTCAGTCTGGATAAAAACCTTGTTTGGGTGTAGTGTAATCTGTTTGTTCTTAAAGATAGTCAATAACAGTAGCTCCACAGCCTCTATGGCAACTTGTTACAGAGCTTTAACTATGCTTGGAGATACTTACTAATGTAAGACTTGTCATCTTTTTTTCTTTCCCCCTTTTTTTTTTTTTTTGAGGTTATCCCATTGACCTCAAAATGCCAAAAAAAACCCAAAACAACAACTTAAGTCTTGCACTAGTAAAGCGTTTGCATTTCTTAAGGACTTCTGCACTCTGTCTTTTGGTGTCTCCTAGGATTCTGCAAGGAATAATTGACTCATTTGCTATTTGTTTTTGCTCTTCTTATTAGAATATAGTAGCAGTGGGAGCTGGGTTCTGTGATGGCCTTTGCTGCGGTGACAATACGAAAGCTGCTGTTATTCGCCTTGGCCTAATGGAGATGATTGCCTTTGCCAGAATTTTTTGCAAAGGACAGGTGTCTACTGCCACTTTCCTGGAGAGCTGTGGAGTTGCTGATCTCATCACAACATGTTACGGCGGCCGGAATCGACGTGTAGCAGAAGCGTTCGTTAAAACCGGAAAGGTACCTTATTCACTGGGTGAAATCCATTGTTGCAAGTACTAGTGCTCCTCGTTTGTTGGAGTAATAATGCAGTTATCTGAGACATGCTAGCTGTACTGAGCGAGTACCCTTCCCTTTCCTCTCATTTTTGAGTGTGTTACAAGGCTAGAATGAGTGTAAAGGTGTTAAAAAGGAGGGGTGATTTAAAAAAAAAAAAAAAAAAAAAAAAACAAAAAACTGGAGAGGTAAGGTGTTGGGAGATGCAGATGTAAGAAGGAGAATATTTACAAACAAGAATATAGGAGAATATTATATATGCTCACTCAAGGTCACTCTTGAGAAAAGAAAAACCCTCAGTAACATCTTTTTTTTTCATCCAGATGATGTTGTCAGGCTCATGAAAACTTTATCATAGCTCTCCTTCCTTTTTTTTTGCTCCCTCTGTTGTTAAGTCTATTGAAGAATTGGAGAACGAAATGTTGAATGGTCAAAAACTGCAAGGACCACAGACTTCTGCAGAAGTGTATCGCATCCTCAAGCAGAAAGGATTGCTGGAAAAGTAAGTAAAGACAAATAAAGCAAATTCCGTATACCCCTTTTTTATCTCCATAATTCTTTCTGCATATTTGGTTTTGATATCTCCATGAAGGTGATAGCCAAAAAGAAAATCACTGTAATAAAAGTAGCTTAATCCCCAGTTGAAATCACAGAGAGAAGTGAGTAGAACCTCAAAATAATATTGCTGTACATAGAGGTAAAAGTGTGACGTTAAATTTGTGAATACCTTTCTGTTTGCCGAATGTATTGCCTCCTGCTATCACAGAAAAGCACAGCAAGTGTATTTTAACATGTGAAAAGAATAAAATACATGAAAATAGAAGCTGAGCTTCCTAAAGAGACCTTTGAAGAGGCTCTACAGCTCATTTTGTAGTAGTAAATTCATTACTTATCTCCAAGGAGAGGAGCTTTGTTATTAAGGATCTGTATAGGTGATCATCTGAATAGAGTGGCTGCTTCTGTCCACATGGATTCTAGCTTAGATACCGCAGTTCTCTTTCCTAAAGCGACTTCCAGTTTCGTCTAGGATAAAACCTGCCATCTGCTTGTGTAGGTCAGGATTTTTTTGCTGTATGAAATGAAGCAGGTTGCCCTGGCTTGTTCATTTGTATTTGAGTCAGAACACTTGTGATTCCTAAAGCCACACACACAGATGTCTCCTTATGGGATTAAGGCATGCGTCTATCTGTTCCTGTTTGTAGAGGAGGCAATATCAGACAATAAATGACTGGCAGCCAGAAGACCAAGCCTTGTTACCTTTTTTCCAAAACAGTTTTTGAAGTCTGGTTTTAATGGATCAGCTGCATTAAATTACTTAATTTTTAACATTATCTTTGGAGGTAAGCCACCTAAGTCTGTCTCTGCAGTGTACAGTAATTAAGCTAACTGCAGAAAAAATCTAATTAAAATGTTGGCTTCACTCTTTGCATTTATGATCCCCTAAATGAGACATGATGCTGTATTTGGGATTTTTTTTTTTTTTTGTTTGGTTGGTTTTTTCCCCTGTTCTATCTTACAACAAATAGGATACATTATAGAAAACTTTGGCTTATGTTTTTAATGAAAGATATGAGAACAGTGAGTTTTAAATTTCTGTTTAGCATACCAACATATATGTGTCAGTTCTTCATAAAGGTCTCATTCAACAAGACTTTTGAAAGCAACTTTCAGTGTTTTTCGAAAACTTTCTTGCTACTGCTTTAAAACACAGTAAAACAGCCATGGTTTCAAAGTGAGGAGGTAAGAGTAAAATTTCGTACTCTCATTCTGCAAAGAGAGTCCCAAGGCTACACAGGAGCATGCAAAAGTCATAGTTCAGTAGAAAAGCCTTGGTAGCAGAGTTGATGCCTATTGATATTTACAGTGCAATTAATTTTTTTCATTTCAACAGTTGTAGAACTAGTTCTCTTAGTGTGCTCAGACATAAGATGCATGTGGAGTTTGCTGGCCATGAGCCTGTGGGCAGCCTTGATTCTGCTTTCCGCATGTGAAGTGTGGCAGACCTGTGCCCAGCAGAGTAATGTTCTCCGTGATAAACAGCAAGACTTTTGTATCAAGATGTAGTCTGTAATAGTGGTACTTATTCACTGAGAAGTAACTGCCAGTACTGTAGCTAAAGCTGTGTGAAATTTGCTTCAGAAGGTTCACGTGTTTTGTGGCCGCCTCTCACATAGGCATAACAAATTTCATTTTAGCGCCTACACTGAAGATTTTACTGTAAAAGTAAATTCAGTCCCTCCCCACCCCCTCAGTGAGGAGTGATAAATGAGGATTGTTAATAAATGCAAAAGTCTTTGTGTAAATTTTTTTCCTGCATGTTTCCTAGTAAGGGTTTTGCAATTCAAACAGTGTAGCATTGGATTTGAAAGCAGCTATGTGGCTATATGCTAATTTTGGTTCCACCGATGAAATAAAAACAAGAATCAAGTCAGTTGGATTGACCTATAATAGTTTTTGCTATTGCTGCTATTTTTGTCTTGTTCTCCACAAAAATAAACCAAAAGAAATGGCCATGTGTTTCGTAGCAGGACATTAAAATGTTTCAGATAAAAATGAAATTCTACATTTTGAATTGAGCACTTGTAATAAAAGCCATAGAGATGATGGACTAAATTCACAAGCATGTCCCTTCTTCCACTTTTTTTTCCTCAGTAGTGCAAAGTATTGCATTCAGCCAAGTCCGAATCCTGTATCTGCCCCAGCAAATGCAGTAGTAATGGTAATGTACTGTGATGGTGCTCTCAAATGGCTCATGGCTTCTCGTGTGACCTCTGGTTCGTTCTGAGGAGCGTAGTTCAGAGCTGTGTGGTGACACCAGGGTTACCTTAGTGTAACACGCGCTAGCAGAGTGTACGGGCAAGCCCATGTGGTGCTCAGTACTGGTTGGGGGTTCTGCTCAGTGCTGCGTTTGTGCATTACAGAGAAAGCTTTAGAGTGACTGATGGTCCCACTTTCCTCAGGAGAAAGTCCTAGTCCAGATGTATACTGAATCGCTCAGAAATTAAGTATTTCACCATCTCCAGTGCTCCTTATTTTTTTTTCAGTCAAAATAATGTAGTGTGTTTGGTCAAAATTTATCAATATAAAAGGCCACACTGAAATGGCATATTTGTTCTGGTGACTAGATAATTAATCCCTAAAATTCACCAGGGTCTGTATGAAAACGGGACGAAAATGGGACTTATCTGGCTGTCACTGTACAGGATGGACAGAAAGCAAATATAAATTTCTCTAAAGCATCTTGGCTGTAAGAAGCCTTCAGATTATCAAAGCAGCCTGAATAACTCGAGGGTTGTTGGAGATGTGGCCAATTTAAAAAAAAAGAAAAAAAAGAAGAGATAGAATTTAGTGTTTCAAAATCCATGTTTAATTTTAGACTCTTATTAAAAATGACCTTCAGTTTCTTCTTGGGTCTCTTTGTGTCATATTCTGCAATTGTATTATCAAATTATTGCTCAGAGATAATGCATAACTGATGTGCCAGTCATCCTTTTTCACCATAGATGAGCACTGCTATAAGCATGTCAAGGACAAATGCGAGCGGTTTTAATTTTTTAGTTTTTTCGATCACTTAATGGTTGTGCCATACATAATGAATGTTGCAGGCTCCATTATAGCTAGCTATGCTTCTTGAGGGTGATTCATTTTAGAGCTGCATGTAGGTTCTCTGTTTATCCAGCGCTTTTCAGCTCAGCGGTAGCACTTGACAAATACTAAAAGAAATTGATTTTCAGTCTCTCCTCTCCCTCTCCTCATCCCATTTTATTTCTTTCATTTAAGAAAATGTTGCAGAATAAACTTACACTGCACTTGCTTTCTGCACCCTATTTCCTCAGGTTTCCACTGTTCACTGCTGTGTATCAGATCTGCTATGAAGGAAAGCCTGTCAGAGAGATGATATCCTGCCTTCAGAGTCATCCGGAGCACCTATAAAATCAATCAGGCCATCGTACTAATGCAGCTTTCTGCCTTTCAAATTTGTATCCGGGTTCAAGTGGATGTATCATTAAGCTTGGTTCAAAGCTGCTCGTTAGGCGACAGTAACAACATGAATGTGTCTGAGTGTGTGTCGGTTTTTGTTTTACAGCCTGCAGTGTTGTCTTGGTGATTGTTGTTTTACTGGCTAAAATACAACTCTTTTGAGATGCGCAGTGCAGAAGTTGCACTATATCCAGTGCATGTACACAAGTGTACTTTGTGTGTGTTCCTACAGCATAAAACACAATGTTTTGTTGTCTCTTATTAAGGCCTAGTCCAAAATCCACTGGACACCATGGGAAGAATCCCACTGGTTTTGATGGAGACTGAATCAAGCCTGTAACCTTGAAATATTAGGAGTCTTTCTATTAGAAGTTGGTTTTCTTCTGCATACATGTTGAAATTTTAACATTTTGCATGTTTATGATTATGTTAATTTAAGCAATTTTAATGCAAAACAAGTGGTAGCAATTATTCGGGGGGGCTACAGGGATATTTTAATGAACTCTGGTGAAGAATATTTTGATTTTTGAAAGTCTTTAAATCTGTCAGACTATTTTGGAACCAATTTCTAAGTGAATTTAAAGTTTTTAATTACACTGTTTTAAAGGGAATATGCTAGAGGGGGATCATTACCTCCCCTTCTGTTTTTTAATCCTTGCATTTTTCTATTTCTCGGTTTTTCCCTTGCTGTTCCCAGGAGTTAGGCTCTTCGAGAATCCCAGTCCCCTAACAAGTGGGAGATGTTGACCTGGGGATTCTGAACCCTGAGGCCTAGGGTTCATTTTAGTGTTGTACCTGTGGTCGTTCTTCACTGGTATTGTTTGGTGGGTGGGGAAGGATACTCTTGGGTATCGGCTGCTCAAAATTGTCATGCTGTGTTTCTAGCTTAACCAGCAGCTGCAAAGTGTTGCACTCCACACAACACTCCGAGGAATGTTTGGGGAATTCCCTGCTAGGTGATGCTGGTGTTGTCAAAAGGGTTATGCACCAGTACGCTGACTACATTCATTTCGGTGCCTGCCAGTGCCTGACACGTCAGCTGGACTGTAGTCCTGAACCAGCCTCCCCAGAGAAATGGTGGATTCTGAACTTACCGTTTCACTGGACAGAACTGTAATGGGTGCTGCATCAAGTCCTTTATGACCAGTCTCCCAGAAAGCTGCTCAAAGGTGCCTGTCTCTTTTATTCCACAGGTATCTCAGCTAGGTTTTTTTTCAGTGCTTTGTGAGATTAATTTTATTTATTGTTGGAAAATTTGTGATGTTATGGAGTTTGGGGGTGGGACTGGCTTGGTTGGGTTTTTTGTATTTTTTTTTAAGGTTGATGCAAGAGAAGAGAGATAAATTAAATCTGTCTTGCTTTTCTTGTATATTAAACTATTTTTTTTGGTAAAATGTATGCTAGGTGCATGAAGAGTGGACTCGTTCTTGCAGCTGGGAGACAAGGGTTAGCATTGAGATTTACAGAGCTCAACAAGAATGCTCATCCACTCTGAATATCCACTCCAAACCTCTGAGCAGTATCAGAACTGTTGTTCACTGTTCTCAGGGATGTTTTTAGACCAGAAATCACGAGCACAAGCGCATCCTGAAGCTTTAAGTTATCATTCAAAACTTGTTAAAACAAAGAGGATGCCTGGGAATAATTGTCATCCTTGATTAGCCTGGATTGCTCTGAAATAGGTGTGCATTGGGGCAGCTTTATGTAGGCAGGAAGATGCTTCAGCTCAGCAGTACCATTTCCTGTGCTCCTGTAATGTTCTGCAGCAGTTTTTGGAAGATCTCGTGAATGTCATCAGGTATTCATCAGCGAGAAAAGTTACTTTGCCTTATTTCTGATTTAGTGCTAAATATAACAGATGGCTAGAAGTGAAGTAACATCAGATGTCTGTGGCAATTGAAATCACTGGTAGAGCTGACCTGGAGCAGGCACTCTGCTTAGACAATTAAAAGGACGTGTGAAGACTGGAAGCACTGTTACACTAACGCACACGTGGAGCATACGCTCCTCATTACTGCATAACTTTAAGTGTGTCTGCTTATGCTTTGTGTTTGTTTTTAATACCAAGCTGATTGGCTTTGCCTTTATATGTGTATATATATATATATAAACTTTTTTTTACATGCAGTATGTAGAACAGTAGCATTTTGTAAGATACATAAAGGGCTATATGAGCTAAATCTGGTAAATTAATATATATTTTAAGATTATTTCTTTATTATTCCAATACTGCTTCTACCACTGAAGCCCCCAAATCTTGATTGTTCTTGTTTTGTACAGAAACCTATTCTAAGGCAACCCCAGAGAAAAGGTTTTTATGGAATTCTTTCCTCCAGTCTGTAATGATATTCTTGTTCTTTTCAGACAAAAAGTGAGGTTTCAGTAACTAAAGTAATTTATTTAAATTTCTATAAATACTTCACCATTTGTATTTGCTTTTCAGTGCTTGAGAACATTCAGCTTGGCACTAGATATTTTTCCCCCACTAATGTTTACTGCTCATTAAAGGACTGATATGATACTGGAACTGAATGATTAGAATCCTGTTCTACAAACACTCTGTTTTGCCTACAACTGGGATAGTCTTACTGAAAGCATTAACCCCTGTGTAAGGTTTTTGCATACAAGGTCGGAAATTTGTAACTAATACTTGATTTATGAACATGAATTACTAAGGAAGGCATTATCCTCTAATGATACATACTCGGCTTGCCCTAGACGTGTACTGAGTTTGTTTAAAGATTGTGAATGTATACCCATTTGAAGACTTAGTACAAATAAACATTTTTGTCTTGGAAATCGCTTTGGTTTCTGTTGTCTCATTTTACAGGGCGTGCAATCAATATTTTATTCACTTGATGGAACGTAGGATTTTATGGATATAGTAAGAAATGATAGCAGATATGAGATTTCCATGCAAGAACTTGAATTTTTAAAAGAGCTATTTGACATCCAGATGTCAGCATTTTCATTTCTGTCCATTAGTGAAACAATTGCGGTGCCTTTGGCCTCTGAGACGGGTTCTTGTCTTCAGTTCCGTGAGTGGCTGTGTGAGCCACTGGAGGGCACTGGTGGGTAAGTGACCAACGCCACCTGCCCCGCAGTTACTGCTCTTCCCACTTATTTCTGAATTTCCTTTGGTTCCAGTGTGCCTGCAGCTGTCTCACACTGTGTTCCTTGTATTTGGAGATGGTTATAGTTCAGCACCAGATGCATGTGTTGTAGATCCACTGGAAGTAAGAGAAGGAGCTTGCTGTAAAACACCCACCACCTCAGTACCTCTGCCCAAGGCCCTGTCTTGCCTGTCGTCCGAGACCCTCCCAGTACAGGGCAAGAGGCACTACTTCAGCTCTTTGACAATACGGTCTGCAAGATCTTTCAGCATCACTTGGGGTCCTGTAATGCGCAGCCAGCAATGCTTGTTTCCGTTGCATCTTGAAGTTGGAGGAGCCTGGAAAATGATGTGAGCGCATTGTGCTCAGTTTTGTCAGTTTTTACGTCAGCGGAAGGGGTGGGAGGTGTTGCGAGTGTTTAACCAGGGAAAGGAAGATCTACTACTTAGCTGTGGGGCACCGCTCTGTAAAAGAAGCATGGGGGTTTTGGTGAACAAAATCATGCACTGTCTACCTAAAAGCCTAAAGGCATTTCATAAAATGAGAGCAATGTCCCAATTCCTCATTTACAAATAGGGATACATTGAGGCAGGTAAAGGTGGTTGCCCAGCAAGCCTGTGACTGGATGCATTTTATTCATAATTTTAAGCCAGAGTTTCAGCCATTAGGTCATTTCTCATTGTACTTTTAGCTCAAAATTTTATTTATTTTAAGGGTGCATGAAAACAACTAATAGAATAAATATGTAGGTATCTAAAACATACCATTCAAAGGGCCTGTAATTCTAGTAAGTCTGAGTCAACAGGAAAGTAAAAACCATCACAAGAGAATTAGGATGGATAAGTTTCTTTCATATGGGCATCATCTTCTGAAGGTGAGGTGCTTTCTCACTAAGTCTGTGCTTACAGGATGGGTGCTTTTGGTCGTCTGACTGAAAATAACACCCAGACTGGCCCCGAGATCCAGGAAACACAGCAGACAAGAAGTCCCTTTCCAATGGCATGTGCCGATGCTGCCTCATCATGCTCCCACCCTGGACTTCATTGTAAGCCTGGAGTCATATGAATGAAGTACCTAGATGTCACAGGGGCTGCTTAATACTGAAATAAAATGTCCTGGAACAGGTAGCACTTCATATTATTAGAAAGTGTAAAACTATTTCTCTTCTGCCTGTCTCCCGGCCACGCGGAGTTTTCTCCTGCGATTTGCCATGAGCTGACAGAAATCTGAGCACGAAAAGGTAACACTTCTGTTTTGAATAATGTATGAGATGAGTATCTGCCTTCAATCCCAGCATGTGGAAAGGAGAGGTGTCTGGCATTCAGATTAAGTGAACTCTAATTCTCTTCTCAGTCTGTTCTAACTTGGTTTCAGATTCCTGCCAATATGTTTTGGGTAGGGACTTTCAGATACTCTCAATCTATCGGTCTAGTCCTGCTCTTAGCGAAACCAATTGCAGAACTAGATTTTAAGAGAAGAACAGTAGGGTGACACCCAGCAGAATGGTATCTCTGTCGGAGTTCCCCATGTCTAAATTGCATTTACCTATTTGTTGTATTTACCTATTACCTACAGTATGTGTTCTAGAGAGATGTTGTGAAAGGTAATTGTAGGGAGCGTTGGGAACTGTATATTGATTATTTCAGTAAGTTACTAGAAACAGCATGAATTACTGCTTTTAAATGTACATCCTACTTGCAACTCATGCTGTAGGAATAATAAATAAAGCACAGCTCTGAACTGTGACCAGCCTGGATGGTCTAGGTGGGGTAACTGCCAAAGTCTGCCCAGTATAATCCATACCGCACTCTGTGATGTTACTGCTGCTTGCTGTCACTGCACCGGACATTTTATTTTCTCAGCTGGGTGGGAGCCATTTAGTGTCTTTCACCCTACAGCTTTTCTTCATATCTGTTCCAGCTTCCCTCTCCTCTTTATGTGGCTGCACCTGTATGTGCTATTTTGTAGTGAACCTTAAGAAGGGTTCTTCATATCAAGAGGTGAGTGTGTATATACGCACACGTGTATGCTCCTCTCGACAGGTAAACCCCTACCCCCTTTTACTGAACGTCTGTGTGCACAAGTAAGCCTGGTCAGGGGCTGGGAATTTCTGCACTGCCTTTTGGCGAGGCCACCAGGAGGACGGATGTTCAGATGCACCAGCTGCGTCTATCCATTCATTTGAAGCTACTTGGCTGTGAAGCTAGTGCATAGATCTCTTCCAGACCACCCTACGGTGTCTGGGACGGCAGTAAATCAGCTTGGGTTAATTGAAAACATTGCTACTATTTTAGGGGAACAGTATCACATCTATGCTACCAGTCACTGATGCTCTGAAATGCCATGTTTGTAAAAAATAGTGCATATTCCATTTTTAGGTGAGAATCATAATGACATTAATTGAACTAGTTTGCCCTTTCTTTCTCCAAATCCAGGTTCATTATAAACCGCATTTTAAAAACTGCGAACTATCGCATCCCATTCTTGGCATAGAAACACACTTCAGCTCTCAGTGTGAGAGATTCTTTCTGCATAGTTTGTGTCTTGAAGACTAAGTGTAGATCTTTCAGTTTGGTGATTGCTAAGCACAGGCATGCGGTGGGCTCAGAAAGTACAGCCTTGGGGATTTTTAGTTTTCTTTTTTGCTCTTTGAAGGCTGGAGAGAACTGGAAAGCAAGCCAAGTCTGTTAGCAAGCACTGGCTTCGTTCCTAATTGTGTAAATAGTAATGTAGAGACATCTATGAAGAATTAGCTAGTATTTAAAATGCAAACTCCAAACACAAAATATTTGCATCATAGCTTCTCAGTAACTGTAAGCCATTATTTTTTTTTTTTTAACATCCTATTCTTTATTGTGGTACCTACTTCCTATATTGTTGCATCGAGATAAACCAACATGTATTGTGATACATGATTTTGGAGGCTCAAAATATTCACCTGAAAGCATTTTAGCAAAGTGAGCTCAAAGCAAGCTGCTCCGTATTGTCACAGCTGAGCAGAGACAGCCTTGGCTGAGTCCACGCTTTGGATTAAAGCCCAGTTTTTGTACAAGTGGTTTTAGTGGTGTATTTAAACCCGGTTTAGGGATTTTTCGAGTTTCCACTCACTGCAGAGTTGCACTTGAATGTGACAGAGATGCTTCATTTTCTGGTGGAGTTTTTTTGTGGTTTTTTTTAGGCAGACTTCATCAGCATTTTTTTCTCCAAGCTTCAAGTTAGGTGGTAATTGCAGTAGCACTCAGACATGTCAATTTTCCCTTGTCTGTCTTTAGTCTTACCCTTTTGTTTTCTTCATCTGTGTATTTTTCAGGCTGCAGGCTACTATAGAGGAGTACACTCTGTTACTCCCAGAACTTTAGCCAGCACGGCAAAAAAAGATCAGCATACTGCCATCTGCCTTTAGCCTTGTGTTATGTTTGTTGACCAGTACAGAGGTTAAGTGTGGAATGAGATCTTCCAAACTTTCATACTGTTGGGTTTAATCCTTCTGCCACTTGCATCTTTATTCATATATTCACTGTTTTAAAACAGCAGAAGCTCAGGTTTTTTCATAGTGGTATTACCCAGTGCAGTTGCTCGGGCTGCTTTAAGTCTCTAGAATACATGATCACACCAAAATCTCAGTCACCAGCAATACTCTACCCAGCCAAAGTCCTTAACCTTTAAAACAAAAACCCAAAAGCTGCTTAATTTGATTCTAATGTACTGCTACTCTAGAGCTGCAGTATCTACGTTCAGTGTACCTAGTTACCATACTCGTGCAAATAATCTTTTTTTTTCTTCCCTCAGAAATTTTGTCTCCAACTTACCCATGACTACACATTATTCACAGATACATTCTAGAACTTGTAATTCAGCTGCCTGTAACCATCCGGCAGCAGAATGTGCAGTTACCCAGTATGACAATTCCCAGGTGTGGCTTTTCTTCCAACACACAATGCAGTTGGCTTGACAGTGCTGGGCACTGTACGGCAGCAGAGGTGTTTTCTAGCCTGGACAATTGGCTTTCTGCAAGCAATCAGATTAGAAATGAAGGAATAGAGTGGAATGGGGTTGGACTGCCTACCCTACAGGTACCTACATTCTAAGTGTAACTTGTAAACACTATACGTGGAGGAAAGAGGGAACAGAACTCAGAATATTGCTCTTGTTGGAGAACAGGGAGTGAGACCAAGTCAGTTTTAACCAGTGCGAGAGTTGGTAACACAAGAACATGCACTAAAATGCAGGAGGAGTGAAGACAGGGCTGTTGAGAGTTGATATGAGGCCCTTTCGGCCTGTCATTCTGCAGCAGGAACAGCTTCACAGTAACAGCTTGGTGCAGCAGTGTTCTCTTCAAAACTAAAACCTGGGAAATGTCTCCTCATAGGACTTAGCAGCTGCTTAAGTGGAAGAGAGATATCACAAGCACAGTCAGTATTATCAAAATGCACTGAGATATAACAATTGCTATCGAAGTTCCCTCTCCCTTCTGTGTATCACTCTCCAAGCAAGAGGTGGAAAGCTCTTCAGATGAGAAAAATACGCTATTCATACACTCTAGATAGCTTATACAGAGGAAATATGCACTTTACTCACTTTGCAGTGGGATCGTGAGAGTTTGGAAGAATGCACTGATAGTCACGAGAAAGGCTGGCAAGAGAAATAACTGCAACCTCCTTAGGGTAAAGACTCCCAGTCTTTCTTGCACATGCTGCATTTAACAAGTGAGAAATAATCCAAAGTGTTGGCTACCTCTTCATCAGTCTGTGATTTCTCTCAGAGCTATGCTGAGCAGGATTAGGTCCGACTAAGTAGCCAGAGATGGGTCCTCAAAATGTTCTTCCTGAAATGCTGATGGAATTTTCTTCTTTCTCCCTTGCAATCACAGATTCAGAGCAAAAAGTGGGAGCCCCAGTAATAGGAAAGTACCTGTAACTCTGGCTATTAAGGGTTTTTATGTGCTCTTAACAACCAAATAATTATAACGCTATTAGCAGCTGTAGCCTGGTGCTACCAGAGGTTGAGGTTAAGTGATAGAAATTGAGCAAGAAGGCTCCAGGGACACACCTGATTGCTGATGCATTTTGATCCACCTAAAATAGGTCCTGACCCCCAAGTGGGCTGGAAATCTTGCTGGTTCCTTCCACCTGGGAACTTGTGTGCTGTGTGCAAGCTCTCCCCTAGCACAAAGCCAGCATCGCTGGTTTTTATCATTGCTACTGTAATCAATCCTAAAGTGAAGAGTAGGGGACTTGGTGACATGATTTGTGAATTATCAAATATTGTGGTGATGGGGGCATGAGAAGCACTTCTGTAAACGATTGCATTTAGACAGAACCTGTCGTATCAGCATGTGGGCTGAGTCCAAGGAGCTTCCAAGGAGTGGTAAGCAAATACCAGCAGGTATAAACATCTCTGCTCTTCTTACGTTGGAACAGTAATTAAGTCCAGACTGGATGGGAAGATGTTTTTTAGAGTGAAGTGATATGAAATAGAGTGGAAAGGCCTGGTATGGGAAAATCTGAGAAGCACAACTCAAGGTACCTTGTTTTAATTACTGAGTTGGACTAGACTGATTTAAAACTCATTACGTTATAATGACCGAGAACTCTACACCAGGTAACCAGGCCTTGGATGAGTCCCTCTTGAATGCATCACTAAAAACAACAATGTGGTTTATTGGCACATAAGCTATAGGGTGAATAAGCAGGGAACCTAAACTATTCAAGGCAGCCTGCTTGAGTCAGGATGAAAGCATTTCAGCTGTTACACACAAGTTCCTGGTATTGCTGACTGAACGTGTCCTAAAGAACAGGTGACTTCATTCCCTGGGACTGCTTGCTCTGTGCGTTAAATTCACGTTTTAAAAAAGGAGACACATGCACAGATAATGCTTGAACAGGGAGAATGCTTAATTTACAAGTGCACTTTCAGTTCTGAAGTACTAGTGTTAACATACAATTTATCTCTTTTCAATGCAGTTTTCTTGGTCTTACCCAGTCACAAGTCTTTGCATAGCTAGAAAGAGTGTTGGAAAGATTATTTTGCTTTCAAAAGCATTATCCCACTTCAGACAATTAGTAAAATATATTGAAGTCCAGTAGGTAGATCTCAACAAATAGCCGATCTTTGTATGCATTTTAATATGGATTTGGAGTGTCTGGGGCTCGTGGTGGTTTGGGTTGGCAAGATTTTTATTTTCTGTACTGCCTTTGAGAAAATGGAGCTTACTGCATCTGCTTTAGTCCAGTATTGTTGTCTGATTATAATGCACTGGTGGCTTTTTTGGCACAACTTCTGTCAGGGGACTCACTACCACACACACAGGGTAGAGGCTGCTTCTCTGTGTAGTGCTAACGGAGAGACTACGCCTCTCGCTGTCACTCATCTGACAGCTGATGCTTGCTAAAAGTTATTTTCAATCACAATAATGAAATACTGTGAAATAATGGTTTCTTTTTCAAGGCAGGGATACATAAAGAGCAAGTATGTGGGGGACGTAGTCCCTCAAGTCCTGCCTCTTCTTCACTTTCCCAAATTTGGAGGTGAACTTGAACTGTGCCACTAGCACTCAGGTGAGGTAGGGTGTGGATCTGCAAGCCCACCACTCCCCCCTTCTAGAGGGGCAGTTGTCACACATCCTCACAGCTCCCATTCTATGCTCTTATAAGAAGACACAATTAAATACTTGTCTTTCTAGTAGAGGTGCCTTCACCAGCATATTTTTTCCCCTTTTCTGTCTGTTTTTTTCTTCCTCCTGGTTGCCTTACACACAGTTGCTGTACAGATGGTTGTACTTCTGCAGGCTTGAGGATGTCACCTCTAACTCATCTTCCGATTAGACAGATACCTTGAAAAACTCCGTAAAACATTGCTGTGTTGTTCATTGCTATCTATGAAGATAATTTATTAAATCCTGCACTGATGAACTTAAGTAATCCCCTTACTCGTATGTCTCTTACTTGTGAATTACATCAAGAAATCCTTCACTAGTGAATTCTGACAGCCCATAAAAGTAGTCTTCTAGCACAAGAGGGATGCTTTTATGCAAGAAATAATCTTGGATTTCATCAAAGTAACACCTGGTTTGAATATATCCTTGATAACTTTGATGTTTTTCCTTGTACCGCCTGCTTGAACAATGAATCACAAAAATATTATCTCCCTGCTTAGTACTTCCCTGAAATAGTAATCATAACAGCACTGAAAAAGACAGCAGAGAAGTTTGATGCATGACCTTCATCTGCACACACTGATACAGCTTATTTCCTGAGCCTCTGACTGAATCCTTGTGAGGAAGGCAAGTTGGAAATTATTTGATTGGCATATTCTGAGAACCACACTGGTTTTGTAAGATGGTATATTTGATACATTTAGCGACTACTTTTTTTTTTCAAGAATTCCTTTAATTGTATGCATAAGTCTGTGTATGTATGTATATGTGTGTGTGTATACACACACACCCCCACATATATGTACACACACAAAGCCAGTTTTCTGATGTGCTGAGGAGATGAAGGTGAAGATATCACACCACCTGTCCTCATCTTCCTTCATAGTCTTTTAATCTGTTGGTCAATTCCAGCTGAACATAACAATTTGGAAGAATGTTAAAAGATGTCTAGTTCTCGTCAATGCCAAGAAAACGTGCTAGCTGAGGATACGTTCTCAGCAGGAAAAAAAGCTACATGGAGTCGATTGACCTTACAAATACCCCCAAGGCAGTGAGTTCTTCCAATGGAGTCTGAACTTTCTTGCACTTTAAGGTGAGCCAACCTCACAGGAAATAGGAAATCAAGCTTCTTAATTGTGGGGCTTATGGTGTTGTCTATATTGTAATAAATCTCCTCACAGAATCGTCTCATAGTTAGCATTATGGGAAACATTCACAAATATATGATGGACTTAATTCATGTCGATTTTAGTAATTAGAGCCACATCCATCTCAGAGCATCCCTTACATTCTCCAAATCTAACGCTGCAGCCCACAGAGGCTGTGCCAATTCACATAACTTAAATACCTAGGTAATGAGGTTGCCCTCAGTAGAAAGGCTGTATTTTAGCCACACTATGAACGTTCAGTAAAATCCTTCCTGGTATGTTTTGCTCATGGTTGAAAGAGCTTAGACAGCCTAACTCCTATCAGCTCTTCTTCCAATCTCCTAAAATCCCCAAATGAAAACCTTCCTTTCTTCTGAAATTCTCTTCTCCCTCACTGATCTAGCAAAGAGGCATTATCCATGCTCAGTAGCTAGTTAGCAGGGTGATAAACGACTTGACAGGATAAGCTTTCTTAAGACATGTCATAAATGGGATAAGCCTTTGTTCTGAGGAAATCCCAGTCCCTCTAAACGGCAGCCCATCATCCATCCCCCGACTGCTCTATAGTCTGGTACCACGCACCGTTCTCACACAGCCCAAAGCCTGCAATTTTCAAAGCAGACTAAGTGAATTGAGAAATTTAACAACATTTGGCTTTCTGATTCATTTAAAAACCCCAGCAGGTTTTGCTAGACTGGCAACAGACAGCGCACTCTGTTCCCCACAAATTTATGCAGCCATCATAGAAAAATCATTCTCTCTTCTATTTATCGCCTGTTTCTCCAGGCTCCTGTTTCTCTTGCAAGAGTTGTTTTCAGGAAGCTAGAACAGAAGAATGCACCAAGTGGCTTATGTCACTGCAGCTATTTTTTCATGCACTGACACAAGACTCACCAGGGATCAGCAGCTTTGCGCGCTGTTTTTCTGCATATCTGTAACACTATTGCTACAAATGCATCCAACAATTATCCATAGTTATGAGCGGTGTTCTGTATATTCTAAAATACTGGTACCTACACCTCTGTGTCTTGTTTTGAGCTGAACTTGACTGTGTTTTCTGCTAGGGAGATTTATTTCCTTTTTTTGTTTTGTTTCAAGGCTAAGATTGTTCTATGAATACAAATAATAGGGTCATTTTGTTCTTTGTGTTCACAGAAGTCTTTTGGCACTGGTCTACTTGTAAAGATAAATTGCTGATTTGAAAATACTGATACCATATCGCTCAGTCACTTGGAGATTTCAGACCATTACATGGTATAATGTTTTCCTCTGTGAACATCTTGCTCTCCTTCTGTTAACAGATAGATGTCAAACATCTTTATCCTCTACTAACAGAACGGCTGTGCAAACCAGTACAAAGAGCAGTAAAACATCTGCCTGCATTTCTCTGCCTTCCCCTTCCACTGTTGTGTTCTCCAAGACGTAGGTCAGTGCCCTGCCAGGCTCACAGTTCTCCTCTCCTGCACTTCAGCCCCCTACAACCGAGCACGTACACTCTGGTGCCTCGCCCCAGCCAGCTGCCGCCTGCCGCAGCAGATCCTGCAGTCAGCCCACTGCCCTTTTTTCTTTCTCTGGATGAGGATTTTCCATCCTTAAACCTCGAAGCTCACCTGCATGAAACTGATTCTCCCCATGCAGCACTTTCATCACCCAAATATTGGCCAGGCACAGCCCAGCTAGCAAGATTCGTGAGATCCTTTATTCTGCTACCGCTTCAGGACAAGGAGGAGATGTGTCGGGCATTGGCACTGCGTATATGTTGTACAGCTGGGTGACTAGATCATTAGGAAGATTGTAGCTTTATGGAATTAACTGGAATTCATTTCTCTGGTTTCTCAGGTCACTTGGGTCATCTCTTGTCATGTTCTGTATAATATAGACCACAAAATTTGTCGATGGAAGCTTGGTAAAGAGTGTATTTTAAATAAATCCATAGCTTTGACTTATAGATTTTAAAAGATGAAGAATTTATTGCTTTACTTAATAAATTATCCAAATAGCTAATTATGCTGTGTTAAAAAGACAAGTTAAAAACCCCCGAACAACAAAAATGCTTTATTTTCAACCTGAATTTGTCGAACTTCAGCTTCCAGCCATGGTATCTGGTTAGGTTTTTGCCTGCCAGCTACTGGATGTCATCTCTCTGCGTATATACACACACAGCAAGCTCAAGTCACCTCCTAATAATTTAGCATAATATAAGGCGCACTTTATGTCTCAGGCATGTTTCAGGGTGTTCCAACCACAGCAGAGCAAGACAGCTGTCTGTTAATAATGCCTGCAAGCAAACTGATGCCGAAAGTTATGAGGTAGCTGTAAACTCTCTCCCTACACACGGATGATGCTGTGATGACACCACGGTGGAATTGTTCAGTCTTTCATTAATTATCTAAAACCAAATATGACATTGACAATTGTTGAAGGTGATTTTTCCCTCCAGCTGTTCTGCATTGGGCTTGGGTGCTGTATAAACATTACCTGCTGTGATTTACATAAACACTTAGGCAAGCACCATCCTTAACAAGTAGAAAACATGCATGTCTTCAGTGGAAACATTTATGTTCTCATGTACTGTAATCACTAGTATGTGTTTGTACTGTAGTAATATTTAAAGGTCTACGGAGGGCTGGTGACCCCAATGAAAGTATTTATGAGTGTGCTTCAGGGACAGCCTGTCCGGACACGCTCGGGGCAGAACAGGCTCCTTCCTCACATAACATGACACTGGACACTTGAGCATTCAGGTGACTCGTGATTTGCAGGTGTGAGGAGGCATGGCCACCCACTGCGCTCGGAGCTGTGCTCGCAGGCTCACAGTAAAGAAAGACAGCTGAGGACAGCAGAGAAGCAGCCTGTGAAATACAATATGGGCATGCTCTTCCATGTGCTTTGCAGAGTTGAGGTCCCTGACCCCAAAATACAAAAACCACAACTCCCATTCTGAGAGATTTGCACACAGACTTCACACTTCTCACTATGAGCTCTTCATTTGAGTCGATGTGCTTTGTGCCCTGAAGTTAAGCATATGTGTATGGAGTGCAGGGATGGTGTTCTAAGTACAAATCTGCTCTGGAGGAAGTAAGCAATTTTTCCTCAGCACGGTATCTAAGACACGATTGTGTTTCAGGGCTCGGAGGGATTTTTAGATTTCCAGAGTAGATGAAACAGCTGGTGAAAGGCTAATGCATAGAAAACGCATGGCTTATGTACTCTGAGATTTCTTTTCTTAGCGCAGTCTCTATCACCAAACAGTTTTCTTAGTGTCATGGTAATGGGTTTCAAAAATGAAAAAAAAAAAATCTTAAAGTCAGTATGTTACTGTTCACAGCACAAAGTTAATTCTTTGTATGGTTGGTGCACATGTTTTAAGACAGCTTCTCGGCAGGTAAAATGTCGGTGTGTCTGCAGTCAGGCCTTTGTTCGTATAACACAAGTAATTCTTGAAATATTTTTGAGAAAAGGAGCACAGAACATAAACAGCTAAATTTTGCATTTTCCAACATTAGGGTGGTAACTTACGTATCTGATGATCGAATCACACGCACTGTCATTACTCAGACTGCAGTTTCAATTGGCTTTGATTTTATGTTCGTTAATTTTGGGGTGTCCAAGCTGCAAAATCACGCAAGCCCCATGTTCAGTAACCCCACGTACAAACACAGATCCTCTACAGATTTGCAGAACAACAGCCATTTTGAAAATACGGGCATCTCATCTATTCTCTCTCTGTTGTAGCAACATTAGAAGATTCAAGTATCTCAATCATGAAAACTATTTGCTTTGCAAAATGCCGGTTCGGTTCATACACAGAGTCATTTGCCTTGATTGATTATTAGGCATGCCTATAGCACATGTCACTACCCAAGTACCAATCAAGTATTTCTGGTTTGGGTAAGTATAAATCAGCTTTTCCACATGGTTGTAAACCACCAAAGAATAATATATGTTATTATTTACTTAAATACTTTCATAGCTCAAAGCCTGCACTTTGCTGATTCCGAAAATCCATTAGGAAATACTCCAAACATTTCTTGATTTAATACTAACTAAAAATATCTCATTGTCAGCTTAGTACAGTGGGATGTCAAGGGTGAGGATAGTTGTCCTGGACATCCGACACTAATCTATGTTCCTTACATATGACCCCGCTTCCACGGAAAGCACAATTCCTCTCTTGCCCTCTTCAGAGCAAGTTCCCTTAGCTTTCTTAGATCACTCCTGGGTGGTTTAAACACAGTAAGTTTTTGTTGTTCACTGAAATCTGCTGATGACCAGTGAAAAATCTGAATCACCTTTCCTTTCATATGTTTACTTGTTTTACTTACCTAAAAACAAGTTTGAGTAACTTTGACATTTGAAAATTCTAGGATCTGGGAGGGGGGAAGGGAAGCTGCATTTCAAAACCAGAAAACTAGTTCAGGAAATTCCAGTCAGCTCGACTCCTTGGGCCTGTGAGTGTACTTTAATTAGCACTTTCAGCTGGCCAGACTGTTGCTAAGAAGGTAGTCCTAGAGAGCTCTGATCAGTAATCTCAAAAATGTTGATATCTCAGGATTTGAGAACCAAACCAGCTTAAATGGAAGAACCTGTTAATTAGATATTGAGGAATAAGCCCCTTACTTAAAAACCTGATAATACTTTTATCAGCTATTTTGTTTTTACTAAAACATTTGCATTGAAAGGCTTCACTAAATTATGTATGTTTTTCTAATCACAGTTTACTTCATTTTAGTAGCTGACAAACAGAGGTTATAATATTGACTGGTGCTTAAAAGCCTCACCAATCCTTCCCTTGAAAGGTTAATTTAAAATACAGAAAATGAGCCACCTTCTTCTCTGTTGTAGTTCTGTAATAAAAGAAAGATTGTTCAAGCAGCAGCATTCAATTATTTTGCTTTTGATGCTATCTACACATAAAAAAAACCTAGGTAAGCTCAGATGGTCCCTACAGACCTTCCAGTTCTCGCCTTCAGTGCAAGGATGCAAACCAAAAAATGACAGCCTCACAGTTAACATTCAAAATGTAAAGTATTACGTTGTCAAGTTAAAGAATGAAATTTGCTTCCTGGAATATCAGTGATATAGAAAAGCTTCTGGAGTGTTTGCCCTTTTTTTAGTGAAACTCATTCTTTGAATATTTTTGCCAGAGGAAAATGTACTAACTAAGGAAGTCAGAGTGGCAGCCAGTGTTCAGAGAAGTTGCCCAGAAATGTAGCTGTCCAGTTCTCGAATTAGACACAATACTAGCCCTCTACAATAGACATCGAAAACTTATGCTATATTAATATTTACTATAGTTGAAACTGAAAACAAATGTTTCCCTGTCTGTGGGGTTTTTTTACATTTTTTTTTCCCCCATGGGACCTGGGATGCTCAAATGATAGATGTGCAGACCAAAAGCAATTAAATTTATTGCTCTGCGGTGGTTTAAACAACACTGACCTCCAGAAGTTTAGGGAACAAAATAAATACAGAGTTTTAGCATTATGCATCAAAACTGAGACGACTGAATAGCATCCTCCTGGAAACACAATGAGAATATACATCCAGTGTAAAATAAATCAACTCTCAAATGGGAAGTGATGTGAATGACTCAAACCATTTTGAAATCTGTGTTTATTTTGCTATTGGCATGAATTTTTAGCCCCACATTCACTCACTTTTACTTACTGATCTTATAGGTGGGAAACTGCAAAGACAGAAGTCTTTCAGAGGAGAAAATCAATGCTGTTTGTTACAATGGATCCTCACGAACAGCAACAGGGGCATCTCAAAGCAGCTCTGGCATTGGAAGGAAGCTTGGCAGCGCTGAACAATCAGATAAAGCACTTCTTATTTGCAAGCCAGTTGAAGCAGGTCTCTAAACAGACCAGTGCACAGATGTGTTCTGTTCCTTTAAAATCTCAGCTCTTTCTTAAGAGAAAGGGATAAAACAGGAATGCAACTGACACAGAAATGCTGGTAACTCAACAAAAAATGATGTTTTGACAAAAAGTGTAAAATTCCTCATTCATGATTGAGATGTTGTGTTAAATGGCTTGAATGTCTGATTTGCTAATGGTCTTTTTTTTTTTCCTCACAAAGAAGTTATGTGATCTGTACGTCATACCATGCTGAATGGCTGGCAGGTCATCCTTCTGATGACCCACAGCTCAGTTTGCAAAACTCTGCCGCATTTCTTCTGCCCTCTTCAATAAAAAAGTCACCAGTGCCTATGAGTACGCGGAGGCTCCACAGAGCCCGGGCGAAAACACACATTCCAAGAAGCCCACGGAGCCTGTGCTGTGACACACTTACGCTGTGAGTGGAGGCACAATCATGGTCGAGAACCAGTTCCTTTGGGTAATTCACCTTTCCCGTATTTCTGGGGGAAACCCTGCCATCCTCCTCCTCCCTCCCCAGCCAATGCTGAAAGGTAATACTGCAAAATCCATCCTTTGTTAGGCAGTAGGAGGGCTGCAGTAAACAATTCGAGGACAATAGCCACCAGACATATGGAAAACACTTCACTTTGACGGAGCTGCCACATGCAAATACTTTGCTAATGAGAATTCCTGAACGTTGAAAAAAAAATTGCTTGTTGTTGAAACACCACGCTTTCTGTGGAATGGAAGATCACTTTAGAAGCTCTTAAATGACCCGGAAACGACTGTGTTTTTTTTTTAAAGGCGACACTTCAGACTGCAAAAGTACTAAAATATACCGGTTAGTGAACAACTCGACACTGTTAGGTAGTAGGCCAGTCACGACCTCATAATTTCCATTTCCAGTGACTTTCGTGGCTTTTAAAAAGTCTTTTATGTCATGGAGACTCTTGGTTGTTCGGCAGATCCCAGCTAAACCCCCATTTCCAGCTCTGAGAGGGCTGTGGTAGCCTCTTGTTCCCTGACCGCGGCACTTCGTGCCGGCTCCTCTCCCAACAGCGTGCCGCTGATCAGCAATGGCAGCCAGCGGAGACGACAGCCCGCAGCGCCAGCATGTCTCCTGTCAACGTCTGCTGCATGGTCTCCTGTCAACGCCTGCTGCCCGTGGAGCCAGGGGTGACAGCCCAGATGGACGGCGACGGCGGGTGGCTGGGGTTGGGCTCCCCAGACCGCGCTCACCCATGAGGCCATGGCGGGTTGTTTTTCCAGAGAAAAACTCGTCTGGGCTCCTCGGCCGCGCTGGCAGCAGCCGTGGTCCCAAGGCCTCTGCGCGTGTAAAGGCCCGGGCGGTCAGGAGGTGGTTTCAGAGGGCCCCCGCGCTGCCCCCTCAGAGGGCCCTTCACCAGCGCCGGGGATCCCGCCAAACCCGGGCCGGGGTCACCCCCATCGGCCGCCCCCAGCGCCCTCCGCCGGCCGCCGCCCGCCCCGAGGGCAGCTCCGGGAAGGCTGGGCGGCCTCCGGGCGGGGGCACCCCTCCGGACCCGCCTCTCTGCCCGGGGCCGGACGCCCAGCACCCTCCCCAGCGCTGAGGC
>Ga0181612_142678_pt1 | contig 30503 bp, 28 predicted proteins | sample HoacroProtozoa21_FD_119630 | JGI IMG/M metagenome (GOLD analysis project Ga0181612, IMG submission 119630) | Hoatzin crop microbial communities from Cojedes, Venezuel. Combined Assembly of Gp0051906, Gp0051904, Gp0051908 | reverse complement strand
CCTGACAGCACCTCACCTCTCTCCATTGACTCCTCTAGGAGCTTTGACCTGGTGGAGCTTCTGCCTGAGGAATCTAGTCATCAGGCTTTGGAGTAAAAGCCATCCCCACATGGCAAACCTGATTTCACTGCTGCAAGCCCTGGAACAGCTCTGACAGCTTAACAGGCAGCAACCTCCACTGGAAACCACCCTCTTAAGTCTTCCAGGAGAAAATGATTCTGCTACACAGTAATGGCAGCTTTTAGGTGAGGATGTGGTTATGTGGGGTTTGAACTCAGACCAGACCCAAGCAGTGAAGTTACCCAGTAGCACTCAAACCGTCGGGAGTAGCACACGCTCCAGCTTGCTCAGTACTTTGTTGGAGGGCAGATGACTTCCAGTGGGACAGAGGAGGTGGGAGTTGGGGCCCCCCCTGCCTCGCTCTGCCAGTTTGGAGCATGTGGCAGATCTGGAGCCTGAGAACTGAGGATGTGCATTCCTTCTGTGCCACCTACTCGGTATTACTCATGTGGAAAATTTGGCAATAGATCCACAGTGGGAATATAATACTCAAACACCGGAATAGGTCACTCTCTGTTGCAAAGGATTTGTTGAGTATGTTTATGGAAAACACCTTTCAGATTTCCTGGAAGGTGTTGGGAGTTTCAGTTTTTGTGTAATCACTTGAGTGTTCCCATAGGATTTTAATGATGTGTCATAGCACAATTTGCAGTGTCCTGTGTGCAGAAACTGAGATGTCTGAGCTGGGAGTTGTCCTAAGCCAGACTTTTGGTGTCAAGTGTCTCGGGTCTTTAGGAAACTGGAGGGTTTGACAATAACTTGAGTAGCAGCAGGACTCTTCCCTCTGAAGTATAGCTTTAGTCTCCAAACCTGGATGGTCCCACTAGAGGGGAAGGTGGGGGGAGAAGGGCTGCCAAAGCATGGCACGTGGGAGGTACGGGTGTGGGAACTGGGGTGCTGACCTCCTTCCCAGCACTGGTGCAGTCGGTGCGTGACTTCTGGGTAAGCCCCTCTGAGTCACAGAAACTACTGATAATGATAATCCTTTGCTCTGGTCTCGTCTGGCAGTCTCTGCAGACTATAAACTTTCTGGGAGGGAACATACTCTTTTTATTATCATTATTAGCATAATTGTGGTGCCACAGAGGGGGCCCGGTCACAAACTTTATCACTTCTTCATGTGTTTTGCTGAACTGTAACGGAACAGCCTGATTTTCAGCGGCGTGTGGCTCCAACCAGAATCAATGGGAGCTCAGCCTTGCTGAAAATGAGACCTGGGTATTTATTGTGCTCAAAGGCAATCTGTCCCTAGGTCTTCCCAAAGGCTTCTGCAAGCACCTGACTGTAAAACTTAAAGCTATGTTGCCTGGTTGCCCTCAAATCTGATGGGTAAGAATTGGGAAGCTGAGATTTAGGCACTGCTTGGAGGACAGGAGTGCGTGGTTTATGCTAACTCCATCGGTCTTAATTTCTCGACTCTGTCTTGCCCTGCATCTGAGCCCAAACTTACCCATAGGTGTTCGCAGATGTTTTGGAGGAACATGGATGCCTGGTGGTGTTGTGGAGCAGGAAATGAGTCAGCTTGCTCTAAAGCACACAAAAGAAATGTTTCCCTGAAGTGAGGGGGTCAGTTAATATCCCTGCCATGGAAATGAGACAGCGATGAAAAGCTCACCAAGGAGAGACTGTGCTCTGTGGGGTGCCAAGATCTCAGTGTTTGTTATCAAAAATGTAAGCAAGCAGCAAATTAAAACCAATTATGTTTGTTTCCCAGGCCTTTGTCTATACAGGGGATTAAGTCTGGCTTCAGCTGTTGGGGGTTGGCAAGCGGCACTGCTCTCCTCTGAGGTCTGCTCTGTGGCAGTGGAAGAATTGCTGGCTACAGGAAAAATAAGAGTAAATCAGCACAGATATAGAAGAGCTGGTGAAATATTAGGTGTGGAAGGGTATCTGGGGGTGTTTGCAAGCTGTAGGCTGGAAAAAGGTGGGTTTTTCAGTTTTTATATTCCCTGTTGAGAGCTATGAAGGTGATGGAGGCTGAAGCACTTCGTGGTCTGACATCCCTCAGTGCTGTCAGCTAAGGAGACTCCTTGGCTGTGAGGATGGCATAGCAGTCATGGTGGTCAAGGTTTGCTGTCCAGGGTGGGAGCAGTGTTTTGGTATGTTGAGAAGGTCAAATGGAAGGTCTGAATGGTAAGGGTGGGCTTTGATAGGGATGTTTTCTACTGAGATAAAAAGTGAATCTTCAGAGCACTGCTTTTAACTGAAAATGTGAATTGAGCACAAAATCAGAGTGTTTTAGTGTTCTTGCCACATGGAAAGAAAAAAACATATCAAGTATGAACCTTCTTGGTATGATGACTTTTTTTCCTGATGAGTTCCCCAAAGCAAGATTTCCCATGGCAGCAGCGTGATGGCTCTGTGTACTTGAGCCCTGTAAAAGCACTGGAGCGGGCAGGTTTGTTTCAAGAGGGACCACAGGGAAGGCGGGTTATCTATGCTGCTGCTGCAAGCGTTAAATCTATTTGCATTAAATCCATTTGCTGGAAAACAAAAAATCGTGTGAAGGAATACTGATTTTAAAAACAAGTTATTCAACCTGGGAAATGCTATTTGGAGGCTGGTATTGAAGCAGGTGCCAGGTTTCTCTCTGTGCTGTTGGTCCAAATGCCTTGCTGAATTTCACAGGCCTTTCCAAGCACCGTGGAGAGGAGCAGTAGGGAGGTAATGCAAGAGTTTTGTCCCGAGCATCCAAATGCCATGCTCCTCAAAGTAGCTACTATGCTAATGCGTAGTGGGCACTTACCCCAGGTAAGCCAGGGTCCTTAATATCCTGGTGCTGAAATGTGTAGGCAGCATCACATCGCTGCGTGTGGTTAGCAAAGTGTTTGCAAATGGCTATTCTTGTTCAATATTTGCAAATTAAGCTGATCTGTTTGAATTTGCTGATAAAAGGGGGAAAAGAGTGTTTCTGTGGTAGGATGCACTGGCAGGACCCTGCTAGCGATGTCTCCTGTTGCTGGAAGGTCTGTGTTAGCTGGAGGCAGGTCTCTGGGTGTGCTGTAGACCCAAGCCGTGGACTGTGTGTCCTTTCGTTGTAGCCAAACCTAAGGGGAGAAACTTCCAAGCACACAAAAAGCCACGTCAAGCTGGCATGTTGCTGTGAAATGTGATGTTACTGGAGCTTGCATGACCTGGGAGACCTTTCTGGTTACCTGGCTTGTATCTGGCAGCTTAGCATGCTCAGGTCTGCTCCACTTGAGCATCAGTACATGGGTCTTGCTTTGGTCCTCTTGCCCTCTCCTGTGTATTTGTCGAGCTGTCAGGGACGCAAGCCCGTTTTCCAGTCCAACGGATGCATTGGTGCAGCGCAAAGGATGATACAACCTTCTGTGGAGCTGGGGCTGAGTTTTTAGGTCCTCAAACTGCTTCTCCTCAACGCTGGGGCTTTGCTGAAGGCATCGCCTGCTGTTTGCTGCCTCTCCTTGCCCCCTCCTCCTCCCAGCCATTGGCTGCAGTTTGTAGTTCCCCTTTTATTGCCTTTGGCTCTGTCGCGATGGGCGGTGCAGTATTTTTGTTCTTCGCTTAATAATATTTTGGTGGCTGTTGGACATCATTTCTCATTGTATTGGTGGAGGATTAGCTGAGATGATGGGAGATATTTCCTGTCTTAGCCAGCGGGATGGGCTTTGCAGGGTTTGTGCCTTCTTTTCACATAGTGTAATGCTTTGTTTGGGAATGTGCAGAGGCAGCTTGTCGGTGGGAAGAGAGCGCAGCCCCTGAAGCATGATTGCTTTCATTTGTGGCAAGAAGCCATGGAGCAGGCAAAATTCCTGGTATTCCCAGGCTGGAGAGACCACAGGGCTGGGATTTGGGGTTCCTGGTCTCTGCTTTGAATCTGAGGGGGGCAAATAGGTTCCCTCTGTTTATCCCAAGTTTGTGTCTTCCCTTGGTCATGTTGGTAAACTTTGTCCCTGGTACAGTCCGCTTTATACCCGTAGTGGTTAGGGAAGCCGAGGGATGCTGCAGGGTTTCATTCGGGGTGTCTGCAGATGGCCGTGACTAATCAAGGAGGGCAGAGGGGGATGCCCTCGTCAGTACAGATCCAAAAGTGTACTGCAACAAACTAGCCAGAGGGCAATGGCGAGCAAACTTTGCTGCATAAAATAAAGCTGTGCCCAGAAAAAGGTTAGATTTCTGGGAAAGGGATTGGAGAAGGGAGGATCTAGGTCTTGGGGACAGTATGAGGGTGTTATCTAGCCTAGTTCAGTAACCACAGCCCCTCTCGGGTTACTGGTATAGGTGCAGGTGGTATCTCGGAGGGAAGAGATGTATTGTCTTGCAGTATCCCTTCAGCCCCAATTACCGAGACCTGTGTTTGCTCGCTCTCATCCAGCTGTAAGGTTTCACGGACTGTTGGAAATCCCTAAGGCTCTTTCTTCCTTCTGCTGTGTCTTATCAGAGGTAGTCTCCCTGTCCCGTGGAGCCTGAGTCTTGATCCTGTATTTCTGTCTGCCGGCACTTCCGCGGCGCTGCTGGGATGGTTCTTGGCTGGTGAGATCAGATGCCCAGTGGGGCTAGCGTTAGTGGGGAGAGAGGTTTAGCGTTACGCTGTAGATTGTAAATGGAGACAATCTTAAGATTTAAGAAAAGGTCTTTCCTCGTTCCAAGGCGATTTAGTTTTCTTGTAATAATAAGTGCTAGGTGGTGGGGGAGGGATTAGCTGTGACATGATCTCTTTGCAATGCTTCATGAAGACAAGAGCTACAGATTACTTTAAAGTTCCTGCCAATTCTGACTATGGGATATGGTACCAAATGCTGAGAACCCAGACAGTTCAAGAGTAGAGGAAGGAAGTTAATAGCTGCTGGAAGAAGCTGGGGATAAAAACGCACCGCATTCCTTGTTGCGTGCAGTTTGTGCTGATCTAGTCCCTAGATATCGACTGTCTGAGATCAACGGCTCTGGCAAACATACCTTGGGTTTTACTGGAGCACAGTGCGGTGGGATTGTCCTTTTGGCTATTACAGGAAAGCCAAGTTTTGACTTCTACAAACCCTGAATTTCTTTTTGTGGCCAGCTTTGCTTTCTCCCACTTGTATTTTTTGTTAGCTTTTTGCAGGGAACAAACGTGAGGAAGAACCTCTAAACAAGTGACTTCATGAAATTCCTCGTGTAGTGATGTGACTTTCCTTAAAATATAGGAAATGGGGATCTCTTGTCAACCCCTGCCGTGTTACTGTGTTGCCCCTTTTCAGTGGGAGCAATCGAAAGGACTGTCCAGTAATATGAGCTGTGAGGGTTTCATCCCTCCACTGTCTCAAGGCAGCAAGTCTCGCTTTAACTGTTTAAGAGTGAGTTGGTAGAGGAGCAGGGCCCAGAAGTAGCAATTGCTGATGTGTGATAAGCAGCAGAAGCTGTCTCTTCTGTCAACCTGCTGCTGAGGGGTCAACAGACCTCTCCCAGCCCAGCGTGGAGTTGTGGGACCTTGCACCAGTCTGAAACGGGGTAAAGAAACAAGGAGGGGAGATGATTTAAGGAGAGCGCTTGCTGCTGGCAGCCAGAACAGCAAGCGGCTCCCATGGCTTCCCCTGAGAGGGGACTTCTATGTCACGGTTGGTTTTTTGGGCATCTGGCCACCGAGTGGTTTGAAGTCGGTGTTTATAGCTGAGCAAAGGGAGCAGGGAGGAGGAATAGGTGGCTGAAAAAGCAAAGCAAGCAAGCTCCTGAGCCAGTTTGGTGGACAGTGTGTGGTAGACACCCCTACAAAAAGCTTTTTCATCTCTCTGAGAATTATCAATAATTTGTCCTTGAGAAATACAGCTGAGGGAATAGCTTTGGGAAGGGAGTGGGAGCTAAACTGTACTCCAAAGCTCCTACTGACACTTTTTATCTGAGCTGCTGTATCTCCTGTTGCTGGTTTTGTAAAAACTGCTAATCGCTGTTCATGCAGGTCCTAAAACCAGCTCTATTATAGGAGTTAGAAATACCAGCACTCTTCCAAAGAAGCTTATTTTTTATTATATTCCCAGCCTAATACTGGAAACCAAAGAGCTTTAGAATAAAGCTGGCTGCAACTCCAGCATTTCCCCTGAAAGAAAGTTAGTTATGGGAAAAATCCCTTTTTTGACAGCCTTCCACAAAAAAATTTTCTAATTTTCCCACAGGAAACTTGCGAGTTGTGGGTAAGTGGGTTTTTCCTCGCTGTCTTGCTGTCTTTAACTTTTTCCAGCTAGAGTCTGACCTTTCAAAGGGTCACTCTTGTTTTGAGCTGGCAGAAGTTGGATGAGGGCAGTAATGAGTGAGGCTTTTCCTCTCTGCTGGAGAGAGCCCTTTGGAAGTAGGCAGGAGTCCACCATTCAGAAGTGCATTTCAGAACCATAATAAACTTTCTGCAAGGTACTGTTTTACTGAGGGTTTTCTGTGAGATGAGAACTTGTTTCTCCCAGGGTAAGGTGGCTCTGTGGTACCTGCAGGAACATTTCAGGCTTGCCAGGTTAGATCTGCTCTGTACTGCTGTTGATACAGCAAGGCTGAGGTTGCTGGGCATGCGCTGATGTGTGGTCTCTTACGACAGGAGCTTGAGGGTGTTCTACTGGGGATGCAAAAGTGATGGGGCTGGTGCTCAGCTTGGCTTTTGTGATGTAGATAAAGCCATCTTGGCTTTAAACAGCCTTTTGCTCCATCTGCGTACTGGCATCGGGCACCGTTACAGCAGAAACAACACATCAAGGGGGAGAAGGTCCTACTGGGAAGATGTAACCATCAGTGCTGATCCCACAGTCATCTCACTCTGCAGGCTCTTTTATTTGGGTGAGAAGATTTAAGCAAATAAAGCTGTGTTCTCATATACAAGGCTCCAATATTAGACGTGCAGTAAGAGGGGTGATAAAGAACAAAGGTCCCAACAGCGAGACCATCTCATTGCTCAGTCTGGCAAACAAACGGATTGAGGATCCCTTGCATATATAATGTTAACAATGTTTTAATTTATGTGGGGTTTTTACTATTATTATTTTAGCTGCCAAGGGTTCCTTGCCAGCTTTCTCTGTTTTGGTTATTTTTAATCCTTGCTTATTTGTGCTCTCTATCCCAGCCTTTTCAGACTTTTATGACTGTAACGCTAACCCCTCGTGCCCTGCAAACACATGCTCAATAACTTTACTCACGTGAGTCACCTTTGATGTTAAAATCAAGTTAAGTATGTGCTTTAGTGTTTATAAGATTGGGTCCTTAGTTTCTTAACCCTTGCCCGATAAGTTTAGTTTACCGTAGTTTTTGCAATAAATCCCTGTCTGCTTCGTTTCGCAGAACAGCTCGATGTTTTCCCCCACCTCTGTCGAGAGACGCTACAGATGTGTGATACTTGGCACTGTGGTCTTTTTTTTCCCCCCCTCTTTGTTTTTGCTTATGACTTGGTCTCTGCGCCTCTAGTATCTATGTTTTCCCTCCTATATGGCTCTGAATAATCAATTTCGAAAGCCAGGAAATAAATCAAAGCCTCAGATAGTAATGTAGAAAGAACGAAGGGGAAAGCAGACATATGGATTTCATCACCAATGGAGAATAACATGTATAATAACAACAGAGTGTAAATGAGTATATGTACTCACAGGAGGCTCTTCCAAAAGGATTGTTTTTGTACATGACTGGGGAAGTTATTTTGTGGTTTCTGAGTTCTTTGGAACAATTGCATCCTGGCACCGCCTAAACTCTTTCCTAGCCCTGCTCTTTGCAGCACGTTTTTTCTTGGGTGATGCTGAAGCTTCGGTGCAACCGGCTGCACCCTGGGAAGGCTTTGGCAGTTCTGTGACTTCTCTGAAGGAGACTTCCTAGCAGCGCTTGTGTGTTCAGCAATGGTGATTTCCATCCATGTGTCCCATCAGAGCTCTGTGGCCAGGAATCCACTGCTGCTCCCCTAAACAAAATTAATCAAGAACTCAAGTTCTTCACTGGCCAAGACAAATGATCGAGAGAACATTGTCTGGTGGTGTAAAGCAATCTCAGCTTTGTGTGTTTGCTTTGAAACCATAGATCCCTGCGCTTGGTGTGTTGACTAAAGCAATGAGTGTTGGAGAAGGGACCGCAGAGACCGTGCTGTGGGGACACTTCCCTGACTCGCGGAATTTGTGTTGAAAGCAGCAGAGCATTTTTGTTTTCTTTCCCGTAGAACAGAATTCTTCTTTGCTTATATACTCCCTTGACTCTGTAATGGAAGGACAAGTAAAATGCCTGTGTATGCCATGACTTGTTAGAGCTGTCGGCTGACGCTGCTGTTGCAGACCCTGAAGTTGAAATCAGTAATGCTTCAAATAAAGGGGAGTTAGATTTAGAGGTCGTCTTTACTCCACCTCCCTCTCAGTCATATTCTCCACCACTGTCGGTGCAGAAGTTAGCTTCCTTTTTTCCAGTTTCTCCAAAACTACGTGTTAGCTGATGCCCTTTTACTGGTAGGGTGGTGGATGTTAAACCCAGATGGCTTACTTAACAGCTTATGGGATAACACCGTGAACCATTACACCATCAGAGGTGGGAAGACCATGTAAGCCAAGGGTGAGCTGTTCTCTGTGGTGTACTCATCTGCAGATATACAATAAGGATCCATGCCCTGCTGAGGCTTGCTTACCATGCTGGTTACTAGCTGCTTCTAGGAGGATTTTGGTTAAGTGTTTCTCAGTCCCTGAAAATTCCTGTCGGAAACTTGAGGTTTTTCTACTGAAAAATCTTAGGGGAGAAATAGGAACACTTCAAGCTTGACAGTTAAGTCAGATACTCTGATTTACAGTGAGAAGCTGATCATTTTGTTATCAAAGCAAATGTAAAATCCTTTAAAAAAAATAGAGAGCTCTTTCTCCTGTGATGTGGATGTGAATAAATTCAAGATACGACAAAACTTCATCAGATAGGGAAATCAGTTCTCCCCAGCGAATTTCACAATCCTGTGCTTCCTTTGAGTGCAAATCCAGCACCTTTCACCAGCAATCAAAATCACACATTTTTCTGGTTTAGTTTTGTTTTGAAAAAACCCAAAATAAACTCTTCCTGGCAGAATGCACCAGCTGTCCTGTAATTTCATTTCATTGTGAAACAGCTTTTCCTAATGGGAGCTTGTGCCCTGTGTGCCGTTTCTGGCTGGAATAGACTGTACGTAGATGCCAAAGCGTGATCTTGGATGGGCTCTGGATACCATCAGAGCTCGGAGGTGGTGTGACCACCCTCCATGGCTAGTGGAGGGGGTACAAAGTCAGAAAGGGTCAAAGTGAAACACATGATGAAGTGCAGGTCAGAAGAACCTCAGAGTTTAGACTACAGTCCTTTTCAGCCTTAAAAACTGCCTGGTTCTGGCTCCAACTTGCCCTTTGCTGCTGCTGTGGTTGGTTGAGACTGGCAGGCAGGACTGCACTGGAGCCTTTGCACAGTGTTTGGGGGAAAACCAGGGGTTTTTTTCCTCTTAATAGCTGACCTGATGTGTTAAGCTGTGACAAAATGCTGCAGTGTTGATGCTTTAGTAAGTGTGACTTCAGGGCTTGTTTTCAGCAGAGCGTTTGAGGATGTGCTTATTGCTGGCTGGAGCTTGTTTTGTCCGGTTTTGCAAGTCCCAAGTATTTTGTTGAAGCAAAACTTTATTTCCCAAAGCTTTTTCCAGGATGCTGTCATTCCTGGCACTGTAAGACAAGACTGTCTTAGGAGTGAAGCAGGTGCTTTGGATGCATTTCAGTGATGGATAATCTCATATTACTCGGTTAAACTGGAGCAGAGGGTATCTCATCTGCTTGACTGCAGCTTGAATGCCATCAGCAAGCAACTGCCGAAGCATTGTTTCAGGGTGGGCCTGACCTGTAACGCTTATATTGCTGCATGTCTGGGTCCAGCCCTTGGTTTTGTGTTACAAGGAGGTTAGAAACACCTGGATTACTCCAGTTGTAATTTGAGTGTCTGTACCCCGTGCAGATCTCCCAGCTCCCCCATAGGCTGCCAAGTCTGCTCTCCTTGCTCTCCCTGTGGGGTAGATCAAGGTTGGAGTAGGTGTTTTGTTACAAAAACTGTGTTGTGCTGCTGTGTGTCACCCAGAGAGTGCTTCTGAAGTTCCTGAGATGCTGGGGGTGCAAATGGGGGGCTTGGTTTTGTTTGATACCACTAATGATTCATTCCCCAGTTTGGGAAAGTTAGAGCTGGTTCAATTGCGTTGCAGTGCAGGAAAACATGTCTTTGGGCAGTTTGGATTATGAGACTCCTTGCATTTCTACTTCACCTAAACTGAGAGGGCTGCATTTTCTGCTCAAGCAAAAGTGCCGGTGTGTAGGTTTAGTTCTGTGTTTTGACATCACTCAATGCTTGTGTATATTGAGTTCTGAGCTTGTTTTAAATTACAGTAGATATCTGCTCATCACGGGTTTGTGCCTCAGTTGCCCTACTTGATAAATGGCAGTAACAGTAGCTGCTCCCTAAGCTCATCAGGCCTCTTCGCATCTTATTCATGCTGTGCTTAATGCAATAACACACTATTAAGCCTAGAGCAGTAGTACCTTGAGGCTTCAAATTTGTGAAGGCGACAGTGGTATCGAGAGTACCTGAAGTATGGCAACCCCTATTGCTGGAGACATTGGCGTTTGAATATTACGAAAAGCTCTTTCATCGGTGTTCTTGACCTGAAGAAAATCCTTTTGGAATCTGGTGCCTGTGTGTCTCTACCTGTGAAAGAAGAGCATTTGTTAGAGTGCAGGGTGTTGTATGGGTAAGGTGGCTGTCCTGCTGCCGTGTGGACTGCGAAGCCAGCTGCTTTGATGACAACGTGAGGCAGTGGAGACCCTCATGGGCTTTTCCGAGTTCCACTGGCACTGTGTTGGTCAGAGGAGTAAAAACATGTGTTTGTGTTTCTGCTCTGTGGAGGGAGTGAATATGACTCACCAGAAACACGCAGGGCAGATGTTTGTGGTAATGAGGTGTCATTTTTATACAGTTACTTTGCTGAGTACAGCCACATTTTCAGGCTACTTTGCATGCCTGAGGAGCAATTGTGCTGAAATTGGGGAAAAACTCTGAGACTGGAGTGGTCTAGAGCAAAGCTTTCAAAAGCACCGGCCGAGTTGGGAGCCCACCCTTGCTTTTCAGTATGGCTTTAGGTACCTGGGAGCATGTGCTGGGCTGTCAGTCGATGGGGACAGATGACAAACACTTGGGTGTTTTGAAAATTATACCCGTGGTCCAGTGTGATCTGTTTGTATAGGTGGAGTACGTACAGATAGAAGTACTTTAATCTCCCTGAGCTTATGCACATACCTCACAATAATGCAGATGTATTGAATAAGTAAAACAAAAAACCCAAAGCAAACCCAACTAAAAAATAAAAATCAAATCAAGTAAAACCTCTTTGAGGAGTTCAGAGCACAAGTCCCAGGGGTGCTTTTGACTATCTTGCCAATGCAATATATGTTTTATGTCCCTCTTAAAACGTGGGTAGCATAATTGAGGTCTGTACATAGTTGTATTGCGAGCGGGACTGGTGAATTAACCCTTGCAGCAAGCTCTGGGCCACCTTTCCTCTTGGCCATGATGTGTCCAAATGTCAGATTTCCCATGGCCTTTCAAGGTTACTAAGAGCAGTGTGGAAGAAACACCCTTTGTCCAGGGCTCATAGCAGACCTTTTTCAAACCCCTGTGCTGTGATATGCTCGTGGATCTTTGAGATGGCTTGGGAGAGTAGTTGTGACTCCTTCCTCTGGTGTTGGCAGCTCCTGATATCTGTGGTGTCCTGATTCAGTCCTGTTTGCAAGGGAAGAGGAAGGAGATAATATTCCAGAGCGTTAGAAGCGGGTTGATTCCAGATTTTTTGTGTCCGTGGTAGCTTGGTATCTTCCACTTTAGTAGTTAGCTTTGGGGGGAAGAGCAAAAAATCCATTAAGCAATAATGAAGACGGGGAGAACTGTGCTCTGTGGTGCATCTGGTTATTCCCCAAGTCACGAAGGCTGAATGAAGTCTTATTTTTCTCCTTGCTAGCACAATAATAATGCTGTAAGAATGCCTTTATACTCAAGCTTTGGTAATCACAACTCCTGGGCTCTAGTCTGAATTTTCTAGTCCTAATTTTAAAGTTTGTCGCACATTCTTAATTGCAAAAGCAGCCACTGCTGTTTGGTGTCCAAGTCCCTTGCTCAAAATATTTCAGAGCTGGTTCGTGAGGATACTGATGATCAGAAACAGAGCTGTCACCTCTGTCAAATGCAGGCGCTGAATCCAGTGGGGTAGTTCACCCCTCCTGTCACTCCATGTTTAGCGACCAAATACTGAGGGTTCCGAACATGCAGGCTGCCTCCTGAAAACACGGGCTGGAAAAACACCCCTCTGCCTCGGCTTCCCCTGTAGAGAAAGGAGGAATTGCACCTACCTCGTGGAAGAGTTGTGGTCGATAATGTTCGCAAAGTGCTTTTTAATCTCCTGCTGAAAGGTTCTGTGCGAGTGTGAGTTATAATTATTACGTAAATGTCTCACATTTTCCCCGCGCAAGCCTTCAGCTTGCCGCAGAGAGGCTTTCCCAGCCTTTATGCGGATGCCATTGGGTTTGTAGCTTCCTGGCCCTGTTGTAGGCAGCCGTAGCAAGGCACAGATTTCCAAAAGGGAGAATTAGTCTTTTCATCAGATCTGAAAGCCAAACCAAACCCCAAACCACTTCCAATAAATCTTCCCAAGAGGAGTAGTGATCATACGTCAACAGGGAAGAGCTACGGCTTCATTAAGGATGAGCGAATGGCCCCAGTTCCTACCTACAGGTGTCTGCCTCTGGACCAGAGGTTTAGCCCACAGGTCAGTTGGGTCTCCTGGAGGGGCTGCGGCCAGCTGAGCAAACACATGCTCTTCATCGCATCAGATCATCAGGTTAAAGTAAACCATGAGGTCATGTCGACATCACTGTGTCACCCTGCAATAATTAAGACGGCTGCTTGGTTACTTTGCAGCCCCTGGACCCAGCTTGCGTACAGGTGTGTTGTTATTAAGCAGCTGGTATAACAAGTCGGTGCCAGTGCAAAGTATGAAACGGCTCGGGACCTGTCCAAAACTAACACAGCCGGGCCTCGGAATGGAGTCCGGGGGGTGCAGTTCTCCCTCCTGGAGATAAAAACAAATCATAAAGGTTAAAAGGCAGGAATTGAGGCTGTTGCCTTCTGCAAACTTGAAGGAATCTCTGCGCCTCGTCCCAAGAGAAAAGGAGTTAATAGGTAGCCAAGGCGAAGGTTTAAAAATAGAGCTCTTTGCATAGCTATTTGGTGATGTCTCTGTCACGTTGGCCGGTGTTTGCTCCTACAAATCCCAGTGTGCTCCCAGCAGCTTTTTAATGTTGGGTGTTTGCAGGTTTTTATGGTGGGGCGGTGAATGGGAGAACCAGGCTTTGGAAAAAGTGACTTTGTGGAGGCGTTGGAGTCCAGGTAACGGGCTGAGCTGGGTCCTCAGTCACGTTGGCAAGGTCCCGCTGGAGTTAACAAGGTGGATTTGAGACTGGGAAGACAGTTTGTTGAGCCCAAGGTATGCTTCAAATGATGCGTGTCCCAAGAAGTCCTTCCCTTCTTGTGTGGGCTTATTCCTCTTTTTCTGTCTTACACAGTGGAAGGTGCAGGCGGTTTTCTGGTCAGTCGGGATGTGCCAACTGATGGTTTGCAAGGTCTGACCACAGTGTCATTGTTGGGAGTTGGGGTCCCCAGGAGATCCCATTGCTCTGAAACTGGGGGCTCTGCTGGAATGAGGCATTACTACAAGCTTGCTACTGAGCCGATAGCAATTACTGTGTGGCGAGCAGAGGGTATGGTTGCCAGTAAATAGGAAGGCTGTTGCTGAAACTCAATTTGTTAGCTTTGTAGGTGCTGTGACTTTCTTTAATATGCACATCCCTCTTCCCAAAATGGATTTCACAGTGCCTGCTGTGGCAGAATTGTCTGCCTTTGCCAAGTGAGCAATGCACTGGGTAACTAGCATAAAACATGCTGCTGTAAGATATGGCAAAAGCCTCAAAGGGCCAAATGTCTCACTTTCAGGGAAGCTTTCCTTTGTAACTTTTAAGACATGTAGGCTGAAGGGTTATTGTGACTTTTTTTCCACGTTTTTCCATTTGCTTAGAGCCAGTCTCTGAGAGCCTGTCAGAAGATGCACTGGGCAGATGCGGGATTAGATAGGAAACTGGGTTAGCCCCTTAGGATTTCAACAATGTGGCTTCGGTTTAATATAGAAGACTTTATTTAATACGCTTGTACAAAATGCAGTGTTGCATAGTTGAGATCTGATTTTCCCACCCTGTTTTGTCCGCAGTCCCATCGCCTTGACTTTTTCCCATTAGGGTGATCTATAAATACAGAGCAGGTGCAGCGAGCGCTCCAGAAACATGCTCTGATCCATAGAGAAGAGCTGGGTTTCAGCTCCCTCTTTTCAGAGGTCTGTGGTGTCCTTTTCCATCTGTCCCAGTAACAGGTTAGGGGAGCAGGAGGAAAACTCAGCCCCCAGCCCTCCTCTCCCTGAACTGTGTGTCTTCTGGAGGAAAGCTGTCTTTCTGCTGTCTTCCCTGTAAGGCAGGTGTCCAGTTTTACATGGGGACTTCTTGACTCTCTGGCTTCATGGCGGCTCAGTCCTGCTCCCATCAGAGTGAAGATCCTGCTGGGGAGGGCGTCGGACCTGGGGCAAGGTCTAATGCCCAATTAACATGGTCCTTGCGTGTCCTGCCTTTTCTGACACAGTGTAAAGGAAGTAGATCTTGGCCTGCCTGTGCCAAAACTTTCAGGGAGGTTTTTGCGAGTTAGCTGAAGGTGTCAATCCGAGAGAGAGTAGGAGCACATGGGAGGACTGCTGGGCTTCCCAAAGCAAATGAAGATTTGAACATAACCCCACACAGGAGTTCGATACCATGAAGGTAATATAGCCAGTAGGATTCAGATGACTATTCCTCAGTGACCTGTGTCAGCAAGCCCTTGTTCGATGTTGGGCAGGCTCTTAGAAGCAATTCAGACAAACATCTTCCATGTGGAGCATGGAAGAGGCATCCAACAAGACAAGCCACTGGTCCCTCCAGTGTTAACAAGCTGCTGCTTTGCTGCAGCTCCCTTTAGTCCACGCCAGCCTTGACAGCAAAGACCAGGCACGAGAACAAGCTGTTTTGTATGATACTGTAGCAAAGTGGCATACCCAGATTCTGGATGCGTCCATCAGTAGAGTGAGGATGCTCTGCTTTAGCTGGTGGGATTTATAGCTGGTGGGACTTACAGCCATACCAGCAGTAGGATTTCTGCTGTGTTTTGTAGTTGTCATCTATTTCTATTGGCATAATGTGTGTTTTTCTGCTGTTGTGTCCTGCCTGGCCAGCAAGGAAGAGCGTTTCATAATCCCTGACCATGACGTCACCTGGCTGCAGTGATGTTATGAGGCACAGACCCGGTGAGGGTCCCGAAACAGTGGGAAGGGACCAGGCTGTGCTAGGAGTTTCGTCAGCCCATTTCTCCTGCTGCAGCGAGGGCTCGGCTGCCAAAAAATGTCACAAACAGATGAGGAGAGGGAGATGCGTATGCAGACCCCGGAGACCAGGAATGGGGCTTTTATGGGAAAGAAGAGGGAATGGGGAATCATCCTGAAGAATGGCTTTTGTTACACCTATGGATTGGATGTGCTTTTGTATTTGGCAGGCTTTTGAGTGTGTACCTAGGATTAGAAGACCTACGTTCTTTTAAAACCCAGTTTTTGGTATGGAAGGGTCAGGGCAGGTACTAAGAATTTCTGAAGTTTTAGGCTGTTCAGATTATACTATTTGGGTCAGGATTCCCAATTAGAAAGTGATTTCTCCTTTACAGAATTAATACTGGGCACATGAATGCAAGTCAAGATGTACTTCAGCCACGTATTTGAGAGTCACTTTGTTACAAGTGGATAGGGTGGGAGAAACTAGCCATGCGGGCCTGAAATTCAGTGTCGTTTAGGACAAGTAGTGATGAAAACCTTCCTCTGGTGAAAGTTAAAAGTGGAGATTCAGGCAGCCAGAGTGGGAAGGACAGGGCAGGAAGGTGTAAATTTACATTATCTGGGGTTTCTGAATGACTGATCAGGGATGGGGACTACATCAGTAGCATGCTGGAGGCAAGCCTGGAGGTGGTGGGATAAAGGTTACCTGACATCTCCAAGGTGGACAATAATTTGAATCAATCCAAAATCTTAGCTGATCAAGCAAAGGAAGTTATAGCTTTTGAGGGGAAATAGGAGGGTGTCTAAGCAGTGGTGTGCATGAGACACTGGTTGAACCTCCATTGCTTGGTAAATGAGAAGTGGGCAGAGCAGAAGTCAGGGAAGAGCAGAGGGAACCAGGACGCTCGCTTCTCTTAGAAGTGCTGGGCTGCTTGGAACCCCCTCCAGCTTTAAACCACTTAGACCTGACTCCCTGACAGTTCCCCAAACAGGAGTGCCCCTGAAACCATTACTGGAAGAGCTAGCACCATTTCTCGTCTGCGGGCCCTTGCCTCACCTTGCAGGAATGCATTTGCTTCCCAACCCAGATAAATGGCCTGCTGTTCAAATGGAGTTTGTGTTGCAAACACCAAACGCTCGCTGCAGGACAAGAGTTTGGCATGCCTCCTGCTTCCCCACTGCCTGCCGGGTGGGACGGGACGGTGCCTCGCTCCGTCGATTCGGGATCTGCTCTGCTGAGGTTGGATTTATTATTGGTGACTGGCCTCTGCTGTTGACTCGATGATTTCTGCTCTGATCTCGGAGGATAACTCTCTCCTAGGCTGGTCTCGGAGGGAACTTGCATTCCTTTCTTATCTCCCACCAGCATGAGTTATGCTTTCAAAAATTAGTCCTTATTTATTAGCACAGCTCAGCCAAAAGCCATCTCCAGTGTTTTCAGTTGCATGTGCAAAAATTCCGCCTCCCTTTTCTTGCTCCCCTGGAGACGTTCATTAGGAATAACCTCGCCTCTCAGGGCATCGGACGCTACTTCAAGGATGTTGACTTCCAAGAGGATTGGAGACAGTGTCCCGAGGAGATGTTGAGGTTGGTGTACTCAGCTCATCTGTTTTCACTTAATGTAGCACTGGAAGAGCCCCTGGAGAGCTGGGAAATAAACACAAGGGCCCTTATTTCTCCATTAAACTGTAGACTGAAGCAGCAAAGCTAGGCTCCCAGGTACTCTGTGCTTTCCCCCCCCCTCTAGATTGAACACAATCTGGAGAAATTTATAACGTGGTCCTGTTTATGGTGCTTCCTAAACTAAGGAGAGGAGCAGGGAGCCTGATTGCAGCCCCGTGACAAAGCATCTGCTTTGTCCCTATCCGCTGGAGCAAGATGGAGGTGAAACTAAAATAAAACTAATGGCTAACCCAGCTGGACAAGGACAATTTTGGCTTTGGTTAAAAGTCGGAGGAAGCCTCTGCGCTGCTGATGCACAGAGGTAAAGAATTACAAAGGCTATGGGAGGGACTGTAATCAGCAGGAAAAGCTCAGAAGGACGCTGAGGAGAATCGGATGTATCATGATATCAAATAGCCTGAGAGGAGAGGCACAGTGTCAGCAGCTCCCAGAGACTGAGAAATCGTTAGGAAGAGGAACATCAGTGTGGAGGTTGTTAGAGTGCAATTAGTAAAACCTGACGAAGCCCTGTTTGTTGCTGTGAGCCAGCAGAACTCTGCTATTGCAGAGTTTGAAGGGACTGCAAAGCTGAAGCTGTCATGGAATTAATCCTGGAGCAGGGATGCAGCAGGGCATCTCTTCTCGTTTGGTCCTTATGCTGGTGTAACCCTTTCGATCTGGAGGAAATCACTTGTGATTTGTGTAGCCAAGAGGAAGGCAGGTGGTCTTTTGAGGCAGGATCAGAGCCTGGATTCAGCCGGATTCAAGGTGTTCACAAACCACCTGGGGGGAACTGCTAAGTCCCTGGGTATATCCCTGGCTGATGATCCCCCAAAATACCTGTGAGGCTTAGGGCAAAGTGGGTTTCCATGCCTGTGGCTCCTGCAGGGATCAATGGAGATTTGTCCTCGAGGTGTGGTGTGTAATACCAGGGTTTTCATTAGGGGGGTTCACTTTACTGGAGAGGAGATAACTGAGGGCAGAGATGTTGATGGGTTTAAGAAAGCCAGTAATTGTGAAGCGATAGAAAAAAACCATCTCTGAGCTGCCAACAACTGTAAAACCCAGATTATTTGACCCGTGCTTCACAGACAAGACAGGTTTTTTTATTCCAGTGCAAAGAAATACGGGCAAGACATCAAGTTACAAGCCAGAAATATCATGTAACCGGTAATGGCCCTTTATTGACATAGGAAGTGGGATGGTTTTGATAAAGTAAGAGCCCACACAAATGATTTTCTGTGTGCATAATTCACAAGGAAACTCTTTGAGGAGTTTTTTGAAGGAATGTGATTATTCTTTTCCCCTGTGTTCTGTTTACTTGTTCTGTTATTAGACAGAAAAGGAGTTGATCATGGGAGGAGCTTTGGCATCCCATTTGCTCAGGGAGGCTGTGAGTTGCTCGCACCCCATAGGTTTCCCCTAAAAACCCTCTGGTAGGAGCCTGGGTGATTTTTCCCCTGCAAGAAGTGTTTGTCAGGACAAAAAATACTAGTGTCCTATTTAGCTGCTGACAGGTAAAGCTATAACTGGGTACGATGCTTGGGCTTCTTTTGGTAATGTCTGCATTTTCAGGGGATGTTGGAGTGAAAAATTTGGGGGTGTTGATATTCTCCCTCCCTAGGCATCTCCAGACTGCCTCTTCAGAGTTTGCATTATACAGTTCAAAGAAAGATGGAGACGCTTTGCCTTCTTTCATCTCTATTTGGTCAGCGCTTGGGATTTCTTCTCTACAGGCCATGTCCCTTCAGGCTGCTGGTGTGTTTTGCACCATGTGAGGAAACGGAGATCTCGCACTCGGTGACCATGGGCTTGTACTGAACCCAGCAGTCTCATTTTTGTGGTGTATCTTGCTGCCAGGTTTCTTCACCCCTTTTGATTTCAAATGGCTTGTGAAGATCTAAATTAATTTGGGGGGGAAGTATAAGTATCATTAAATGTGATTAATCTCTTGCTGTTGCCAGTCCCGCAGTAATTTCTGGAGCCTTATGGCAGGGTTTGTAGATGGAAACCTTGAACTTTTTGCAGACTGGCAGCATGCTAACTAGGTTGTTTGTGTTCAGTTTCCTTTGTTTGCTTTTTTGTTGTTGGTTTTGGGCAGGAGGATATTGAAGCAAGATTAACATGGGGAAAAGGTAAACAGGTCAGTATAGGATTTGTGCTCCCTGGTTATTTGGATGTGTGATGTTAGAAAGAAGTAAACTCTGAGTACCTTTATCTCCAAGTTTACAAATACAAATGAAACTCCTACACAGAAACATAGTACATGATGAGAGAATCAAATATACACAAGGAGAGTGTTTACTTGAATGTGCTCTTGGTTCTTCTGCTCTTGTTGGGCAGTGGCTGTTGCATTGTAGGAGGGCCAAAAAGTTAATTCACCAAAAGCAGTGCAGTTTTGGAAACGGCAGGGAAGGGACCGAGGCTATTTGTGGATCTGGGTTTTGGTTTCTTTATTCACTTGGGGAAAAAGTTTGTTTTGGCCTGAGCCAAACCAACCTTTGCCTGAGATCTTAATTTACCTAGCTCTGATGCACAACCATGCACCGCTCCAAGCTCAGTAAATTTTTCAGCCTTTTATTTTTTCCAGGGCTGTTTTCTTCCCCACAGACCTCCCAAAGCACCACGGGCAGGTTTCCCTGGGATTCTGCTGGGTTTGGAAGTGGTGTGTTGAACTCTCCCGGATCTGCTGGAAACACTTTCTCCTTGCATAAACCTCCGCTGCATGTAAATGCACAGGCCTTACAGATTGTGCTGAGCATTCACAGATGGACTGGGAAGAGCCAGTGCTGGGAGATAAAGCCGGCACAACTGGAGTGAGGGAATAGCTCTCTCGCCAGGGAGAGGGGGGTTATAAACTGCGAGGAAGCAGTGAGGTGGGGTAGCACATCAAATCAGGTCTGCGTGCAGAAAGATAATGGAAATTATCCTTTATAGGAGATGCATTGGGTAAGCAGCTGGGTCGATGTCGCCGTACAGGGACTGTGTGGCATGCCGGGAGTCTTCATGTCACTGATGCCATTGGTGTTGCTGTGTGCTTCCAGTCCAACCCCAGTGGCAGCCATCAGGTGCCAAATGCACCCTACTCCTGGGGGCATTTGCTCCCCATGCGTCTCTGCTTCAGCGCTGCTGCCATGCCTGTACCTTTGCCCTCCCCTGCCCACAGCCCTCCCTGTCTGTGCAGACTACCTGCTAACAGTGTGTAATATTTCCCATTTTGTTTGCTCTCTGCTGCCTCTAGCATGCTGCTTTTCTTACCTATTTTAAAGGGCAGCCCCACAGCTGCAGGCTGCCCACAGCCAGGAAATTGCCAGGGCTGGCATTACACTCCCCGCTACCTTCCCGACAAGCGGGAGGCTTTGACTGCTTTTCCTTAGCATGGTTCTTACCCCCAAAGCTTTTCATCTCTCAAAGCATCAGGATTTAAGACCAGCTCCTGCAGCTTCAAGAGGCACCTCTGTTTTTCTTCCTGCGGCCCCATAGACTATTTCGTCGTGCAGCGGTGGGGAGAGAGGAGGACCGAGGAGCGGGTGTGTATGCGACATGACGAGAGACCTCCGGAGCAAAGCCGTGGGGTCTAGAGATCTATAGATTAAAGAGAGGGAGGGCCAAGCGCCAAAATGGTTGTGTCACTTGTAAGAGCCAGGGCCAGGAGCTGGGCTTAGCGGCACAAGTCTTTCCATTGCCTGTGACTCACTTGCTGACTTTTTTGGCTGCCCTCCTGGGCTGGAAGGGGCCAAGGGAAAAGCAAAGGAGCTGCTCGCTGCCCTGGGCAAAGGGGCTGCAGGAGTGGGACGTTGCGGAGGGATGCTCATTGCCTTCTGCTGCCTGGCAGGAAGGGGCTTGGTCCAGCACTAGGACTTATAGGTGCTGCGTTACCCATAGTAATGACTTTGGGTTGCATCTAGGAAAAAGATGAAAGTTTAGTTTCTCATTCTCCATGAGAAACTGAGAGTTATTAGAAGCGATGTCTGCTAGGAAGAAGTAAAAAGATCTTTTAAAACATGTTACACAGCTCATGAAATTGTAAATTTTCCAATAATTTCCCTTTTAAGTGCTACAGATGTGTCTTTCCTGTCTGGTTCTCAAGATGCTGCGCAGGATAATTCTCCAGCTTTTCACTTTTCTCTGTTGTAGTGGCTGCTCTGTGTTTCAGAGGGAAAATATTGAACGCGGCGTGTAGGAATTGGCTCTTAACTCAGCCCAGATTACGTTTTTGTATGTAGAAAGCAAAGCTATTTCAGCTAGTTGTGTTCCAGCAGGGTGGCTATAATGCCATCTGAAAAGGTGAAGTGCGCCTTGTCTGCACAAAGAGGTTTTTGATGCTGTGCTCGTCGGCGTGATGCCTGAGATGGTACCTTCCCATCTGCGGATACCCTGGGCATCTCCTGCTTTCTACACCTGCAGACCATGGGTTTGAGAGGGTGATGAAATCAGAAGTATTTTCGGTCATGCTTCTAAAAGTAGCTGAAAATCTGTGCTTTGATTTAGGCTTTCTGCATTTGGGATTAAGGAGTTCAAGGGACTGGAGCTACACCTCTGTTTTGGTAAAAATACCAGGTTTCTTGTTTTTCAACAAATGTGCTTTCAGGTTTGGTTTTGGTGAAGGGAAGGAATCTTCCCTTTTTAAAGTCCCTTTCCGTCGTCTTTTCCACATAGAGGAAATGGGGACAAAAGCAGGAGGAAAACCAATTTGGTGAACCTTGCGGCAGTGCTATTTCTGTTGGGGAGAAAAACCGCAGACTCCCAACCCAAGTGAAGTTTCCCCTTCCGCAACCTCCTGCGTGGCAGCAGTGCCCACGCTCACGAGGTGGCAGCTCCCTGGGTCATCTCTCTGCTGGTTTCTTCGCCAACATCTGCTTTGCAGCCTCTGAAGTCAACAGAAGTCCTGCCATTAATTTCAGAGGCTTTCAGATGATGTTCTGTGTGCATGCAAACTAACGTGAGCATTAAATAGCCTGTTAAGTCTGCTTGGCTTTTTCTATCAAACATGTCATTGAAATAACCTAATTAAATGAAGTTCTTTCATTTTAGATGATGTTTAGATGATGCATAGAACTGCCCTGAGAGTGTAGCTGTCCAGCTGGCAGAGAGGTTGTAAAAGATGTAAAACATTTTAATAAAAACAAGACCCTCCTCGGGTTTGGACTCCGTAGCTGGGATGGGAGGGCCAGTGCTTCGCATGTGGTTTAACAACCGCAGGCATCGTGGAGCTGTCTGGGATGCTCTGATGGCAGAAACCTTTTTGACCTCTTCTGTCTTGAATTTTGGCTCGCTGTACCTTGTCAAGCTTGGACTCGTGGGATGTTAGGGGGTTTTATTTCTCATGGTTGAGACCTTGGTGCGGGACAACCTGGGAAGGGATGAGTCCTGCTTTTGCACCTTGTGCCTGAAGTGATGGGTGGGCCCTGAGGTCCTCCTTGCTCAACCAAGGAGCCTTTCTGGGATGCAGGAGAGCGCCAGTGGTTTTCCTGTCCCTGCCCTGCAGACACTGGCATGCACCAGAGGACACCTAAGTGCTCTTCACCCTGTCCTGCTGCCTGTTGAATGGCTCTTGGTTCCTTCCCCCCATCCCCTCCAGTGCATCCATCTGCAGAGCAGAGAGCTGTGAGGAGTAGCTCCCTCTGCAAGGCAGGAGTGTCTTTGGGAAGGGGCCAGCTCCATGTGTATAATATTTCCATTAACTCAGGGAGCGAAACTCCCGGGCTCGGGGCCCGGGCTGTGCTGGAGAAGCAGTGTGGCTGGAGTAATGGTGCTTGTCTATCACCCAGATGCCAGCGAGCGGCTGGGGTGACAGCGAGACCCCGGCGTGGGGACTCACACCTGCTTAGATAGCAGCAATGCCTTCGCATGACATGATGGCTCCTGGGACAGCAGCACCTGGCTCTGAGCTTCTCCTGAGCTCGTGGCAGGGGGACATGGGCTGCACTGAGGATGCTCTGAGTAATGCTTGGTGCTGCCAGCTTCCTGCCACTGCTGGGCACCTGCTGCCATGCCCTGTGCTTCATCCCAGCAGGGAAGCGACAGCAGCTCCCCGGCTCGGTCGGGTTAGCTGGAGCTTCTTCTCCTGGGCATGTGGAGAACGCACATCTGGTCAGCAGGGACACATGTTTCCGGGACCCTCTTTCAGCACAGTGAGTCTGGCCCAGCCAGAGCCAGGAATCCTTCTCCCTGGAGACTTGCTGTGCTGACACATCCCCTCTGGCCACAACAGAGCAAATTCTGCTTTTTTTTTTTTTTTTAATCCTGCTCCAAGCCAGAAAATGCTTAGTGTTTCCCTTTTCCAAAGGGTTTGGGCTACGTCGGGTCCTGCAGGGATGGTGGTTGTCTTCTTCCCCCCCTGCGCACCAACAGCTTCGCAGAGGGGTGCAAGTGGGATGGGTCCCCTCTGCAGTGAAAACAAGTGAGATCCCACCCAACTAACACCAGTGAAGCATCCATGCTACAAGGTAGAAGCAATAACTCCCCTGCCTGTGCAGGACTCCCCTTTCCTTGCTCCATTTTGGGATCAGTAGTACCCACCAAGGACGGCTCCTTTTGTAGACCTTGACCGTGCTCAGGCATTATTTGAACCCCCCTTTGCACAGGCTGTAGGGAAACGATCCCAGCAGAAACCCCCTGTGCTGTCACTTCCACTTACAGATCATGATGGTGATGTTGCTGCAACAGGTTTTTGGCTTTGCTGTGGTCTGGGGGACCTGGGTCTAGAAGAGGGACCTTTCTTGGTGAGCTAAGTCCTCCAGAAAAGGATGGGCAAGGCAATATTGATCTCCCCCTTACCTTTTTGCAGCCTGGGTTGTTTTATTTTTCCTCTTTCCCCCTCTTCTGCAGCACAAAAGGACATTCTTGTACCAAAGTATTTTTTTCTGCATACTTGAAGCGTGAGCAAAGCAGGAGGGGTGAGGGCAAGGAGGGGGGAGATTGAAAGGTTTGGGAAAAAATCTCACACAGGGCTTAGTTTACAAGGGACAGCTGAGCGTATAAACCCTGTCTCCAAAGAGGGTTGTTAGGAGCTTTCTGGCAGCGTTTCCCCTCCTACCCCCAACCTCTGGCTAAGCTCTTTCAAGGGAAAACAGAGGGAAAGAGCCGGGGGGAGCATTTTTGTATGCTCCAAAAATCAGACCTCCATAAAGAAGTGACAGACAGAGCAAGGCTCTTTGAGCTGAGCAAATGAAGCTGGGAAGTGGACTGGGTGGCTCTGCAGGGATGGGTGAAGCGGTGCACATGGGGGGGGCAGTGTCTTGTGCATCTGAGACATGGTTATTTGGTAGGGCAAATAGTCCCGAAGAGGGACAAATGTCCCTCTCGCTAATTAAGCTGGTGGTTGGTCTGCTTGGCAGATCCCGAGGCTTTCAGCAGGGTGCTGGGCACGGAGCACCTGTAAAATTCATGGTAAATCCCCATCCCAAACAGTTCTGTTGTGGACTGATTTCCCTTTGGTGGTTTGGAAGACGGGTTTGGTGTGGTATTTTGGGCGCAGAGAGCAGAGGTAAGATGCCATTCCTGGCAAACTGCTCATAACCCCACCTCCCTCTTCTTCGTGTACTGTTCTTATCTGTGCTGCGGCTAAGAACCCTGATATTTCAGTAATTTGGATTATGGGACCAAGGCCAGTAGTGTTTGTGTTTTTAGAGACGTGGTATTGAAAGTTCAATGTCTGGATGCAGAAGGGTTTTGCTTTCTGCAAGTCCTATTCACACACTGCAGCTTCCCTCATCTTAATATCAGATTATTTCTTATCCTCGGTCTATGTGAAGCAGAAGGATTGGTGTTTGTACAGGACTTTTTCCTTGATATTGGTAGCATCTGTGGATCTCGGTGAGTTTGTCAGCCTCTTAAGATAAAATTCATTTTCACGCCTGTGATCCCAGTATCTTAATTAGGGGGCAATTCTAGGATGCAGGGAGGATGCAGTGGTGTGCGGACCTTGCCCTGCCCGTCACCCCGTGCCGAACATCTTTGGAAAAGGGTATTAATACAGGGCACAACCTGACTTTTCTCGGTGTCACACTGTAATGTGGTTTCATCCTGTCCCAAAGCGACTGCTAATGCTGTCAAAACACAGTTTCTCAATCTGCATTTCATTTACATCGTGTGCTGGTGCACAGGCAGGTATGTGTGCACGCTACCTCAGCTGAGACACATGTGTTTATTAGAAACACACTTGCTGTGAATTAACAACCTCGTACATATGTATCTCTCATTAAATGCAGTGGGATGGAGGTAGGGATTGTTGCCTCGGGCTCTCTCTGTGAGATCTCTCAGCACCATACGCAATAAATATGTTTTTAATAAGCAGTCATTAATGACCGGACAATAACAGCTTTATTAAGCTTAAATTAAAGGCATGCTTGGGAACCTTAATCTGAGACTATATGGTGTAATGGAATATGCTGGAATTCAGCTTTTTTTTTTTGAAGACTACTTGCAAGCCTGTGTTTGCAAGCTATTGGGAGGGATGAGAAATATGCATTCCCTGAAGGCCTGATCCTGCCCTGGGATCTGCTTGTGTCTGTCTGCATGGAGCTGATTTCAGGGCTGGGGCACGGGAGCATCCTTTTGGAAGAGGGCGGAGGTGGGAACACAGCCGCTGTTTGATGGTGAGGTTAGTTGGTGCAGGCTAAGGACGAAAAGTGGTGGACGTTGCTGCAATATTCTCAAAGACTTGTCTGGAATAGTTATTTGGGAGGAGGGAGAGGCTGCTTTAGCCCCGCTGTCCTGCGCACGGAGTGAAGCAGAGCCGCTTCCCCCTGCCGCTTCCGAAGGAGGGAGGCTCCTTCTCTCCCTGTTTCCAGCAATTGCAGCGTGTCACAATACGATGTTAGGTCCTGACCCTGCAGTTACATCTCCATGGGTGGGCAATGCACGCAGCCAGGCTTTTCCACGCTGCTCTTGTTCCTTGTGGGGGCTGCAGCTCCTTGAGTAGTCAGATAAAGGCTGTAGCACTTGGGCTTTGCTGCTACTGCTTAGCCCCTGCCTACCAAAATCACGGGGTGGTTAAAGAGCCCGGGGCTGTGCGTGTCTTTGCAGAATCAGGCTGCGAGTCTGGGCTCGGGTACGGCTTGGTTGTCCTCGCATTTAGCAAGCGGTGAGTGTGGAAAGCAAGCCAGGGACCATGCATTGCTCTGGGACTCGTGCAAGCAGGTGGGAGTAAAGGATGCCAAAAAAAGGAATCCCACACTTTATTAGGTGATGATAAAACCACGGTAAAATAACAACAACACCTGGGCACAAATATTTAAAGTACACTAAGCGCAGAGGTTTGGCTGGAAAAACCCGAGGGCTACCTCCAACACAAATCCTGAGCCGTTGGGAAGCTGTGACCATAGCCTGTCCCACCGCTGTTGTACCACCCCTGCATCCTCCTGGTTGTCTGGTGGCTGCTGAGCTCTGCTATTTGCCTGTCTGAATGGGTTGGTTTGTATTTTCTGCTGTCTTCCTGACACAGCTTGCTCTTGCAAACCGGCTGTCAAACTGTAAGGATCAGCTCCGGTCCTTCCCGCGAATATCCAGCCCATAAATGCAGCAGGTTGCACCTCCCTGGCTGGGCAGCGTTTTGGTTGGTATCTCCAAGGCTCTGTTTGTATGGATGGAGCTGACTTTGGAGATGGTTTCAGGCAGGTTAAGCTCAGACCTCTGCTTTATCTGGATTGTTCCCCTGTGCCAAGGGGCAGTTGGGGAAAGGCGCGACGGGATTGCTGGTCAGCCTGCTTTCCAAGACCTTAGGCTGACCTGGAAAAATGACTCGGCGTTGGTATGAATCAGACCTTTCTCCAAGCCCAAAGCATGGGACTTGCATCAATTCTGTTCCCTTAAATCCACTTAATGTGTCTCTCTGACCTGGACCCCTTGAACTCCCTCTGCTCCTCTCTCCCTGCCTTGCAATCCTCCCAGCCCCAGCTGCGTCCCTGGCCAGCCCCCCCTGCCCTCCTCCAGCTTCCCTTACCATCTGGGCTGACCTACTGCTGTCCTGTTGCTTCACTGACTCTCCAGCCGAATTTTTTTACATTTACTTTTGAGAATTACCATCTTTCACAATTCTCCCTTCTTCGACTGTAAGTGGATGACCATCTCCAGTGTTTTAAATACAGGTTGTACTTAAGAACATGATTTTTAATAAATATGTTGAGCTAAGTCAGCCCAAGATGTTGCACACAAGCGTGTCTGAGCACAGGTCTCATTTCTCCGCTGGCTGAGAGGACGCTTTGAAATCGGTGAAGTGATGCTGTCAGATGAGAACCAGGCTGTGAAGTGCCTGTGCCTTCTGATGTCTCTTGTCTTACACTGGACAAAATGAATCGGATTCCTCCTCGAATTCATCGGCTCCTTGCCAGGGATGAACAGCATCCAGCAGTAAGGATTTTGCTGTGGAGTTGGCTCCCTGAATATTTGACTTTATGGTGAAATAGGTTGTGTATGTTTTAGCACAAAGTGTTGCTCTGAACTGGGTGGAAAATGTGAGATGCTTCTGCAGAATATTTCATTGTTCAATGGAAAAAAATCACCTCTGATTCTGAGTGGGGAGCTGAACAGAACAAAAAAGAAACCATGTTTTTTGGCTGAAGTTTTCTCTTGCGTTTTAGGGCTTGACTTTGAGGATATTTGTAGTGTTCTAGTGAGGTGGAGTTTATTTGCCTGAGTTCCTCTGCTTGAAACTGGGCTAAGTTTTGCTGCTGTAGTCTAAGACGTGTTGGGTCTGTTTGCTGCTTCAGCGCCAGCTGAAATACAGATGTTTTGAGATCCTGCCCTAACCACCAATGCTGCTCGCCTCTTGTGGACGCTTAGACTTCTGCATACAAAGCAGGCAAAAAGGCCCTTTGCTTTCAAGCCTATTCAAGAAGCAAAACAAAGTTCCCACCTCTGCATTTTACGAGCTGGTTGCTCCAGACATGGTTTGGCTCTGGCAGAAAAGCCCGAGTGCGGAATGGCATCCCTAAATAGCAAGCAGAAGAGTTTTGCTAAGGGGACATGGTATTAAACTCTTAACTCACTTCTGCTCGTCTGAGCTATCCAGAAAAGCCAGGACACAAAAATACTTGGTTAAAAAATATCTTGACTGTATTCCTGATCAATCAGAGTTTAGTGAGGCTCAAAAGCAACAGCTGGAGGCTTCAAGGAGACCAAAGCCCCCTGTGCACGGTGCTGTGCAGATACAATAAAATCCTTATCCCCTGCACTGAAGAGGGAGAAGGTAAGAGAAAGGGGGTTTTAGAACCCCCTTCTCATTCCACCCTAAGCCTGGAAATCCTGTTTCAGTCTTAGGAGGTGACCAGGACTGTGCAAAGAGTTGCCGCTGCTGACTGCTTGCCCATAGGATGCCAGGGCAGGGGCTGGCTGGTTTGTCACCAGCTCTGGGCAGAGATGCTGCATGACCAAGTCCTGGAGCGTGACAACACTCCCAGGGTCTGTCTCTGGGTATCCCAATAAGCCCAGGCCCTAAGATAACATGAAGGGATGATAAATGGGTTGTGAATGTGTCTTTTTGGGTGCCCACATGCATGCTGGTGTCTTCAAGGACATGCTTGGAGTAGGATGAGCTGCTCCAGCTGTCTCCATTTTGCTTGCATTTTGCTAGTGTGGCTGTAAACAGGACCTGCTGCCCAACCTAGGAGGAGCAGGTTGTGTCCAAGGGTTTACTGGTACAGTGGGGTTAACTTGCGTAAAGCTGAGCTTTGTGTGTTGCTAGCTAAGCCCTTCTTCACCCCATCGCTTTCTCGTAACAGCTTGCTAAAGTGTTTTGCTTAGCATTAATCACTCCACTTCCTCCAGATCGAGAAGTGTTGTGCAAGCCATTGGGTCAGGGCACAGGGCATGGGATATCACGACTGGGGCCTGTTTAAATATGAAACTGGCAGCCCTTTCCCGTGTAAACATGCCCAAGTGCTTTGCAGAATCTGGACCTGGAGTGGAAGGATGTCTGAGCAGAGGATGGAAAGTGTGGACCTCAAAACAGAGCGGAAAAAGACCCAATTTGGGGCTGGGTTGCAATTACCTACCTGTCTGTTCCCTCTTAGGAAGCATCTCTCCAGTGTGGAGCAGAGCTGGAGTTTAAAGCTCTCACCAGAGGAGAGCCTCCGAAAGCAAAACAATGTTGTGAGTCCTGGTGGGACTCGGATCTTCGGCTCCAGCGTGTCTAGGGACTGAAGAGCTGATGATTAGATAACTGTAAACTGTCCTGATTTTACAGCTTGCGCTGGCTTTGATCAGAAGGGGGATGAAGCACACCAGGCTCCTGGGGTGGAAAGGAGAAATGGTTCTGTGGTTAAATGAAGTCTCGGGTTATTGCAGCTGAAGCGCTGGACCCTGCTGCAGGGTTTGCTTCCAGTCTTGGGCAAGTCTCCGACTCCCTTGGTGCCTCAGTTTCCCCAGCGCTGTCTCTTTGCTATGCTGTATCAGTGCAAAGAGTAATTCGAAGAGTGTCTTGGGTGCACCTTGCTCTGAATGGACGTGGTGAGGGCCTCCAGGGTTTCCTCAGTCTCATTTAAATTTGATGTCTGTGTCCATAAGGGATTTGGAGAGCCCTTAATGTGCCAGGAATGACCCAAGTAGGTTAGATACTGCTATGCTGTCGGTATTGGGAGTAAATTCCAGGGTTTGCTGTGTCCCTGGATGAGCACTGAGTTTATTTGCTGGGTGCTGGTCCCAGCTGCTTGCAGCCAGACCTGAAATACCCTGCTGAGCTCTGAAACATCAGCCTGTCGGGGAGCCTGTGCACCCCAGCAAGGACAGGTTGAAAAACAAGCTGCAGCCCCCTTGCCCGAAGGAGCTGGGACAGGCAGTGTAACCTGCAGTGAAAACGTGGGAAATTGGGACTGGGAATAGGGGAGGGAACAGAATAAGTAAGGTGCTTAAATGTTTAATTGTTTTTTTTCTTGATACACAAACCAGTGATCAGCATACTTTTGCTGCTTGACTCTAAATTAAGTGAAAAATTTCCTAGCATGGAGACTGTTCTGCCCTTGAGAAAGCGTTGACTGAAAGTGTTGGTCTCATCCCGCAGATGCTTCTACTGCAGCAGACAGCCCAGCAGTGGGGAAGATGGGCCAAGCAGCAGGAAGGAGAAGGAGAAAAACGAATGAAAGAGAAAAATGAGTTTTAACCAAGTCTGAAGCTTGTCAGGGTGGGAGTGAAATCTCTAAGTGCTACACACAGCCCCAGCCCCATCCGAACCTCTTTCATCCCTTCTGGTGCCGATGTCCTTATCGCCAGGCAAGACATTTTTGTTTCCTGCCTTGCTAAATACTCAGAAAGCCCATCTTTGTCTGAAGTGGTCTCCAGCTCGGGCTGCTGTGTTTTGCCTGGTTGCTAAGCTTGTCTCATGCATGGTTAATGCCTGATGAGATCATGGTGCCATTTAGCATTTCGTGGATAATTCAGGATTATTCATTAACTGAATCAAGAACAAGCAGGT
>Ga0181612_109901_pt1 | contig 30518 bp, 22 predicted proteins | sample HoacroProtozoa21_FD_119630 | JGI IMG/M metagenome (GOLD analysis project Ga0181612, IMG submission 119630) | Hoatzin crop microbial communities from Cojedes, Venezuel. Combined Assembly of Gp0051906, Gp0051904, Gp0051908 | reverse complement strand
GGCCTGATGGAAAAACAGATCGACGCCCTGACCCAATACGGCTGGGACGGCGAATGGTACATCCGCGGCATCGACGATGACGGCAAACCCTTCGGCACGAAAGATGCCGACTACGCCAAAATCTGGGTCAATACCCAGAGCTGGAACATCATTGCCGGCTGCGGCACCAAGGAACAGAACCTGCAGGCCATGGATTCGGTGAAAGAACATCTTTCCACCGACATTGGCCTTCTGATCAACGCGCCGGGTCTTCCGGCGGAAAAGGCCAACAACCTGCCGGCCGGCTACTCTGAAAACGGCGGCATCTTCTGCCAGGCCAACTGCTGGGCCATCATTGCGGAGGCCCTGCTCGGCCGCGGAGACCAGGCCTGGAAATATTACAAGCAGCTGATCCCGCATGAGATCATTCAAAAGATCGGTGTGGACCAGTACGGCAGTGAGGCCTATGCCTACTCCAGTACGCTCCTCGGCCCGGACAATGAGGCGTTCGGTCAGGCCTGCGTGGCCCAGGTCACCGGCACCGCTGCCTGGATGGACGTAGCTGTCACGCAGTATTTGCTCGGCGTGCGCCCGACGGTCAAGGGTCTTCTCCTGGACCCGGCCATTCCGTCGGACTGGACGGGCTTCACGGTCCACCGCGTCTACCGCGGCTGCCACCTCACCATCCAAGTCGAGAACCCGTTTGGTGCACAGCACGGCGTCAAACTCGTGACCCTGGACGGCGCACCCCTTGACGGGAATCTCCTCACCCCGGATCTGCTCGAAGGAAAATCCTCCGCCTCCGTAAAAGTAGTTCTTTGATCCACCCAGGACGACTCTTTTGTGTTGACCTAGCCCAAAAGAGTCGTCCTTTTTACTTCTTTCGGCAAAATGCACGAGGGGACAGGCCTATGTAAAAAATCACCTATAAAAACGGTAAAATCACGGATTTTTTTACGTGTGGAACTTTACTATAATAAAAAATGAAATTGAAAATATAAGAGGTGCGGTATGAGCGGCAAGACAACGAAATGGGATGCGCGAGCCGGTATGGTGCAGAGCATGGTGCAACAGAAGCTGTACGGCGGCCGGCCGTCGAACTCGTATGAGCCGATTGCAGAGTCCCGTGAACTGGTGCGGGAGGATGGCGTAAAGGTCATCACGGACCTGAACTATGCCGGAACGTATCCGAACAGTTTCCTGGATCTGTGGCTTCCCAAGGAAGCGGCCGAACAGGCGGTACCGGTTCTGGTGTATTTCCATGGCGGCGGGATGCTGTTCGGCAGCAAGTCGGGCGGAGACCCACTGGCCAAAGGCAACTTTGCCGAGTCGTCGCTGTTCGATGAGATCCTGGCGAAAGGGATCGCCATTGCGACGGCTGACTATGCGTTCGCGCCCGAATACCGGTTCCCGGTCCAGTTGGACCAGGTGAATGAGGTCCTGGCGTATCTCTGCATCCATGCGGATGCATACCATCTGGACGCGGACCGCATCTTCCTGGGCGGCGGCAGCGCCGGCGCGGACTTCTCTGAAATTTACGGACTGATCCTTTCCGATGAGGAGTATGCGGCACGGTTTGAACTGGAACCTGCCATCTCCGCGGACCAGGTCTGCGGTCTGATCATCGACGAGGCAGCGCTTAACATTTCCGACTTCAACAATGACGACATGGATACGATGCTGGGTTGCTGGGTCGGAGACGATGACCTGCAAAACAGCGAAACCGTCGATCTGTTACGGGTTCCGCAGCACATTAAGGACACCTATTTGCCCACGTTTGTGACGGCCAGCAACAAGGACCCCTGGTTCCACGACTCTGCTGCGGAACTGAAGGGCAAACTGGACGCCATCGACGTGCCGTGCACGTTTTTCTATCCGGATCCGTCCGAAGGTGTGTACGACCACGGATTCCTGAACCAGTGCCGGACAGACCCGGTGTCCGAGCGGTGTCTGGATCAACTTCTGGACTTCATGACGAACGGTTTGAAATGAAAAATTGCGCAGGAGGAACTTTATGAAACGCGTACTTTCTTTATTACTTGCATTGATCATGGTGCTCGGCTGTGCCGTCAGCGCATTTGCGGCGGACGACGAAATCGAGCAGCAGATGAGCGACAACTATTATGAGGAAACCGAGACCGGCGGCCGCATTGAGGCCAAGTATACGGCCATGGGCAAGTATAAGACCAGCTATAAGAACGTGACGATCGACGACGAGCGGATCGGCTCGTATGAAATCTTCTACCCGACCAAGCTGAAGTCCTCCACGAAAAAGTGGCCGGTCATCATCTTCGTCAACGGCACGGGAATCAAATCGGAAACCATCCGGCCGCTCATGAAGCACATGGCCTCCTGGGGCTTCATTGTTCTGGGTAACCAGGATGAGGGCTCCGCAGACGGCGTCAGCAGCAATAAAACGGTCAACTATATTCTGAAAAAGAACAAGAACAAGAAGAGCATCTTCTACAGAAAAGTCGACACGACGAAGTTCGGTATCACCGGCCATTCGCAGGGCGGCACAGGGACCATCAAGACGGTCACGGAGCAACCGAACGGCAAAATCTTCAAATCCATGTTTACCGCCAGCGCCACGACGCCCGGACTTTCGAAGATCCTGGAGTGGGAATATGATGTATCCGGCATTAAAATCCCGTGGATGATGGTCGGCGGCACCGGTGCCATTGATGCCAATATCATCAGCACGCCGTCCGGCATGAAAGAAAACTACGACGGCGTCAGCGGCAACGGACTGACGGTCATGGCTCGCCGCAAAGACACCGAACACGGCTATATGCTCTACAAGCCCGACGGCTACATGACCGCCTGGTTCATGTACACCCTGAACGGAGACAAAACCGCAAAGAAAGCCTTCCTGGGCAGCAAGCCGGAACTCAAAAACAACGACATCTGGCAGGACGTCGCCATCAAAAAGTAATTTACGGATTACCCATTCGTTTGAAAAACACACCGCTGGTTCCTCGGAACTGGCGGTTTTCTTTTTTGTGAAGACCATTTGAGGCGGACTGTTGTAATTTGTGAAATAACCCCTAATTTTTGATATCTTTTCGCAAGATTTGAGGATGTCAGGAGTTGGGGGTCTGTTTATAATGGGGGAGAAAGGAGTGGCTCACCTATGTATGAGTGCTTTAAGCCGGGACAGGTGTGGCTGGATACCGAGGGAAAACGGATCCAGGCGCATGGTGGTTCCGTGTTATTTGTGGATGGGACGTACTACTGGTACGGCGAAAATAAGGAGAAGACGGATGGCGTGAACGGCATCTGGCACTGGGGTGTGCGGTGCTATTCGTCCACGGATCTGTACAACTGGAAGGATGAGGGCATCATCATTCCACCGGAGCCGGACAACGAGGATTCGCCGCTGCACCCGTCGGCGTGCATGGACCGGCCGCATATTATCTACAATAAGCAGACGGGGAAGTACGTCTGCTGGCTGAAGATCATGAATAAGGACGGCACACAGGCGTCCACCGTGCTGACGGCGGACCAGATCCTGGGGCCGTACACGAAGGTGCGGACCGGACTGCGGCCGCTGAACATGAGCGCCGGGGACTTCGACCTGGCGGTGGCGCCGGACGGTAAGGCGTACTACTACTTTGAGCGCGTGCACTCCGAGACCATCTGTGCCGACCTGACGGACGACTACACGGACGTCACCGGCTACTACAGCACGCACTTTCCGCACAAGTGCCCGCCGGACGTGCGGGAGGCCACCGCGCACTTTGTCCGGAAGTTCCGGCACTACCTGATCACGTCCGGCACGACCGGCTATCTGCCGAACCCGTCCGAAGTGGCGGTCGGGGACAGCTGGCACGGACCGTATACCGTATTGGGCAACCCGCATCCGGACGACACTACCAATACGTCCTACCATTCCCAGGTATCCTCGGTTTTCAAAGTGGAGGGGAAGAAGGACCTGTATATTGCTGTGGCCGACCGGTGGCTGCCGGAGGCCATGGATCTGCCGTATGAGGAGTATGCCGCGGCGTTCCGGGCACTGTTCGACCCGGACGTCGAGATGCCGCCGGAACAGCTGGCCGCCATAAAGGGTAAGATGCCGGTGGAGAACACTCAGATTGCCGACTACGTCTGGCTGCCGTTACGCTTTGTGGACCCTTGCCCGGAATACCCGGACGGCATGGTGTTCCTGGACTGGAAAGACGAGTGGTCTCTGGACGACTATGAGTAAAAATTTGATTTAGTACAAACTCAGGGTTTGAGCGCTGTTTTGTACTAAGTTTTCGAGCAAAAAGAGCAGATAGAAGAAATCCTTACTAAGAAATCCCGGAAATCGGGCGTTTTTTAGTAAGGATTTTTGTATGCGAGGATTTTGTACCAAATTTTAGTGCAGAAGAGGAGTTTGGGGACGGATTTGTACTAAATCGCACAAGAGGAGCAAGGGTCATGGGCAAGAGTCACGGGGGCGATATGGCACCCTGGTCTCTTGACGGGTGCGGTAAAATGAGAATATACAAGCGAGAAGTTATTCTTATAGGGAGGCGGATTGCATGAAAAAGACGAAGAACGCAGTGGTGAGCCTGGTGCTGGCGCTGGTCATGATGGTGGCCTGCGTGGTGCCGTCGTTCGCGGCCGACATTGACGACCTGTGGGATACCGACCGGGTGTATGACTACACGGATTACTGGTACATTCCCGAGGCCGCGGTGGCAGACAACTCCGGAATCTATGACATTACCAAGGATATTAAATACTGTAAGTATCCGGATACGGAGTACGACCTGTATGTTCCGAACTTTATCAGCAAGTCGGCGGACCAGCATCTGATTCTTCTGATGCACAGCGGCGCTTACACGTCGGGGGATAAGAAGCAGCAGCAGTGCTTCGCCCAGTACTATGCCAGCCGCGGCTACATCGTTGGCAACCTGAACTACACGCTGCGCGCCGGCGAAAACCAGGACGCCAGCATCAACATGATGGACAAAGAAGTCCTGCTGTGCGTCAAGGATATCGTGAAGCGGACCAAAAAGATGGGATATAAGATCTCGACCATGGCTCCGGCCGGCTTCTCCGCAGGCGGCGGACTGGCGCTTCTGTATGCCAACCGGCATCAGGACGATTCGCCCATTCCGATTGCCTTCGTGTTCGAGGGCTCGGGTGTCACCAGTTTCTACTTTGAGGACTGGTACACGGAGAAGGCGTATCAGACCGTGCGGAATAAGCAGGTGTACGTCAAGACCATGACCGGTTATGATGTCACGGAGAAGCAGGTCAAGAACGGGTATGCGGACAAGCTGCTCGCCAAAATCTCTCCGATTTCTTATGTCAACAAGAACACGGTTCCCACGCTGATGGCCCATGGCGGGCAGGACACGGTGGTGCCCACGTTCATGAGTAAGGAGTATAAGAAGAAGCTGAAGAAGTACGGCGTAACGTATAAGTATGTGTACTTCGAAAACTCCGGCCACACGCTGGAGAGTGACCCGGACCAGCTTCTGAAGATGGCCGCGCTGATCGACGAATACTGTGACACCTATTTCAATGAGTAATTTTCGAATTCCTTTGGTTTCCTTGTCCAACGGGGTGCAGATGCCCGCGTTGGGGTTTGGCACTTATAAATCGTTGGGCGGTACCGCCACGACGGCCATTGCGGAAGCGGTGGAGGTCGGCTACCGCCTCATAGACACCGCTTCGCTGTACGAGAACGAAGAGGCGGTCGGAGCGGGCATCCGCAAGTGCGGTGTGCCGCGGGACGAGCTCTTCATGACCACTAAGGTGTGGAACACGGAGCGGGAGTATGGCCAGGTCCTGCAGTCCTGTGACCGCAGCCTGCGGCTCATGGGTCTGGACTATCTTGACCTGTTGCTCATCCACTGGCCCGCCACGGAGCGGGCGTATGGGGAGCGGGCCGCGGACGTGAACCGCGAAATGTGGCGCGCGTTCGAAGACCTGTATGCGGCAGGGAAGGTTCGCGCCATTGGCGTGTCCAATTACCTGCCACACCACTTGGCGTGGATCATGAACAGTTGCACTGTGACGCCTATGGTCAACCAGCTGGAACTGCATCCCGGCTGGCCGCAGGAGGAATCCGTGGCGTTTTGCCGGGACCACAACATTGTTGTGGAGGCCTGGAGCCCGCTGGCCCGTCAGGCGGTCCTGCAAAATGACGTGCTGCAGTCCATTGCCACGCGCCATGACAAGACCACCGCGCAGGTCACCCTGCGGTGGGAACTGCAGAACGGCATCGTGCCGCTGCCGAAGACCACCCACCGGGAGCGCATGGAGGAGAACGCCGACGTCTTTGACTTCGAGTTGTCTTCCGAGGAACTTGCGGCCATCTCCGCACTGCGGGACGTGGGCGGAAAATGCGTCAACCCGGATGAGACCGACACCTGAATTTATAGACTTCAAATAAGGACACTTTTTTACCCAAAAAGTGTCCTTATTTTTTTGTGCCCGGTTTTGTACGATGAGACTGTAAATAAGTGTACCCCGTGAGAAAAGGAGGACTTTTCATGTTAGTAGAGACCAAAGCCCGCGTTGGCGTTTTTTCGATCGCCCTTCAGGCGTATCTGCCGCAGTTTCCGTCCCTGGTGCCGGAGTTTGAGGCCCAGTACGAGGACTTCAAAAAGATGATTCCGGACAGCGTCGAGCTGATCGACGGCGGCCTGGTCACCAGCAAAGAGCTGGCCCAGGAGGCCGGGGACAAGTTCCGCGCCGCGGACGTCGACCTGGTCATCCTGCAGCTTCTGACCTACTGCACGTCCTACAACATGCTTCCGGCCGTCCGTGATCTGGACGTCCCGGTCGTCCTGGTGAACCTGCAGAAGGTCCGTTGCCTGGACTTCGACAAGGCCGGCACGGCGGACTGGCTGGGCGTCGGCTACGCCGGCGGCGCGGTCGGTGAAATGGTCGCCGACCTGGAGCGCGCAGGCAAACGCCACGCTGTGATCACCGGTGTGCAGGAGGGCGGAGACCCTGCTGCCGAGGCGGAGATCGTCGAATGGTGCCGCGCCGCGCAGGTGCGCCGCCGTTTCCGCAACACCAACATTGCCCAGATCGGCCGCCCGTATCCCGGCATGATGGACCTCTACATCGACGAGACCAACCTGTACCACCGCATGGGCGTCTACACCAAGCAGTTCGACTGGGAAAAGATGTGGGCCATTGCCGACGACGTGACGGACGAAGACGTCATTGCCGCCAAGGTTGCCGACATCCACGACACCTTTGAAATCAAAGGGGAGTACGACGAAAAAGACATCCATGAAATGGCGCGTTACGTCGTGGCCTTCGAACAGTGGGTCAAGGACGAGCAGCTGGGCTTCGTGGCTTCGCACTACGACGGCTTTGCCCAGGGTAAAGCCGGAGTCCTGGACTCCATGCTGATCCCCGCGTTCTCCATGCTCATCAAACAGGGCGTGGCCTGCGCCGTGGAAGGCGACATGAAAGTCGCCATGGGCATGAGCATCATGAAGACCCTCAGCGGCGCCTGTCAGCTGTCGGAATTCTACACCTTTGACTTCAACGACGACGTCGTCCTGATCGGCCACTCCGGTTCGGGTGACGCGGACTTCTCCACGGCCCGCAAGGCCAGCATGGAGATCGTCCCGGTCTTCCACGGCAAGGCCGGCGGCGGCTTCCTGACCCGCTTCTATCCGAAGGCCGGCCCGGTGACCTATCTGGGCATCACGCAGGATGCCGACGGCCACTTCAAGTTCGTGGTCAGCGAGGGCGTCATTGAAGACGGCCCGACGCTCCAGAACGGCGACACCACGTTCCGCACCCGCTTCTCCATCGGTGCACGCGAATGGAACAACCAGTGGTGCGAATGCGGCCCGACTCATCACTTCGCCGCCGCGCAGGGTTCCTGGACCGACACCATCCTCAAGGTGGCCAAAATCCTGGACGTCCCGGTCACGGTCGTCTGCCGCTAAATTGAACTCCTGTAATACCGTCAGCTTGGCTGGCGGTATTATTTTTTGGAAAAAGGGGTTGACTTTGAAACTTTTATGACTAAAATAGTTAGTGAACTAAATAGTTAGCGAACTAATTAGGCAGAGGAGGGGCGTCATGAGCATCGAGCGAAGCGCGCCGCGGTATATCAATAAGTTATCCAATAAGATCCGGCGGGAGTTTGACGCCGCCCCGGTGGTAGAGTCCATCAGTCCGGCGGAGGCCCGCATCCTGTACTTCCTTCTGGACAAGAAGGAGCCGGTCGTCCAGCGGGACATTGAAGAGGAGTTCGCCATGCGGGCTCCGTCCGTGTCCGCCATCCTGAAGAAGATGGAAGGGGACGACCTCATCCGGCGGGTCTCCATTGAGTCGGATGCCCGGTATAAGAAGATCGAAATCACGGAAAAGGGCATGTCATATAAAGACCAGGTCCTGAAGCGCCTCCGCCATATGGAGGACACCGTGACGAAGGATATCTCCGACGCCGACATGGATGTGTTCTACCGGGTCGTCGAGCAGATGCTGAAGAATATGCCTTGATGGGAATGGGCCGCATTCCCATTCTTTTGAATCTGATAGTTAGAAAACTAATTAAATTTTACATTCCTTTGAAAAGAGGCTATGGAGTATGAGTGAAACAACGTTTGAACGGAAGCTGGACGCCAAGCTGATTCTGTCCGTCGTGGCGGCCGGATTGTTGTCGTTCGTCGGCGTCGTCGTGGAGACCGCCATGAACGTCACGTTCCCGACGCTGATGACGGAATTCGGCATCAACACGTCCACAGTCCAGTGGGTGACTACCGGTTACCTGCTGATGCTGGCCATCATCATCCCGGCGTCCTCGTTTTTGAATAAGCGGTTTAAGATGAAGACCATCTTTACAGCGGCCATCATTTTGTTTGCTGTCGGCACGCTTCTGGGTGCCTGGGCGCCGGCGTTTGGCGTGCTGCTGGCCGGCCGGGTCCTGCAGGGGATCGGTACCGGCATAGCGCTGCCGTTGATGTATAACATCATCCTGGAGCAGGCGCCGGAGGACAAGACCGGTTTTATTATGGGCATTGCCTCCCTGGTCTGCGCCCTGGCGCCGGCCGTGGGACCGTCCTTCGGCGGGGTCATCGTCAAGTACCTCGGCTGGCGGGACATCTTCTGGGCCCTGCTGCCGGTGGTCATTCTGGCCGGCGTGTTCGGCATCACCTCCATCCGCCAGGCCACGAAGACCGAAAAGGTCTCCTTTGACCTGCGCAGTTATCTGTTCCTGGCGCTGGGCTTTGTCTGCCTGGTCTTCGGCCTGAGCCTGGCCGGCACACAGGGATTCCTCTCGGCGTCGGTCCTGGGACTGTTTGCCGCAACGGTCGTTTTCCTGGCAGCATTTGTCTGGAGCGTCCGCAAATCCAGTGTGCCGCTGATCCACCTGGATGTCTTCCGCTATGATCCGTTTGTCTTCGGTCTTTTCACCTTGGTCCTCATCCAGTTTGTCTGCCTGGGTCTCAGTTACCTGATCCCCAACTACTCCCAGTTGGTCTCCGGGACGGACAGCTTGGCTGCCGGTTGTATTCTGCTGCCGGGCTGCATCCTGGGCGCCATTCTGAACCCGATCAGCGGAAAGATCCTGGATAAGAAGGGTGCGCGCCTGCCCATGCTGATCGGCACCGGCTGTATGGTCGTCTGCCTGCTGCTCTTCGCGCTTCTGCTGAAGAGCGCCGGAACGGCACTGCTGGCCGTGATCTACGCGTTCTTCGGTACCGGCCAGGGCTTCGGCGTCGGCACCACGCAGACCCACAGCCTGACGGCTCTGCCGGAGCAACTGAGCGCGGACGGCACCGCCGTCATCACCACCCTCCAGCAGCTGGCCGGCGCTATCGGCACCGCCGTTGTCACGGCCATTGTGGAAGCCGCCCAGGAGCAGACCACCAACCTGGCCGCCGGCACTCAGACCGGCAGCGTCACCTCCGCCTGGCTCCTCCTAGTTCTCAGCGTCCTGCTCTTCCTCGGCGCCTGCCGCTCAAGCCGAAAATCGGCACAATAACGACCGCTTAAGCCGAAAATTAGCACAATAGCGACCGTTCGTTCCGGTATATTGCTATTCGTTCCGAAGCTCTTTTTTTCGCCCGCTTCCTGTTCCATAATGAGGTCATCTCCTGAAAGGATGTGACAATATGGATTATTGGAAGCGGGCAAAAATTTTGTCTTCCACGGTGGCGCAGCGCCAGGAAGTTTTGCGCAGGGAACTGGAAGCGCTGCCGAAAGGGCAGCTCCGGATCTACCGCAACGGCAAATACTATAAAGTATTCTGCCTGAAAGGAAACGAACAGGGAAAGGGCCGTCAAATTCTTTCCGCGGACGAGTATGAGGTGGCACGCAAGTTATATCAGAGAGACCTTCTGGAACAGGAACTGGCTCGCCTGGTCCTTGTTCAGGTTTCCTTGCAGGAATACCTGGAGCGCGCCACCGGTTTGGAACAACAGCAGCCCTGGATGACAAAAGAGCAGCGCGCGTTGGCCGAGCATGTTCTGGAAATTACTCCGCCCAGGCAGCAATGGCAGAAATGGGCGGAAGGGGCGTATTCGACCAACACTAAGAATCCGGAGGGTCGGACCATTCACGTTCCGGGCCATGGAAATGTTCGTTCCAAATCGGAATACATGATTGCCACCGCGCTGTCCGCCAACGACATTCCGTTCCGGTACGAGTGTGAACTCAAACTGGGGTCCAAGCTGTTTTACCCGGACTTTATGGTTCGAAACCGTACGACCGGAAAACTCTTTGTCTGGGAACACTTTGGCATGATGGACAAAGCAGGCTACCGGGACAATTGCTTTCAGAAATTAGAAACATACATTACCAACGGCTATTTACCAACAGACAATCTGATCCTGACCTGGGAAACGCGCGAACATCCGCTTGACATGGATCGCGTCCAAGGCCTGATCGAACTGTACCTCCTGGATTTCTGATGATTCCGATAATGCAATCGCCTCTGCCTCGCGCGCTCCACTCTTTCCGCTGCACGCAATTTGGGGGAGTCTAATTATTTACTTTTTATAGCGGCGAGTGACTTAGTATGGAGCAAATCGGCCTTTCAGGCGCTTATTTTGGTCAATGAGTCCACTGCCAGAGGTCTTGCGCTCGAATAGCCTTACATGATGTTGGCTAGGAATTGGCATTGTTGAGGTGGTTGATTTGCCAAAACAGATTCCTGCCGGGGGTTTGCGCTCGAATCTCCTTACCTGATGTGGGCTGAGGATTGGCATTGGAACAACTTGGTCTTTGAGGTGATTGTTTTGGCCCAAAATTTGACCCCTTTGGAACAAGGTGGGTTTAAATGAGGGGGTTTTGTTCCGAGAATTGGAACAGAATCAGGGGTGCAGGGGGCAGAGTTGTTCCAAAATGGCCTTTTTCGTGGAACAGAATTGCCTTGAACCTGAGGAGTTGTTCCAAAGCCCCTTGTTTTTGGGCCAAATTCAGGGTTGCGCAGTCTGAGTTGTTCCAAAGCCGCTTCTTGATGCCGCAGCTAAATGGTCTGAATCTTTAGGCATGAATAAATCCCCAACCATTTTGGGCCAACTCCGGGGCTGTGCAGTCTGAGTTGTTCCAAAAGGGTAGCTATCCGGCTTTCTTACATGGAGAAAGCTGAGATAGTGGGCCTGAACCTCTGTTGCTATTGGATGGATGAAGGAACGTGGAGGAGTTGCTGTCCAAAATCAGGGCGGTATAGTCTGAGCTGTTCCAAAAGATCGGGACGTGGGAAATGGGTGGCGGTGACAGTTGCCGGGCAGGTGTGGAATTGTAAAATTTTGGCGGCGGTTCTTTTCGAAATGTTCATAATTTAGTGGTGGATTGATGGGGTGGAAAGGACTAAGATGAGGTATCCAAAACGGTGGGGAAACTGCCGTTTCAGCAAAGACTCAGGAGGTACCTATCATGGCAAACATCAGTCCCATTAAAAAGTATATTGCAGAGTGCATCGGCACCTGCGTGTTAGTATTTGTCGGTTGCGGCACGGCAATGCTGGTCGGGTGTGACCCGACCATGGGCAGCGGCTATCTGCTGACTGCTCTGGCTTTTGGCCTGTCTATTGTGGCCACGGCCTACAGCATTGGCAACATTTCCGGTTGCCACGTCAATCCGGCCGTGTCTCTGGCGTTCTTCATTACCGGAGAACTGAAGGGCAAGGACTTTATTGGTTATGTGATTTCCCAGATCCTGGGCGCCTTTGTCGGCACCGGTCTGCTGGCGCTGATCTTCGGCCTGGGTGACGTGACGGATATGACCGGCGCGTTTGGCTCGAACGGCCTGGCCGGCGTCAACGGCTCCTTCGTGGCCGGCTTCCTGGTGGAAGTCATTCTGACGTTCATCTTTGTGTTCTGCGTGCTCGGTGTGAACTCGAAGAAGTTCCACCACGGCTCCATTGCCGGCCTGGTCATCGGCCTCAGCCTGACGCTGGTCCATATCCTCGGCATCGGCCTGACGGGCACGTCCGTCAACCCGGCGCGTTCTCTGGCGCCGGCCGTTGTTGCCGCTATTGCCGGTGTCTCCGGCCCGGCCGCGCAGCTTTGGGTGTTCCTTCTGGCTCCGCTCTGCGGCGGTGCTCTGGCCGCGTGCCTGGACAAGTATCTGGAGTCCACCAAAGCGGAATTTTAATCAAAACGTAGAAATTGCAAAAGCGGTCTGCCGAAAACGCATTCGGCAGGCCGTTTTTTTCGTGCTACAATAGATTGAAAAGAGGAGAGGAGTGACCCTATGGATCTGCAAAAAATCGTCCTCAACGAGGAACGCAACGTGACCCTGACTGCTGTTCTGCAGGGACACACGGAAGAGTATACGTCCATGACCAAAAAGCGGCCGGTGGCGCTGGTCCTGCCCGGCGGGTATTATGAATACCACTCGGAGCGCGAAGCGGAGCCGGTGGCGCTGGAGTTCGCGAAGAACGGCTACCAGGCGTTCGTGCTGCGGTACTCCGTGGCGGAACACAAGGCCTGGCCGAACCCGCTGAACGACTACGAGCAGGCCATGCAGCTGATCCTGGACCACGCGGAGGAGTGGAATATCGACCCGGACCGCATTGCGGTCATCGGGTTCTCCGCCGGGGGACACCTGGCCGGCTGTGCCGCCACCATGGCGGAGCACCGTCCCGCCGCGGCCATTATCAACTACGGCGTCCTGAGCCGTGAGGGCATCAACATGGTGCAGACCTCCTTCCCCGCGCCATGCGAGGAAGCGGACGGCACCACCAGCCCCTGCTTTATTGCCGCCACCCGCACGGACAGCACCGTGCCGGCGTCCGACGCGCTGGCCTTCCAGCAGGTGCTGTACGAATATTCAGTGGAATTTGAATCGCACATCTACGGATGGGGCGAACACGGCTATGCAACGGGAGACCAGTATATCAACTCCAGCAAAGTCTGCAGCCGCACGAAGGACTGGATGCCGGACGCGCTCAGCTGGTTGGACGACATTTGGGGCACGGCCAACTACACCGGTTTCGAAGAGCCGGCCTGCCCGCGCGTCATCAACGGCAACCAGGACGCACACTATTCGCTCGACTGCACGGCGGACTTCATGCGCCGCCAGAAGGGTCTGGCCAAGCCCGTCATGGATGTCATTTATAAAGAAATCTCCAAGATGCAGAAGGAGTATGAGGCTCGCGGCGCGGACGTGGCTGTAGCCCTGAAGATCCGCACCCTTCGCAACATCTTCGCACTGGGGAATGTCTCCGAAAAGACCACCGCCATGGTGGACTCTGTCCTTAAGGCGCTGACCAATAAAGAGGCCGGCAAAGCCACCCTCAGCGCCCCGAAGAAAAAGTAATCTGAAACAAAGCAATCCCGCTCTGCCAACGCAGGGCGGGATTTTTCACAAGATTTTATGAGAAAAGGACAAGTTATAAGGATGTCCGGCGGGCGCAACTTTTTTAAAATGGAGTCAGAACCTATAAAAGGGAGGACTCTGTGATGAAAAAACGAGGAAGCCGTATCCTGGCATTGGGAATGCTGGTTGCTCTGCTGATGCAGTGTATGCTGGTGCCGATGGCCTCGGCCAGGGAGACCGGCTCCATCACTTTCGGTGAGCCAGCTGATACTGCTTGGGGGTGGCGCCGTATTGGGCGCGGAAGTAGCGGATGAACTGGGAGGTGTCGTTGTAGCCGACCTCGCTGGCAATCCGGTTCAGTTTCCAGTCGGTGGTCAGCAGGTATTGCCGCGCCTTTTTCATGCGGTAGCTGCGCAGCAGTTCGGTGAAGGTCTGCCCGGTTTCGTCCTGAATGAGTTTACTGAGGGTCGGCGGTTTTATGCCGAAGTGGCTCGCCGTGGCATTCAGGGTGATAAACCGGTAGTTCATGTAAAGGAAGGAGAGGATCTCCCGGACCAGGGGAGAGTGGACGGCTTCGCTGTCCAGAATGGTCAGGGTGCTGCCGTATTTTTGGATGAGCGAGTAGAGGAGCAGATGGATCTGTGTGACCATAATGGTCTCAAAGAACGGGGCCTTGTCCTCCTGCTGGTCTTTGATGGCAAACAACTGCGCGTGGAGATCTTCATCCTGCCCGCAGCACATGAGAAGCGCCTGAAGATTGGAATCCGCATCCAGATTCCCGGTGAAATAATAGGCGAGCGGCGAATCCGTGGTCATCAGCGGCGCGAAGACATCGGTAAAAGTGGACGCGCGGATGTGCATACAAAAGCAGATTCCGTCCGGGTTGACATGCAGCTCATGTGGAAGACCCGGTGGGATGATAATGATATCACCCGCTACATGGTTGAACTCCTGGTTGCCGATGATCTCATGGCTGGAGCCGCAGACCATGCAGATCAGCTCAAAGAAATCATTGGTGTGCAGCGGAGTATGCACATAGCGGTCGGCCTTCTGGAAGACCACGTCCACGCCCTCCGGAAAGATCCGCTCGGAAAGGCGCTTCCGGTAAAAGGCGCTCAAAAACTGCTGCCGGAACCGGTCCGTTTGGTCCTGACCCGCTTCCGACATCAGATATTCCAATGGATTTTGGAGTTCCGGGTGCTGCTGGATATACACGTATTCGTAGTACTCCAGTTCCCGCCCGGTAGTTTCATAATATGCTTTGGCCAGAAGCTCTGCCTTTGACAGCGCGGCCTCTGAGTGGATTCTTTCTTGAACGTCCATAGGTGCCCCTCAGTATTGGTTTTATACTATTAAACCAAATGGTGCCGCGCGAAGTCAATGGCGCGGGAGGTCCAACCGACGGCCGGGGTGTGGGTGGTGATTTTGTCGTAATTTCGCTTTATTTTTTTCTTTTTGACCTTTTCTTGTGACAAGTTGATTTTTGGGGCGGATTTGCCGTTGAAGTGGGATGGGGGAATGGATACAATCGAGGTGAAATCCAACCTTTTGGAGGTTATGAGATGCGGATCGTAAACGGAAAAGTGAATCACCTGACGGCGCCGCTGGGATTTCAGATGGGCGCGCCCGGTGCAGATGGAAAGACGAACCTGGTATTTACTTATTTGGTTGAAGAGGCTGCCGGCAAACGGGAAGAGGGTTCCCGGCTGGTGGTCGCGTTGGACGCAGGCATGCAGAATGTCATTCTGGATACCGGTTGGGCGGAGCATCCGCGGACCGGGATCCGTGCGGCGGTGGAACTGCGGCCGCGGATGGAATACTACTGGACTGTTGAAGTGAAGACCGACGCGGGCGAGCAGGCGGTGTCGGAGGTCTGGAAGTTCGAGACCGGCAAGGGCGGCGAAGCGTTTGCCGCACAGTGGATCACGTGCGCGGCGGCGGAGCGTTCGCCGGTGTTTGTGAAAGAGTTTGCCGTGGCGGACAAAGAAGTGGTGTCCGCACGGCTGTATATGACAGGCCTCGGCGTGTATGAGGCCACACTGAACGGCGCCCGCGTCTCCGACGAGCACCTGACGCCGTACTGCAATAACTACGATGAGTGGATCCAGGTCCAGACGTATGATGTAACGGACCGGGTGGCCGCCGGCGCCAACACGCTGTGCGCGGAGACCGGAGACGGATGGTTTGCCGGCCGCTTCGGGTATGACAGCCAGCCGGATTCGCCCGGCCATTACGGCAAGGGCTCGTATCTGCTGGTGGAACTCCGTGTCCGGTATGCGGACGGCACCGAAGACGTCTTCGGCACGGACTCCGACTGCACGGTCCGCCGCGGCAATATTACATTCTCCAATATCTACGACGGCGAAGTCCGGGACGACACCCTGGCGCCGGTGGCTGAGGAGCTAGCCGTGCTGGTGCCTGTAGACCAGGCAGCTTCTCTGACGGCGCGCCTGTCGGACCGCTACAGCTTGCCGGTTCTCGTATTGGAGGAATTACCGGTCCGGGAGATCCTGACGACCCCGAAAGGGGAGACGGTCCTGGACCTGGGGCAGGAGATCACCGGCATCTTCCGCCTGCATGTGCGGGCGGCTGCCGGGACAAAGATCCACCTGCAGTTCGGCGAAGTTCTGCAGGACGGCAACTTCTACCAGGAGAATCTGCGGACCGCCAAGGCGGAGTACTGGTATACGTCGGACGGCACCGACAAATGGCTCGAGCCGCGGTTCACATTCTATGGCTATCGGTATGTAAAAGTCGAGGGTCTGGATTTGAGTGAGGCCGACTTTGTCGGGCTCAGCATGGCGTCCGCCCTGGAAAAGACCGGCCAACTTACAACGGGCCATGAACTGGTCAACAAACTGATCTCCAATATTGAGTGGGGCTGCCGGGACAACTTCCTGGACGTGCCGACGGACTGCCCGCAGCGGGACGAGCGCATGGGTTGGACTGCGGACACGCAGGTGTTCTCTCCGACCGCCAGCTATCTGCATGACACGTATGCGTTCTACCGCAAGTATTTGCACGACTTGGCTACCGAGCAGAAAAAGTGGGACGGCGGAGTACCCTATACGATCCCGTCCTTCGACGTGCCGGCCGGCTCCTCGGTCTGGGGAGACGTGGCCACCATTCTGCCGATGGTCTTATACGACTACACGGCAGACGACACCATCCTGAACGAACAGTTCGAGTCCATGAAGGCCTGGGTGGAGTACATCCGCCGGGTGGACGGGGAGGACTGCGGCTGGCGCCGCGCCTACCACTTCGGGGACTGGCTGGCTCTGGATGTGCCGGGCGCCGAATCCGACGCCACCAGCGGCGCCACCGACGAGGCCTTCCTGGCCGACGTTTACTATATGTATTCGGCAGAACTCGTGTCCCGCGCGGCAGAGATCCTTGGAAAGGCAGAGGACCAGGAGACGTACCTTGCTCTGGCGCAGACCCTCCGCCGGCGGATTCTGGACGAATTCTATTCGCCGCTCGGCCGCTGCGGCGTGGACACCCAGACCGGCCTCATCCTGACGCTGGTCCACAAGCTGGCACCCGAAGAGCGCACGGCCAAACGCCTCCGGGAGAAAATCGAGAAGAACCACGGCCACCTGGACTGCGGCTTTGTCGGCGCGCCGCTCATCTGTCGCACACTGGCGGAACACGGCATGCAGGACCTGGCCGCAAAGCTCCTCCTCAACGAGGAGTTCCCGGGCTGGCTCCACGAGATCCACCTGGGCGCCACCACCGTGTGGGAGCGCTGGAACTCCCTGGACGAAGAAGGTCATATCTCGTCCACCGGCATGAACAGCCTGAACCACTACGCCTACGGCTCTGTCCTGGAGTACCTGTACCGCAACGTGGCGGGCCTGGCGCCGCGGACTCCAGGCTTTACGGAAGTGGATCTTACACCGGAGTTCATTCCGGAGCTGACGCCGCTGAGCTGTATCTACCAGAGTGCATCCGGCATCTATGAAGTGTCCTATGACGAATCGAAACTTCACGTCACCGTGCCTTTTGGCTGTACAGCATACTTGCATCTTGCAAATCAGGAAGAAGTGCTGGAATCCGGAAGTTATACGTTTTCCTATTAAGTTGGCATAAAAGAAGAACCAGACCGCACGGTCTGGTTCTTTTTTACGCTGATGATGTAGAAGATGATGCTGATGACGGCCACCAGGTATTCGACCACGGTGTTGGCGGCTATGCCCGCGCGGCAGGGCCTGTTCTGTGCTATGCGGTCCCTTTAACTGCGGAAAACCGTTCGGTCCTGGAACAGGCCCCGGCCTTCCTGAATGTTGTTATTGCCGCGCTGGCCGACCGCATGGGGCGTGCCGCAAAGTTCAGCGTGGAACCGCAGCCGCTGACCGAGCGGTTACGTTCCTATATGACGTATCAATGTGAGAATCGTTCCTTCAAGGGACTGGAAAAAGCGGCGGAGATCCTTCGCTGCAGTCCGCGGCAGTTGCAGCGCGTCGTCAACCAGCTGGAAGAGGAAGGCGTTTTGGAGAAAGTCGGCAAGGGCAGTTATCGGCTGATTTGAAAAATTTTGTATTGATTTTCTCACTTTAGCGTGGTATAGTAGTACAAACTTTTAAAGCATTGCAAAGTGGCAACGAGGTCACAGCCCCCAGGGGAACCTGGGTGTTGTGGCCTCGTTTTTTATGTTGTAACGTCGGAGGGAAGCACTATGGTGAAGAATGAATCCCGCAGGGAAGGCTACGAACAGCGCGGACTGTACCGGCCCGAATTTGAGCACGACGCGTGCGGCATTGGCACGGTCGTCAGCATTAAGGGCGAGGCGTCCCGCGAAGTCGTGGACAGCGCCCTGAAAATCGTTGAAAAGCTGGAACACCGCGCCGGCAAGGACGCAAAAGGCGAGACCGGTGACGGCGTCGGCATCATTGTGGCCACGCCGCATGAGTTCTTTGTGTCCGCCGCCGAAGAGTGCGGCATTGCACTGGGCAAACGTCGCAGCTATGCGGTTGGCATGCTGTTCCTGCCGCAGGAGAAACTGGCTCGCCTGCAGGCGCAGAAGATGCTGGAGATCATCACCGAAAAAGAGGGGATGACATTCCTCGGCTGGCGGGAAGTTCCGACCAACCCGGACATTCTCGGCGAAAAGGCGCTGGCCAAGATGCCCTGCATCATGCAGTGCTTCATTCAGAAGCCGGACCACGTGGAGGAGGGTCTGGACTTTGACCGGCACCTCTACGTCATCCGCCGCGTCTTCGAGCAGTCCAACGACAACACCTATGTGGCGTCGCTGTCCAGCCGCACCATTGTCTACAAAGGCATGTTCCTGGTCGGCCAGCTGCGCAACTTCTACTGTGACCTGCAAAATGAAAATTTCCAGTCCGCCATTGCCATGGTGCACTCGCGCTTTTCCACGAACACCAACCCGTCCTGGGAGCGCGCGCACCCGAACCGCCTGATTCTCCACAACGGTGAGATCAACACGATCCGCGGCAACGTGGACCGCATGCTGGCACGCGAAGAGACCATGAACACCGCGTTCTTCAATGAGAACGAGGATAAGATTTTGCCGGTCATCAACGCCAGCGGGTCGGACTCCGCCATGCTGGACAACACGCTGGAATTCCTGGTCATGAACGGCATGGACCTGCCGCTGGCCATGATGATCACCATTCCGGAGCCCTGGATCTCCGATGACATGATGAGCCGCGCCAAGAAGGACATGTACCACTACTACTCCACGATGATGGAGCCGTGGGACGGCCCGGCGTCCATCCTGTTTACGGACGGCGACCAGGTCGGCGCCATTCTGGACCGCAACGGCCTGCGCCCGTCCCGGTACTATATCACCAGTGACGACATGCTCGTACTGTCGTCCGAAGTCGGCGTCCTGGACGTGGACAACAAGAAAATCGTGAAAAAGTCCCGTCTGCAGCCGGGCAAGATGCTGCTGATCGACACGAAGCAGCAGCGGCTGATCACGGACGAGGAACTGAAAGAGACCTACGCCAAGCGCCATCCGTACGGTGAATGGCTGGATATGAACCTCCTGAAACTGGAGGACCTGTCCATTCCGAATAAGAAAGTCCAGACCTACACGCAGGACGAACGCGACCACTTGTACAAGGCGTTCGGCTACACGTATGAGGACGTCATCAATTCCCTGATCCCGATGGCGCAGAACTCGAGTGAGCCGATTACGGCCATGGGCATCGATATCCCGCTGGCCGTCCTGTCCGAAAAGCACCAGAACCTGTTCAACTACTTCAAGCAGCTGTTCGCGCAGGTCACGAACCCGCCGATCGACGCGCTGCGCGAGGAGATCATCACGGACACGCATGTGTACGTGGGTTCGGACGGCAACCTGCTGGAGGACCAGCCGGGCAACTGCCGCGTGCTGGAAATCACGAACCCCATCCTGACGTCGGTCGACCTCATGAAGATCAAGAACCTCGACCGGCCGGGCTTCAAAGTGGAGACGGTCTCTCTGCTATATTACGTGAATACGTCCCTGGAAAAGGCCGTCGACCACCTCGCCATCGAGGTGGACAAGGCCTACAAGAACGGCTCCAATATCATTATCCTGTCGGACCGCGGCGTGGACGAAAACCACGTGGCCATCCCGTCACTGCTGGCCGTGTCCTACATTGAGCAGTACCTGATCCGCACCAAGAAGCGCACGGCGGTCTCCATCATCCTGGAGAGCGCGGAGCCGCGCACGGTGCACCAGTTCGCCACGCTTCTGGGCTACGGCGCCCGGGCCATCAACCCGTACCTCGCCCAGGACTGCATCGAAGAGTGCATCGAGATCGGTCTGCTGGACAAGGATCCGCACACCGCGATCGACGACTACAACGAGGCCATCCTGAAGGGCATCGTCAAGATCGCCTCCAAGATGGGCATCTCCACGCTGCAGTCGTACCAGTCCGCGCAGATCTTCGAGATCATCGGCATCAAACAGGAAGTCGTGGACAAGTACTTCACCAACACCATCAGCGAAGTCGGCGGGATCGGCCTTGAGGAGATCGACGAGGGCGTGGCCTTCCGCCACGACTGCGCCTTTGACCCTCTGGGCCTCGGCGTGGACACGACGCTGGACAGCATGGGCCTGCACAAGCTGCGCAATGGTCCCAATACGGAAGACCACCTGTACAGCGCGCGGACCATCATTGCTCTTCGGCGAGCCACGCACGACGGGGATTACGAGAAGTTCAAAGAGTACTCCGGTTATGTGGACGACGAATCCGTGCCGCACACGCTGCGCGGCCTCATGGATATCGAGTTCCCGGAGGACGGCGGCATCCCCATCGATGAGGTCGAGCCGGCGTCCGAAATCGTGAAACGGTTCAAGACCGGCGCCATGTCGTACGGCTCCTTGTCCCGGGAGGCGCACGAGTGCCTGGCCATTGCCATGAACCGGCTGGGCGGCAAGTCCAACACCGGTGAGGGCGGCGAACTCGTGGACCGCTTCGGCACGGAGCGCAACAGCGCCATCAAACAGGTGGCGTCCGGCCGGTTCGGCGTCACGTCGCCGTACCTGGTCTCAGCCAATGAGATCCAGATCAAGATGGCGCAGGGTGCCAAGCCCGGGGAGGGCGGACACCTGCCGGGCCGCAAGTGCTACCCGTGGGTCGCCAAGACCCGGTTCTCCACGCCCGGCGTGTCCCTGATCTCTCCGCCGCCGCACCACGACATCTACTCGATCGAAGACCTTGCCCAATTGATCTACGACCTGAAGAACGCCAACCGGGACGCGCGGATCTCCGTGAAACTGGTCTCGGAGGCCGGCGTCGGCACCATTGCCTCCGGCGTGGCCAAGGGCGGCGCCCAGGTCATCCTGATCTCCGGCTATGACGGCGGATCGGGTGCGGCTCCGGAGAGCTCCATCCACCACGCCGGCCTGCCGTGGGAACTCGGTCTGGCGGAGACCCACCAGACCCTCATTGAAAACGAACTGCGTACGCGTGTGGCGCTGGAGACGGACGGCAAACTCATGACCGGCCGGGACGTGGCCATTGCCTGTATGCTGGGCGCCGAGGAATTCGGCTTCGCCACGGCACCGCTGATCGCCATCGGCTGTGTCATGATGCGCGTCTGTAACCAGGACACCTGCCCGGTGGGCGTCACGACCCAGAATCCGGAGCTGCGCGCCCGCTTTGCCGGCAAGCCCGAGTACGTCATGAACTTCATGACGTTCGTGGCCGAGGAACTGCGTGAAATCATGGCCAAACTCGGCGTCCGCACCATTAACGACCTGGTCGGCCGCACGGATTTCCTGAAGGTCCGCGAGCACGCCATCACGCACCGCGCCGAAATGGTGGATCTGCAGAAGATCCTCGGCAACCACAACGCCGACGGCAAAAATGCCGTCCACTTCGAGCCGGACGATATCTACGACTTCCAGCTCGAGAAGACGCTGGACGAAAAGGTCCTTCTGCCGGCCTTTGAACAGGCCGAGGCGGCCAAGGGCAAGACCAAACTGGAACTGGACGTTGAAGTCTCCAGTACGGACCGGACCTTCGGCACCATCCTGGGGTCGGAGATCACCAAGCGGTACAACACCAGCCTTCCGGAGGACTCCTGTGTCATCCATGCCAAGGGCGGCGGCGGACAGTCGTTCGGCGCGTTCGTCCCGCAGGGCCTCTCCATTTACCTGGAAGGGGACAGCAACGACTACTTCGGCAAGGGCCTGTCCGGCGGCAAACTCGTCGTTTACCCGCCGAAGGACTGCACTTTTAAGGCCGAAGAAAATATCGTGATCGGCAACGTGGCCCTGTACGGTGCCACAGGCGGCAAGGCGTTTATCCGCGGCATTGCGGGCGAACGCTTCTGTGTCCGCAACTCCGGTGCGGAGGCGGTCGTCGAGGGCGTGGGAGACCACGGCTGTGAATACATGACCGGCGGCGTGGCCGTCATCCTGGGTAAGACCGGGAAAAACTTCGCGGCCGGCATGAGCGGCGGCATTGCCTACGTTCTGGATGAGGACCACGACCTGTACCTGCGCCTCAACAAGGAACTCGTGGAGGTCAGCATGGTTGAGAACAAGACGGACAAGAACCGCCTGCGCTCGCTCATCGAGCAGCACGTGGCGGCCACCGGCTCCGAACTCGGCCGGAGGATCCTCGACGACTTCGAGGGCTATCTGCCGTCCTTTAAGAAAATCATTCCGCATGAGTACAAGCTGATGCACACGAAGATCTCGGACTTCGAGGGCAAGGGCCTGTCTCACGAAGACGCCGAAATGGAGGCCTTCAAGAGCCTCACGGCGGAAGCTGTATAAGGAAGGGGGCGTAACGAATGGGAAAGACAACAGGATTTCTGGAGTACCAGAGAAAGAATAACCCGGCGGTCGAGCCGCTGGAGCGCGTGAAAAACTTCAACGAATTTCATCCCATGCTGGACCTGCCGGAGCGGCAGGAACAGGGCGCCCGCTGCATGAACTGCGGCATCCCGTTCTGTCAGTCCGCGGTGCAGTTCGGCAAGGGCCCGGGGATCTCCGGCTGCCCGCTGCACAACCTGGTGCCGGAGTGGAACGATGAGATCTACAAAGGTCACTGGAAGAACGCCGTCAACCGGCTTCTGAAGACCAATAACTTTCCGGAGTTCACGGGACGCGTCTGCCCGGCGCTGTGCGAGGCAGCGTGTACCTGTGGCCTGAATGGGGACCCGGTCACCGTCAAGGAAAACGAGCTGGCCATCATTGAAAACGCATTTGCCAACGGACTGGTCCGCAACAAGAAGCCGCGCGTGCGCTCCGGCAAGAAGGTTGCCGTGGTCGGCGGCGGCCCCGCGGGCCTGGCGGCGGCCGACATGCTCAACGAACGCGGCCACTGGGTGACCGTCTATGAGCGCGAGGACCGCCCGGGCGGCCTGATGATGTACGGCATCCCGAACATGAAACTCGAAAAGTCCATCATTGAACGCCGGATCGCCCTCATGGAGGACGAAGGCGTAACATTCAAGTGCGGCTGTAATGTCGGCCTGCCCGGCAAGGACGCCAAAGAGACCGGCAACTATAAGGTGACGGTCACCGCGGAGGAACTTCTCAAAGAGTACGACGCGGTCATCCTGAGCTGTGGCGCCAAGCAGCCCCGCGGCCTCGGAGTGGGGGAGGAAGGCGTGAACGGCGTCTATTACGCCGTGGACTTCCTGACCCAGACCACCAAGGCGCTGGCCGCCCATGACTTTGACACGGAGGCCTTCCTGGCCGACAAGAAGCACGTTTCTGCCGCCGGCAAAAACGTCGTCATCGTCGGCGGCGGAGACACGGGCAACGACTGCGTCGGCACGTGCATCCGCGAAGGCTGCAAGTCCGTCATCCAGCTCGAGATGATGCCGCAGCCGCCGGTGGAGCGCCTGCCGTCCAATCCGTGGCCCGAATGGCCCACGGTCCTGAAGGTCGACTACGGCCAGGAGGAGGCCATTGCCACCTTCGGCGCGGACCCGCGCGTCTACACCACGACCGTCACTGGTTTGGACACCGACAAGCGTGGCAAGCTGAAGGCGGTCCACACGGTCCGGCTGGAATTCAAGCCGGACCCGCAGACGGGCCGCAGTGTCCCGACGCCGATCCCCGGCACGGAGCAGGTCCTCAAGGCAGACCTCCTCATCATTGCCGCCGGCTTCGTCGGCTGCCAGTCCTACACGGCTGAAGCCTTCGGCGTGGACCGCACGCCGCGCAACGTCGTGGCCACCGAAGGCACGCGCACCTTTGCCACGAACGTGGACAAAGTCTTCGTGGCCGGTGACATGCACCGCGGCCAGTCCCTGGTCGTCTGGGCCATTGCGGAGGGCCGCACCTGCGCCTTCGCCGTGGACGCCTATCTTATGGATTACACCTACATGCGTGAAACCGCCATGTAACACGAACAAGAGACTGTATCGCCCAAGTGGAGATACAGTCTCTTTTAAAAATTGGCGGGAACTATTTTAGAAAATCTTTGCAAAAACCAAGATGTTGTTATCTATTATTACTAAATTTTAGATTGAGTACTATATTTGCTTGCAAAAGCGTTCACAGTTTGGTAATATTTATCCAATGGAATTTGGGAGGCGAGCGAATGCGGAAAAGAATGGAAGCCATGGCAGTTCAGCTTTCCGGCTCTCATTCCCGCTATTTTTCCCTTGTTCCCATGATTTCCCATTTTAACACGTGGTGATTTGACAACAGCGTTTCCGGCGCTGCTGTTTTTTTATGTCACCGTCACAATATGAAAAGGAGAGGATCCCTATGGCCGATAACGAAAAAGCTATCTATGACGCCAGACAACTCGGAACCCCGAAGATGATCGTCCTCGGACTGCAGCACATGTTCGCCATGTTTGGCGCAACGGTCCTGGTACCGTTGCTTACCGGACTCAGTGTTTCCACAACGCTGCTCTGCGCCGGTCTCGGCACGCTGCTGTTCCACCTGATCACGAAGAAGAAAGTGCCGGCCTTCCTCGGCTCGTCCTTCGCGTTCCTCGGTGGTTACGCCGCCATTGCCCCGGCAGAGGGTGCCGGCGGAATGACGCAGAAAGAACTGCTTCCGTATGCCTGCCTTGGCGTGGCCTGCGCGGGTCTTGTGTACCTGATCCTGGCCGCCTTCATCAAGGCCTACGGCGTGAACCGCGTCATGAAATACTTCCCGCCGGTCGTCACCGGCCCAATCATCATCGCCATCGGCCTTGGCCTTGCCGGCTCGGCCGTCGCCAACTGCCAGACCAACTGGTTCGTGGCCTTTGTGGCCCTGGCCCTGATCATCATCTTCAACATCTGGGGCAAAGGCATGCTGAAGATCATCCCGATCATCATCGGCGTCGTCGGCTCCTACCTGGTCGCCCTGATCATGGGCATTGTGGACTTCACGGCAGTCAAAGAGGCCGCCTGGATCGGCTTCCCGATTGAGTGGTCCGCAACCGTGTTCGGCGGCGTGAACTTCTCCAACGGCTCCCTGATCGTCAGCTCCATCATTGCCATCGTACCGATCGCCCTGGCCACCATGATGGAACACATCGGTGACATCTCCGCTATTTCCGCCACTGTCGGCCGCAACTATCTGACCGACCCCGGCCTGCACCGCACCCTGACCGGTGACGGTATTGCCACCTCTCTTGCCGCTCTGTTCGGCGGCCCGGCGAACACCACGTACGGTGAAAACACCGGCGTCCTCGCGCTGACCAAGGTCTACGACCCGCGCGTTATCCGCATTGCCGCCATCTTCGCCGCCGTCCTGTCCTTCTGCCCGAAGTTCGCCATGCTGATCTACTCCATCCCGTCGGCCACCATCGGCGGCATCAGCTTCGTCCTCTACGGTATGATTTCCGCGGCCGGCGTCCGCAACCTGGTCGAATCCCAGGTCGACTTCGCCAAGAGCCGCAACCTGATCATTGCGGCTGTCATCCTGGTCGCTTCGCTCGGCATCACGGACGGCATCACCTTCGGTGCCAACAGCTCCGTGCCGATCACGCTGTCCGGCCTTGCCATCGGCTCCCTTGCCGGCATCCTGCTGAACGCAGTTCTTCCGGGCAAAGACTACGACTTCGAAGCCAACAACCCGCGTGAGGACGGCACCGGCGCCAACATGACGTCCAGCCCGAACGCGGTCCGCACCGTCAAAAACTACTCCGAGGAAAAGGCCGCCAAAAAGGCCCGCCGCGTCGAGATCCTCGAAGAAAAAGTCAAGAAAGTCAAATAACTTTTGCTTCTTATCAGGAGCCGTGCCCCTGCCCGTCAGGCCGCACGGCTCCTTTTCTTGACAAAGCGTCCGCATCGGCACTAAAATACAAACAAATACCCGTACCGGTATCCGCCGGCGCGGAGCAGGAGGGACCTTTATGAGACAATGTATGGACGCCGACAATCTGCATCGCCGGCTGAGCAAAATCATCGGTCAGGTCCAGGCCATCGACCGCATGGTGGACGAAGATGTCCCCTGCGAAGACATTCTGGCCCAGATCAACGCGGCCAAATCCGCGCTCCACAAGTGCGGACAGGTGGTGTTGGAAGGGCATATCCAACACTGTGTCAAGGATGGCATCGAGCACGGTGACGCGGACGAGACCATCAAAAACTTCACCAAAGCCGTCGAGCGCTTTGCCAACATGAGCTGAATAGATTCCAAGAACCGGAACACACAGAGGAGACTCTGTGTGTTCTTTTTAGCCCCATTGACAACCTATACCCCCATGGGTATAATGAGAGTCAAAGGGATACCCCATGGGGTATAGTGAATTGGAAAGGAATTACCTATGAAAACGCTCGAACGAATCGTCGAATGGGGCGGCGTCAAACGAGATATCATCTTTCTTGTGATTTCGGCAATCGCCTTGATCCTCAGTTTGATCGGCGTGCCGTTTTTCTTCGATTGGGGATGGATCGCCATCGTCCTCTGCGGAGTGCCGATCATCCTGGAGGCCATCATTGGTCTGGTCACGGAGTTTGACATCAAAGCGGATGTCCTCGTCTCCATTGCGCTGATCGCCTCGATCATTATCGGGGAGATTTTCGCCGCCGGAGAAGTGGCAGCCATTATGCAGCTCGGTGGATTGCTGGAAGAATTGACCGTTGCCAAAGCCCGCGACGGCATTGAAAAACTGGTCCACCTGACCCCGCGCACGGCACGTGTGATCCGTGGCGGGGAGGAGTCCGTCATTCCCGCGGAAGACGTCCGGGTCGGAGACCTCCTCCGGGTGTTGCCCGGGGAGACCATCCCGGTCGACGGCGTCATCCGCACCGGTCAGACCTCCATCAACCAGGCCGTCATGACAGGGGAATCTCTTCCCGTGGACAAAGGCCCGGGCGAGGAAGTCTCTTCCGGTACCGTCAACCAGTTTGGCGCCTTTGACATGGAGGCTGCCAAGGTGGGCGAAGACAGTTCGATCCAGCGGATGATCCGTCTCGTCCAGTCGGCGGATGCCGGCAAGGCCAAAATCGTCCGCCTGGCGGACCGGTGGGCCACCTGGATCGTGGTCATTGCTCTGTCCGCCGCTATTATTACCTATTTGGTCACCCATGAAATCATTCGGTCTGTCACCATCCTGGTCGTCTTTTGTCCCTGTGCGCTGGTTCTGGCCACGCCGACGGCAATCATGGCGGCCATTGGGAATGTCACCAAGCATGGATTTCTGGTGCGGGAAGGGGATGCACTGGAACGGCTGGCCAAAGTCGGTAAGATCACCTTCGACAAAACCGGCACTCTGACTTATGGCGAACCCAAAGTCATTGCGGTGAAAAGTTTCGCCGGTTTTGACGACAATACCCTTTATTCGTTGGCCGCCGGCGCAGAGTCCCGGTCCGAGCATCCGCTCGGCAAGGCCATTGTCCGGTGTTTTCAACAAGATGTTTCCAAGGATATTCCGGCGCCGGGGACGTTTTCCATGATCCCCGGCCGGGGTGTCCGGGCCACGGTGGACGGCCATGACGTCCTTGCCGGCAACCTGGATATGATGCAGGAGAACGGCATTTCGTTCGACGGCTCAGAAGTGGACCTTGGCGCCTCCTATATAATGGAGGGCTGTACGGTCACTTACCTTGGCGCGGACGGCAAAGCGGCCGGATTCCTGGCGCTGGCCGACACGCTGCGCAATGAGGCGGCGGACATGATCTCCCGTGTCCGGAAGGCCGGAGTCGAACCGGTCCTCCTGACCGGAGACAACGAACAGGCCGCCCGGCATATTGCCGGCGAACTGGGCATTACAGAGGTTAAGGCGCATTGCTTGCCGGAGGACAAACTGGACTACATTGCCGCCGCGCAGAAGGCCGACACTCCGATCTGCATGATCGGGGATGGCATTAATGACGCGCCGGCCCTGAAAAAGGCTTTTGTCGGAATCGCCATGGGCGGCGTCGGCAGTGATATCGCCGTGGACGCCGCGGACATTGCTCTCGTGGACGATGAAATCAAGGAGCTCCCGCACCTGATCAGCCTGTCCAAACGGATGATGCGCACTATTAAGGCCAACCTGACCTTTTCCATGACCTTGAACTTTGTGGCAATCGTGCTGGCTATCACCGGCATTTTAAATCCGGTTGTCGGTGCCCTCGTGCACAACGCCGGATCCGTATTCGTCATCATCAACTCTGCACTGCTGTTGAAATGGAGGAACAGACAATGAGTGGAACCATTCTCCCAATCATCTTTATCGTCATCGGAATCGCGGTCTGCGCGGTCGGCATCTACGAATTCACCCAGTCCAAAGACGACCCGGAGTCCAAAAAAATCTACACCATCACCGCCGTCCTCGGTGCCCTGGTTGCTGTAGCCGCCATCCTCAAACTCGTCCTCACCTGACCGGGTTCTTACAGGTAAAGACGTTGACCTTAAGGCCGATCACCCTTGCCGTCCTGTCCATCCTGGACGACTGCCGCGCCCAAATGAACCTCGTCTACCCGTTTGAACAATAAATCCCTTCCACATTTTTCTCATCCCAAAAACATTACTGTTAATGAAACAAAGATATGGGACACCACCAAACCTACGTGCACCCCTGTTTCAAACTTCAGACCACCCCAAAACCTGAGCAATCCACCCGGCCCCGCAAATCACTGCTTGTGACTGCAGATTTTCTGCCCGGTGCTGTAGCCGACCAATCATCATCCTTCACCCCATAATGTCCAATTCCCACACACACCGTTCGTGCGTACGAACGGTGTGTTTTTGCCTTCTGCAGTCAGACATAACGACCACTCGGAACTTTATCCGTCCTTTCGTGCCAAACCCGAGATTTTTCCGCGCCCTTCCGCTATCATCAAAAGAAAACGAAAGGACGGATCCCATGGGCTACCCCGAACGCGCCGAACAGTTGGCAGAGAGGATACAAAAAGAAATTCAGGAGATGCTGCGTCAATTGGAAACTTTGCCGGAAGGAGCACTGAAAATCTATAGAAACGGGTCTTATCTTCAAGTGAATCGGGAGAGGACTATGGGAACCGAAAAGGTTCGCCAGAGATTGAGTAAGGACGACCGGCAGCTTATCATGCAGTTGATCGAACGGGAGCGGATACAGGAGAAATTAAAAGAAGCGCTCCGGGTACAGAGCGCGGTGAATGGGTATCGGAGTCTGGAGCAGAGTGTTCGGGAGAAAACCACCAAACAGAGGCAGCGGCGCGAAGCGATTGCGGGGGAATATCTGCATATGGAGCCGCCGCAGAAACTGGCGAAAGCCTGGATGGAAGAATCGTATCCGACCAACCCGTTGCATCTGGAGGAGAAAAATGTCCTTTTGCCGAACGGACAGAAAGTTCGTTCGAAATCGGAATATCTGATTGCCACTACGTTGTCCGCCTATGAGATTCCATTCCGCTATGAGTGCCGATTGGACCTGGGTTCCAATATTTATTATCCGGATTTTATGATCCTTCATCCTCAGACAGGAAAACTGTACCTGTGGGAACATTTCGGCATGATGGATGAGTATTCGTATCGAAAGAACGCCTGGAAGAAGCTCGATAAATATATCAGCTTCGGTTACCTGCCGGACGACAATCTGATTCTGACCTTTGAAGACAAGCAACGCCCACTGGACATCATTACCGTAAAGAAGGTCATCGAGAATCTCCTGATTTGGGAATGAGCGCTGGAAGTTCATGGATAAGAGGTTAAGCGCTTTAAATTGGATTGGGAATATTTTGGAAAAACTAAAAGGATTTCCCCAATTTTGGGGATTTTCTGGGGCGATGTAGTGGATATCCACAAGAATTTTGAGGTGCTCGGAATTTTGGGGATATGGCATCAAAAAGCGAACTCCATCCCCAAATTTGGGAATAAAGTCCGCGTTTTTCTTGGTTTTTCCCAAGAGCCCTCAGCCTGCCAGGTGCAGGTTCATGCGGAAGCGAACGAGAGGGACGTTTGACGGAAG